>Ga0310121_10003796_pt1 | contig 13654 bp, 12 predicted proteins | sample CB27_Tmax_986_MG_FD_203504 | JGI IMG/M metagenome (GOLD analysis project Ga0310121, IMG submission 203504) | Marine microbial communities from Western Arctic Ocean, Canada - CB27_Tmax_986 | ecosystem: Environmental > Aquatic > Marine > Oceanic | place: Canada: Western Arctic Ocean | collected... | reverse complement strand
TATGCCAGAGTTTTAGACAAAAAAGTAGAACATGATATGGGTAAATTAAATGCAAAATTTAATTTTTAAAAACTGATCAAAAAAATGTAAAAAATAGGTCAAAAAACTCAAGCAAAAAATTGTTTTAAAAAATAAAAGAAAAAATGCTTAATAATAAGACGCTAACCATAAAAAAATGCCAAAAAAATGGGTAAAAAATGGGTAAAAAATGACCTCAAAAAATTCATTTTATTTATAGAACAGAAAATTAAGGAAACGATTAGATTGTTCCTTAGTATACTGATAAATAGGTTATTAAAAATTCATTATGTTTGTTACAACTAAGATTATGAAAAAACTACTACTTATATTACTTTGCTTACCTATGATTGGGTTTGGGCAGAGTAAAAAAGCACTGAAAGAGATAGTCGTACAATACAAAGATACTATTGTAGACTTAGAAGAAGAAATGGAATTGTATAAAACAAGAGAAATTATTTTGAAAAAAAAGGCTGAGAACTTTGGTTCAAGAATTGAGACTTTGCAGCATGGGAAAGATGAAATATTAAAAGAATTGAATCAGCAAGAAATGGAAAATAAAGAGCTGTTAAATCAGAAAACTACATTAAAAAGTAGTAATACTAATTTGAGTACAAATATTGCTGTTTTAACTACAAATATTGACTCTTTAAAAAATGAGTTGAGTAGTCATTCTTGTGTTGAAAAAATATTAAATAATGAGCTAATTATATCTACTGAACATTTTCTTTCAGCTGTTTATCTGCGTAATAAAGAAATAAGAAATCAAGAATTTATACTTAATTTTGAGGGGGTTGTTTATCAGAATAGAAGAGAGACAAGACATAATTATCAAGATTATAATACAAAAGAATTCACATATTATGACACTGAGTATTTAATGAAGAATGAACTTAATCTTGTTTTACAGCCAATTCTGGATAAAAATCTTGGTAATACTATTTCTGAGGATGAGTTTAATAATAGTATTTATTTGTACGGAAATCAGTTTGTCAACAATAGAATAGATGTGAATATGCTTTTTCCTTATTTTAGCTTTACTAAAGGGAAACTGCTTACAATAAATGAAAAGGACTACTTGTTTAATATAAGTTATGATAGTATCTATACTTCAGGGACATTAGCTATGAGATTTAATTTAACTGATGATAATGAGAAGGGCTATGATATTCCATGTGTTCTTATTGATGGAAGAATATATCTTAGAATGGATAATGAGATAATGAGTTTATTAGATTTTCCAATTTTATTGAGGGACAAATTAAACTTTGAGCTTCAGAATAATTATTATGATAAATGGGACGGTATCAGTGATTATAATTTAAAAACTTTTGATAAATTTAATAATAGATATAAAGATGAAAGAACCCAAAGAAATACAGAGAAAACTTTAAAGTGGAGATGTATAAATGAGACAAAATATCTAAGCATTTTTAAGAAAAAAACTAAATTTATGAAAAATGATTTATTGTTGAATGTTGAGAATAAAGATAATTATTATAGTAATAGTAATTCTTCTTTATATTTATTATTTGAATTGATTGAAAAATAATCTTATTTAAAGAAAAAAAATAGATTAACTAAGAATTAAGACAATGAAAAAACTACTACTTATATTACTTTGCTTGCCTATGATTGGGTTTGGGCAGGATAACAAATTAGATGAGATTATTTTTCTTAATGGAGATACCATTTACGGCAATGTAATTGAAATTGGTATAAAAGAAGTTATATATAAATACAAGAATGAAAATGCAAATATTGTTGCTAGAATTGCAGCTATAGAAAAGATTAAATTTAACTCAGGAAGAACACAAGTTTACAATTTTCCTGATGATTCAGAGAAAGGAGGTTGGGATTATGGGTCAACTATAATGTTATGTAGTATATTATCAGTCTTATTCATGGCCATAGTTTTGACTTCTCCTCAATAAAAAAGAATAGTTATAGAATGAAAAAACTACTACTTATATTACTTTGCTTGCCTATGATTGGGTTTGGGCAATGTATCTCAGGAGACTGTGAAAATGGATATGGAGTTTATACTTGGCCTAATGGGAATAAATATGTAGGAGAATTTAAGGATGCTAAGATAAACGGACAAGGAACTTTTACTTGGGCTAATGGGGATAAATACGTAGGAGAATTTAAGGATGGTAAACACGGACAAGGAACTTTTACTTGGACTTCAGGAAATAAATACATAGGGGAATACAAGGATGGTAAGCAAAACGGACTAGGAACTTATACTTATGGGGAAGGAGATGAATACGTAGGACAATGGAAGGATGATAAGAAGAGCGGACAAGGAACTTATACTTGGGCTAATGGTTTAATATGGTCTGGGGAATGGGAAAGAGGGAAGCAGAAAGAAGGACGCTACAATACAGAGAATTATTATAATGTAGAGGACATTTTTGGGGATAATTTAAGTAGTGAAATACGGTTGAGATATTCTAATAATAGGTATAAAATTACTTTAAATATAAGCGGAATAGAAGAAGATTTTCTATTTGATACAGGGGCTACCAATACACAAATTAATGACAAGTTACTTAATCAATTAAAAAAGGCTGGTGCAAAAATTAAGATTCTTCAACTTGAAACGGACATAACCTATGGCTCAGGAAATGTAATTCCTGGAAGATATGCAATAATAGATAATATAGCCATTGGTGATTATATCCTAAATAATGTTGTTATAATAATTGGAAAGAATCAATCTTCTTCATTGTTGTTTGGTATTGGAACTTTGAATAAATTTAAAGATTGGTCAGTATCTAAGAATGGGTTGTTACGAATATTTAAATAAAACAATAGATTAACAATGAATGAAGAAGGTTTAATAAAAGATAAATATGAAAAGATAATTAAAGAGTTTCAAACAATTATTAGTACTTTCTATTTGCTTTTGCTTGGTATTGGTATGCTGTTTAGTTATTCCCATTATGCGGCTTTTGGAATAAATATATTTGAATATGCTGATGTATTTGATTTTATTATAAAGCCTTTTCAGGATATAAAAATATTTTTCTTGGGTCTTTTTGTAATGCTTTGGAGTTATATTTGCTTTAAGTTCGATATATTTATTTACAAGAAATTTCCAAAATTTTACAGAATAATGAATTTTGGGATAAATCCAACTTGGTGGTCGCGAAATAGAAAATCTTTATATTTTTTTATGGGGATAGTTTTATTGTTTTGCTATGCTTATTTAGAGTCTTCTGATGTGAAAAGAAAAATTAAGAACAGTCCTGTCGTTCATATCATTTTTGTGGATTCTCAAGAAATAGAAGGATTACAGATTGGAAAGATTTCAGAAACATTTTTTCTTTTAGAGGGAAATGATGTTAAAGCAATTCCAATTTTTAATATAAAAGAAATACAATTAAAAACAATAGATTAACAAACAACTAAGATTATGAAAAAACTACTACTTATATTACTTTGCTTGCCTATGATTGGGTTTGGGCAGGAAAGATATTATATTGATGAGGTTACTTCTGCAAATAAGAAACCATTACTATATCTAAAAAAAGATATGTCATTAGTAAATGGCGTTGTTTTTGAAGCGCATGAAAATGGTCAATTAAAATATGAGCGGAATTATAAAGATGGTAAAAGAGATGGATTATATAGAGAATGGCATGAAAATGGACAATTAAGTAGTGAGGGAAATTATAAAGATTTTGGAGTTACAGAAATGTATAATCCATCAAGTGGAATCATTTATTATCATTATGGTGATGGCATAAGATTTGGATTACATAAAAATTGGTATGAAAACGGACAACTAAGAGAAGAGGGAAACTTTATAAACGATAATGAAGATGGATTACATAAAAATTGGCATGAAAACGGACAATTAAAGAGTGAGGGTAATTTTAAAGATGGTGAAAAAGTTGGATTATATAGAGAATGGCATGAAAATGGTCAATTAAAAACAGAAGGAAATTATAAAGACGGAAAAAGAAATGGTTCGTGTAGACATTGGTATAAAAACGGTCAACTAAAGGAACAGGGGTTCTACAAAAATGGTAAGATGACAGGACATTGGATGTCTTATCATGAAAATGGTCAGATATCGGAAGAGGGAAATTACAAAGACGGCAAATTAAATGGTCAATGGACAGGGTGGCATGAGAATGGTCATTTACAATCAGAAACTAATTGGGAAGATGATAACCGCAATGGTTTATGGAAAATATATTTTGAAAATGGCCAATTGAAAGAAGAATCTAATTTTAAAGATGATAAACTAATTGGGGAGACAAAGTATATTTTAAAGTATATAGATTAACAATAAACTAAGATTATGAAAAAATTCTTTACCGACTTAAGATATTATCTTATAGTGATTTTTATATTATCACTTGTTGCCGTATGGGAGGGGGAGATCGCTCTTTACTATAAAATTGAACGTCAATACTCCTTCTGGAAATATTTGGGTGTACAGTGCCTATACGCAATAGGAGTGTTTTTATTCACTACTATAATTCCTTTTTTAATTGGTTTAATAACTCGTTTGATTACAAAAGATGTAAGAAGATCAATAAGAAACACAAAAATATCTCTTATTATATTTGTGCTTTCTTTTCTGATTATGCGAATAAACGCTATTGTACAAGTACAACAGCAAGCACAAGAAGTAGCAAAGCAAGAGAGGGTCTATAAGCATAGAATAATAAAAGAAGAACAAAAGAAAAAAGAATGGGATATGGTTTTTCGAACCAGAACTGATTCTATTTATAATGCTGATGGTGATTTTGTGCCGATTTCAGCCTCTCCATGGGAATTTAGAACTAATAAGACACGTTTTTATACAGGACCCATAAGTGATTGGGAAAGTTATGATTATATTGATAAATTAGCTATATGTCGAAATGCGATGGTAATTTCGACGGGTTATTATATAAAATCCTCGATGAGTAAAGAGGAGATGTATAATTTAACGGAAGAATTGAAATATAAGACAGGAGAATTACTTATTTGTATAGAAGAATCAGTTAATAATGGATATCCTGGAAATCATCCAGCTCGTAATCTTCTTTTCTCTTGTCAAAAAACAATAGATTAACAATAAACTAAGATTATGAAAAAACTACTTTACACATTTTTAGCAGTATCACTTATCTTCTCAGCTTGTAAGAAAGAGGAAGATGGACAGACTTCAAACACTAATTCTACTTCAATTATTGGTACTTGGAGCGGACAATTGACACAAATTGGATTTGGAGATTATCCTGTTGAAATGATTATTAATAATTTGGTTGTCGGAGAAAACTCAGGAAATACTAATTATGCTAGCATACCTTGTTCTGGTGAACTTACACTCCTTTCAAATACAGATAGCCTACACGTCTTCTCAGAGATGATATCAAGTGGACTTTGTGACAGTGGAGAGATTGAGCTTTATAAATTAAGTGAAGATTCAATACAATTCAACTGGTATTACCCAAACTCTACAAATTTGGAGTCAAATGGAATATTAACCCGTGTAACAACAGGAAACTAAAACAATAGATTAACAAACAAATGAAAAAACTACTACTTATATTACTTTGCTTGCCTATGATTGGGTTTGGGCACTAGCAGGTTACGAACTGAGACAGCCGGAGTTATAGCTGCACACACAATAAATATTAAATAAATGAAAAAAATATTTGAAAACAAGAAAACACAAACTATTATTATTATAGTTATATCATTATTAATTGGAGGAGGGCTCTTTTCCTTTAAAGATAGTATAATACCTCCATCAACAGAGAGTAAGGACAAGCATTATAATGATGATTTCTTAAAATACCCAACTATTGTTGAAGTGATTGATGAATTTTTTGACGATTACCAATTTGAAGAAAATTCTACCAGAGGTGATAATAGTACAAATTTACAAAATCACTTCCAAAAGAAACCGGACGGATGGCATGTTGTTACTAGGGCATATGATTTTAAAAAGAAAGAATGGGATGTTATTGAAGATGAACTTTTTTGGGATCTGGAGGAAGAAGAATTTAGTAAAATTGATTATCCTGAATCTGAGGGAAAATCAGAAAAAAAGAAAGAAGAATATATAGCTGGTTTTTCAACAAATAAACATAACAGCAAAGGATATCCTGAATGGAATAGTTACTTTAATATCTTCCCTTATCACGGATATGATGAAGCAGGAGAAGATGTTATAGAATTATTAAAAAATGCAGAAGATTTACCAGATTCTACATTATATGCTTTAGCAAGAAGTTATAATAATTACTCTTTTGATCTATTATCAGAACAGGGTGGAAGAACAATAAAAGAACAATTTGACTTAGCAAACACTAAAAATTGCTTAAGTGAAGAGCAATTAAAAAAGTATAGGTTCTATGCTCATAAAGCAAATGAGAAGTTCATGGAGACATATAAAACTAATCCAAATTTTGAAACAATAGTAGGATCAATCTACACTAAAGCATCTAACGAATACGTAAGCTCATTTTTAAACTTACTAATATATCAAAATGAGAAAGAGGCTAGAAAAGAACTAAGAACAGGATTGTACGATCCCTTCATTATAAATATGTCTAAGAATTATTTAAACTCATGTGATGAAGATGCTATCCTATTCACGAATGGGGATAATGATACTTATCCATTACTATACGTACAAGAGATGTATGGATTCAGGACAGATGTTAAAGTTATAAATCTAAGTTTATTTAATACTGAAAGATATATTGATCTAATGAAAAGAGCCTCCTATGATGCGCCCCCTATCCCATCATCATTAGAACATGATGATTATCGAGCAGGGATGAGAGATTACACCCCAATCAATGAGCGCTTTAAAGACTTTGTTGAAGTAAAAAATGTAGTTAATTTTATTAATAGTAAAAGCGCTAAAGCAAAAGTAAATACTTCAGCTGGGTTAAGAAACTACTGCCCTGCTAAAAAGTTAAAACTTACTGTTAATAAAGAAATTGCTAAAACTTTTGTTCCGGAAGCATATCAAGATAAAATTGTAGATGAAATTAGATGGAGCCTGAAAGGAAATGGAATCTACAAAAACAAGTTAATGGTGCTTGATATTTTGGCCCATTTTAATTGGGAACGCCCAATCTATTTTGCCATTACTGTAGGAAGAGATAACTTTATGGGACTTGAAAAATACTTTCAATTGGAAGGGCTTGCTTATCGTTTAGTCCCTTACTCTGTTTCTTCTACAGATGGACAAACTGGTATTGTGCATACTAATAAGATGTACCACAAACTAATGAATGAGTTTGAATGGGGAAATATATATAGTACTGAACTTGATTTTGATAAGATATTTGCTGAAAGAATGGCTATGACTATAAGAAATAATCATTCAAGACTAGCCGAATCTTTATATCAAGAAGGAGAAACCAGAAAAGCTGTAAAAGTACTTGATAGATGTATGAATGAAATACCTAGTGATATTATGAATTTAAGCTACTTCTCCATACCAATAATTGATATCTATTTTAAATTAGATGAAAAACAAAAAGGATCAGAAATGCTTGCTACAATGATGGATAATCATCTTGCTGAATATAAACATCTTAAAGAATTTGATGATCGTAATAACCTTAAACAAGAACTTTCTATCTGCAGTAACGTGTTAGGATCTTTAGCAAGAGTTCTACAAATACATAAGATAGAAGATTTAACATTTATTTATTCTTATAGTAATGGGGTGTATTATAAAGAAAAAGAAGGTGTAAAAGTGGAAATTGATTATACAACATATAGAATTAATACATTTATGGATGAATATCTAGGCATAAACTAATGATATGAAAAATATAATAACTCGTCATTTACGACTCTTTTAGGATTCTCATACAAATTAAAACAATAGATTAACAATAAACTAAGATAAAACAAACCATTATGAAAAAACTACTACTTATATTACTTTGCTTGCCTATGATTGGGTTTGGGCAAACTCCAGTTCAAAAGCATGGTTCCTTATCTGTTAGTGGAAATAGGATAATTGATCAATCTGGAGATACAGTTAGTTTTGCTGGAGGAAGTTTATTTTGGAGTAATACTGGGTGGGGTGGGGAATATTTTTACAATCCACAAGTAGTTTATTCGCTACATTCAAACTGGTCAGCGTCTATAGTAAGGGCTGCTATGGGAGTAGAGGATAATGGCGGATATCTTTCGGATACAACAAACAAACAACGAATAATCAGCGTAGTAACCGCTGCTATAAATGCAGGGATATATGTAATTGTTGATTGGCATTCGCATTATGCAGAAAATTATCAACAAGAAGCAATAATTTTTTTTCAAGAGATAGCAACTCTTTTTGGAGGCCATCCTAATATTATTTATGAGATTTATAATGAGCCTTTGCAAATTTCTTGGGATAATGTTATAAAACCTTATGCTGAATCTGTAATTGCTTCGATTAGAGCTATTGATTCTGATAATTTAATTGTTGTTGGAACACCAAACTGGTCACAAAATGTGAATGATGCAGCTAACAATCCTATTACAGGATATTTAAATATTGCTTATGCCTTGCATTTCTATGCAGGATCACATGGTCAAACTCTTAGAAACAACGCTCTAACTGCTCTGAATAATGGGATTGCTTTAATGGTTACCGAGTGGGGGGCTGTAAATGCTGATGGAGATGGTCCCGTGGATTCTGTATCGGTTGCAGAGTGGATGACTTTTCTTTGTGATAACAATATAAGCCATTGTAATTGGGCTATTAATGATAAAAATGAAGGCGCATCAGCATTAATTCCTGGATCTAGCACAACAGGAAATTGGGGTCCTAATGATTTAACTGCTTCAGGGACTCTAGTAAAAAATATTCTTTTATCTTGGGGTGGCGATTGTAACAATTCAAGAACAACAGTATTATCAGAAACCTCTAACAATAAAACAACCTTACGAGTGATTAATCTATTAGGGCAAAAAACAAAAAGGAAGAAGAACGAACCTCTCTTTTACCTCTATAATGATGGAACAGTAGAGAAAAGAATAGTTATAGAATAATTATTTGATATATTTGTAGTATAGTTTTGACGAGTAAAATAGCGAGGGACCTATTCGGGTACCTTTCAAGTTGTCATATCTAGCAGGATTTAATCTTGCTACCCTTACTTATTTAATAAAAACCCACTCAAATGAGTGGGTTTATTTTTGGTGGGCCTCTCGGTCCTAATTTCGAACTTTTTTAATTTTTTATTTCTTTCTCGTAGACAGTAATCCATTCTTTTACTGTCATTTTAGAACATAATTCTCCAATAAGTTCAAAAGGAATGTCGTCTAATCTTTTAAATCGAATACAACTTTTTCCCATATCTAATTTATACTTAGAATGATTTGGATATGCTTGCTTAAACCAACGCATTAAATCATCATTCGCATATATTCCCATATGGTATAATGCTATAAAGTTTTTTCTTGCATACAATCCTAAAAATGGTAATGGTAGCTCAGGAGAACAATGATATCCATCAGGATATATTGAATGAGGTACTACCCAAGAAGGCATTCCATAATTCATTTGCTCATGAAATCCTTTTGGTAAATTCTCTCGAATACTAGATACTATTTTATTGATAGCATCCTTCTTCTCAAATGATAATGAATTTATATATTGTTTTACAGACATGCCCCAAATATAATAAAAACCCACTCATGAGTGGGTTTATTTTTGGTGGACCTCTCGGTCCTAAGTTCGAACTTTTTTAGAAAGTTATTATGTAAGTTTGCATTATGAAGAAGTTGCTAATAATATTACTCCTTTCCCCATCTTTATTATTTTGTCAAGAGTCAGAAGAAATAGATTGGTTTAATCTTAAATCGGATGATTCTCATTGGGGTGTTGAATGGAACGTTTTTTGGAATTGGGGGGATAATGATATATTACTTGCAGATTATTTTGTAATAAGAGATTCAAATGGTGACTTTGTGAGTTTTGAAGATAATAAATATAGTTTTGATATTGATTTGTCTATACAAACTACATTTTATAAAAGAATTATACTTAGATATTCTTTTATTAGTTTAAAACAGGATATGGCAGGGCCTATAGGAATTGATAGGAGTTATACTCTTGGAGATAGAAATGATATTAATTCTAATCTTGAAGTAGTAAATTATGATTTTGATGGAAGTGGTAAAGTAATTGTGTCAAATATATTTAGCTTAGGCTATCCACTAAAAGTATTTAAGTTAAATGAGAACAGATATTTTTCAATAATCCCATTTGTTGGCATTGATTTTCAAAAGGTGCACTTAATGGATATATATGTGAGGCATGAAGGGTTTTCAGATTGGTATTTTCTGGATGAATTTGATTGGAGATTGGAAAATAAAACATCAGAATCAAAGATAAATTTCTCATTTGGGATCTCAATTCCAGCTTGGATTCAAATAAGTTATATTAGATCAAAAGAAGTAAATAGAATAATGTTCGGCATAGGGATTTAAATATAATTTAATGTTATATTATAAAACCCACTTTTCAGTGGGTTTCTTTTTTGGTGGGCCTTACGGTCCTAAGTTCGAACTTTTTCAGGAAATTATTAAACTTTCTTAATCCTCCTTTTTACAGCACGATGCATTACAACAAGGACATCCCATCGCTGCAGAAATCAGGAAAAGAGCATACACAGTAAGTGTAGGGATTACTTCCAAACCATCTTTAGTGAAAGTATGATACATTAAACATATAAAGCCAGCTGCCCATGCAACACAAAGTAATAAGTAACACTTTTTTGTTTTCATAATTAGAATATTTATTTTTTATAAAAGTAATAAAAAAAACGGAACACTTTTCAGTATTCCGTTTTGGTGGACCTTACGTTCTTCGAACATAAACTTTGTATGTATAATTATTTTATATATTTGACCAACAATTCTTTGTTTTTTTCGAGTTAACATATTAGTTAACAATTGCAGACCTTAATCATGTAGATTTAATCCTGCTACCCCGACAACTTTTCTTTATAATTTTCTGTAAGTTTGCTTCAATGAAAAAACTATTATTTTTATTAATAATGTATCCTATTTTTGGAACATCTCAGAATTGGAATCAAGTATCTAATTTTTTGATAATGGAAGACATCATCCAATTACATTTGCAAATGATAATTATGGATTTGTAATTGCGGGCAGTTATTTAGATGATGTTTATAAATATGATAAGTTAAATGATGCATGGTCACAGTTACAAGATTTTCCAGCTTCTGGAAGGGGATATTCATATGGAGTGACAGTAGGAAATAAGGCTTACATGGGATTAGGATCTACCTCGAATGGATTATATCCAACTGATTGGTGGGAATATGATATGGATAATGATATATGGATACAGAAAGCAAATTTACCAACTGATGGTAGAAATCACCCAGCAATGATTGCAGTTTATAATAAGATATATATGGGTTGTGGTAGTAATGATAATGGTAATTTAGGAGATTGGTGGGAGTATGATATTATAAATGATTTATGGACTCAGAAGACTGATATAATTGGTAATGATAGACATCATCCATTCTATTTTGGAATTGGTGATTACGCTTATGTTGGATTTGGACATGGTAGTTTGCCGGGGCCTGGAAGCAATCCTTCTTCTAACTCATATATTTATAATGATTTTTATAAGTATGATCCTAGTGATGACACTTGGACACAGCTTTCTAATTTTCCGTCAGAAGCAAGAGTTGCTGGAACTCAATTCTCATATAATGGAAAAGGATATATCTTAAGTGGAGATGGAGATAATCATGGGCCTTTAAATAGCGGTGAGTTTTGGGAATATGATCCATCAAATGACTCGTGGACTCAGCTACCATCACATCCTGGTGACGCTATTTGGGCTCCAGGTAACTTTATAATTGGTTGTGATGTTTATTTTTTACTTGGTCAGAATACTAATTCAAGTGGTTACCCCATTTCTGTATATAAGTATAATCTTAACGATTCTTGCGGTTGTATTGATGCTACAGCTTATAACTTCTCTAATCTTGCAATTTCTGATGATGGAAGTTGTTGTTATGTTGCTGGATGTACAAACCCTATATCTTTGAACTATGATAGCTTGTCTTGCTATGATGATGGAAGTTGTATTCCAGCAATCCTTGGATGTGTCAATCCATATGCAAGTAATTATAATCCTTTAGCTAATGTTAGCAGTTTTAATGGAGGAGCATTGGATAATAATATAGGAGGAGGCTCGTATTTTACAGGTAATCCACATATTATATTTAATAGTAATGAAGATTGTATTATTAGATCTACTGATATTTACTCTGAAAGTTCAAATAATGTGACATTTGAGCTTCGTGCTAGTAATGGTCAAATATTGGATGACACTACATACAATATAACACCGGGAAAGCAGAATATTATATTAAACTTTGATGTCCCTAATGCAAATGGGCTACAATTAGGAGTTTCCTCTACTAATTCAAACCTTTTTAGAAATAATACTGGTGTTAATTATCCTTATAATATTGGAGATATGATTATTATTACCGGATCAAGTGCTAATCAATCAGGATATTATTATTATTTTTATTATAATATTGAGATAGAAGCTAAATGTCTTGATGTCAATGAAGTATTTGATTCATTTAATAATCAAAAGAATCTAATTAAGATTATAGATATATTTGGCAGATCGTCAAGAAACTCTTTAAATCAACTTCTCTTTTATATCTATGATGATGGAACCGTAGAAAAGAAGATAATTATTGAATAATTATTTTATATATTTGACCAACAATTCTTTATTTTTTTCGAGTTAACATATTAGTTAACAATTGCAGACCTTAATCATGTAGATTTAATCCTGCTACCTCGACCTTTCTTCTTGTGATTCCTATAATTTTTCTTTAAGTTTGCTTAATGAAAAGACTATTACTAATCTTACTCTGTGTGTCATTGATTGGGCGGGGACAAACTTTGGAAAAAACATATAAATCTGATACGACTTTAGAGAGTGTCTTCTCTTTAGCTATAAAACAACATTATGGGTTTGTTATTATTCATTCAAGAGCAATAAGAGCAATTAAAAATTCCCATCCAATGGGAACGGAATTTAATTTCAGTTGGCAAAAGATTGATAAAAAATCATGGGAATTATGTCATTGCTATCCAAAAGTAGGAATATTACTCTCATTTTTCGATTTTGACAATAAAAAAATACTGGGATATGGGTTTAACGTTGCTGGATTTATAGAGCCTTTTTTTCAAATAGACAAAAAATTCAATATTTCTTTTAGAACAGCTGCTGGATTATCACTAGACACAGAACCATATGATGAATTTTGTAATCCAGAAAATTTTTCTTATAGTCTTCCAATCAATGGATATTTACAGTTAGGACTTATTTTACATTATCAAGTCAATCCAAAAATTAAATTAACTGTCTCAAGTAATTATAATCACATTTCAAATGGAGGTTTAAAACAACCAAATAAGGGGGTAAATTATCCGACAATCGGAATGGGATTAGATTATACACCAAAACCTATTTCTTTTAAGAATAGAAAAAAAACAGAGTATACAGGAATAAGAAAGAAACGTTACGATTTATCTGTATCTTATTTTCCAAAAAAAGTCATTGACAATTCTAAATATTTTACAGTATTTGGAATAA
>Ga0310121_10003795_pt1 | contig 13658 bp, 8 predicted proteins | sample CB27_Tmax_986_MG_FD_203504 | JGI IMG/M metagenome (GOLD analysis project Ga0310121, IMG submission 203504) | Marine microbial communities from Western Arctic Ocean, Canada - CB27_Tmax_986 | ecosystem: Environmental > Aquatic > Marine > Oceanic | place: Canada: Western Arctic Ocean | collected... | reverse complement strand
AATGATAGCCAGACTTGTGCATGATCGCCAAAGCGTCTAGCCATGCCCGAGCGATCGCACAACCGCGACACCCTACGCGAAAGACTCAACAACGCAACCCTCAGACGCGTCCCATGACATTCTCATCCCCACGACGATCCGCTGGACGAGTCCCGATCGCCAGGTCTGTGATGGCGATAATCATTTCGTGTCTGGCCTGTGGTGGATGTTTTTCCTCCTCCGACCGAGGAAGTGGGCATTTAGAAGCGATATGGGGACGCCGAGGCATATCCGATGGCCGTTTAAAAAAGCCACGCGCGCTGGCGATTAACGATCGCGACGAAATCTTCGTCGTCGACATGACTGCGCGGATTCAAGTTTTTGATCGAGACGGCACCTACCTGAGAGGCTGGCGAATGCCCTCCTGGGAGAACGGCAAGCCAACGGGGCTTTCCATCGACCGGGCCGGCAATCTGTTGGTTGCTGATACCCACTACTACCGCGTCTTGGTATTCGACCCTTCCGGAAAACGGCTGGAAGATCGCACCCTGGGTGGCACTCAAGGGCACCAACCGGGAGAATTCGGTCTGGTAACCGATGCCGTGCAAGATTCCCAAGGCAATTCATACGTCGCAGAATACGGCGAATACGACCGCGTGCAGAAGTTTTCCGCGGACGGCAAGTTTCTTTTGCAGTGGGGAGGTCACGGAGACAAGCCCGGTGAATTCGTGCGACCTCAAAATCTGGCGATTGACCAGTTAGATCACGTGTGGGTGGCGGACGCCTGCAATCATCGAGTTCAAGTTTTTGACGCCACTGGCAACGAGGCCCAACTCCTTCGTTATTGGGGGGAGGAAGGGACCGAACCAGGCCAACTACTTTATCCCTATGATTTGGTCCTGGACGGAGAGGGGCACCTGTTCGTCTGCGAGTTTGGGAATCATCGCGTGCAAAAATTCACTCTCGACGGGCAACTGGTCAGTTACTGGGGCAACGTCGGGCGCCAACCAGGCGAACTTCACAATCCGTGGGCCATTGTCCAGGATAGTCGCGGTCGCATTCACGTGCTCGACACCTATAATCATCGTGTGCAAAGGGTGAGGTTATAAGCGTTGGTCAATTGGTTACGAAATGGAGAATATTTCGAGAATAGTAAGTTTTAGATCTGTGGTCTGTGGTCTCCTAGGTGGACGAGCAAAAGGACCACAGGCCACCGACCAAAAAGTCCGATGGGCAAATATCAAATCGCCTTCGACCATCCGCAGTTCCTGGTGCTCTTGGGGCTGCTGCCATTGTTATGGCTATGGTCGCGTCGCAGCCTTAGTGTGCTGGGACCATTCCGGAAATTCTTTGTAATGGGTCTGCGAACCGTTGTCTTGGTTCTCATCGTGCTAGCCATGGCAGACATTCAGTGGATCCGGCGCAGCGATCGAGTCTCGGTCATTTACTTGCTTGATCAGTCGGAGAGCATTCCCAGAGAATTGCGTGAGGCGATGGTCGAATACGTCAGCGCCGACGTGCGGCGGCATCGGAGCGATTCGCGTGGTGACCGAGCCGGGGTGATCACCTTTGGTCGCGAGGCCAACATCGAAATCCCGCCCGTCGATGACGACCTTCCGCTCAGCTCGAAATTGGAAACGGTAACCAACCTCAGCACCGACGCCACGAATTTGGAGTCCGCCATCACGTTGGCCTCCGCCACTTTTTCCGAGGACACGGCAGGTCGAATCGTCATCGTCAGCGACGGCAACGAAAACATCGGCAATGCGCTGGCGATCGCCCAGCAATCGGCCAAGGATGGCATTGGCATCGACGTGGTCCCGATCCCATTGAATGTCACGAACGAAATTGCCGTCGAGCGTGTTTTGTTGCCGGCTGAGATTCGCAAGGGCCAACCATTCGAATCACGTGTCGTGATTACGAACCTCAGTGACGAGGATGACGCTGGTCCTCCTGTACACGGGACACTTCGCCTATCACGTCGCATGGGACGTCGAGAGGAGCTCCTTAACGAACAATCGGTTGAGCTGCCAGCCGGCAAAACCGTATTTCGGTTTGAGCATGAAATCGATCAACCTGATTTCTATGAATACCGAGCCCAATTTACTCCGGACGACGCAACCCAGGATCGCGTGGCTCAAAATAATCGGGCCACCGCGTACACGCACGTACGTGGCAGCGGCCACGTCTTGATGATCGAGGATTGGACCAATCGTGATGAAAGTGGCCTGGGAGAATTCAATTATCTGGCAGAACGATTGCGCCGCGAGAACATCGAGTGCACCGTCCAGTTTACCGACGAATTGTTTAGTAGCCTGGCGGAACTGCAGCGGTACGACTCGGTCATCTTGGCCAACGCGCCACGTAGCAGCGGCAATGCCGAACAATTGGCCGATTTTAGCGATTCTCAAGTGGAAATGCTGGTGCGCAACGTCCAGCAAATCGGGAGCGGATTGATCATGCTCGGCGGTCCTAACAGCCTGGGAGCAGGTGGATGGGCCAATACCGAATTGGAAAAGGCGATGCCTGTTGATTTTCAAATACGCAACGCCAAGGCCCAGGCCGTGGGGGCGCTGGTCATGGTCATGCACGCCTCAGAAATGGCAGAGGGGAACTACTGGCAGAAGGTAGTCGGACGGGAAGCGCTGAAGACTCTTGGGCCCCAAGACTATTGTGGCGTCGTTCACTGGGACAACGAAACGTGGAAAGAGGGATGGTTGTGGGGCCAGCCTGACGGCCTCATCAAGATCGGCAGGCTGCGAAGCCGAATGGTGGCCGCCATCGACCGCATGACTCCGGGGGACATGCCCGATTTTGACCCGGCACTCAAGTTGGCCTTGTCGGCTTTCAACCGCGTGCAAGAGGCGTCCGTCAAACACATGATCGTGATCAGCGATGGCGATCCGGCAATGGGCCAATTTCGACTGGTTCGTCAATTGAAACAGGTAGGAGTTTCGATTTCGACCGTCGCCGTGGGAGCCCATGGTCCCGCCGGACATCGCATATTGCAAAGGATCGCTGGAGCCACGGAAGGTAAGTACTATGTCGTCAAAAACGCCAAAGCCCTCCCCAAGATATTCCGGCGGGAGGCACGCCGAGTGGCCAGGCCGTTGGTCTTTGAAAAGCTGGTCCAACCGCAAATCGTGGGCGATCACGAAAGCCTCGAAGGTATTGACCGGGTCCCGGCCATTAAGGGCTTTGTCATGAGCACTCTCAAGCAAAATCCTTTGGTTGAAGTACCGATCATATCTCCAGAGCCACCAGACGCCGATAACGCCACGATTTTGGCAACCTGGACCTATGGGCTGGGTAAGACAGCAGTTTGGGCCACTGACGCGGGCCAACGCTGGACAGGTGATTGGACCCAATGGGAACAGTACGACAAATTGTTCAGCCAACTGGTGCGGTGGAGCATGCGTCCCACGGGCGAAAGCGGCAACTTCTCGGTGGCAACTCGAGTCGATGAAGATCGCGTGCAAATTGTCGTCGACGCGTTGGACAAAGACGATCAATACTTGAACTTCCTGACCATTTCTGGCACCGCCATCGATCCGAGTCTGAAGAGTTCGGACATGCGACTTGAACAGGTCAACCCGGGCCGATATGTCGCCAGTTATCCGACGCACGCCGCTGGAAGCCATATGGTTACCATCTCGCCCGGTGGCGGGCACTCACCCATTCGCATCGGAGTGACCGTACCTTATGCCCAGGAGTACCGCGATCGAGAAACCAATCGTTCGCTGTTGGAATCGCTTTCGAAACTGGAACCCGAGGGGGGAGAGCCCGGCAAATTGATTGACGACGTGTTTGAGACGCAAGCTCCTGACGAGCGACACGCGACCGACACGTTTCGCATGACGCTGGCCCGCGCGGCCAGCAGCAATTACATCTGGCCCTGGTTGATTCTGACGGCTGGTTGTGTGTTTTTTGGAGACGTCTTCGTGCGCCGAGTTGCCATTCGGTTCACCCGGTTGTACGCTCTCCTCTCCGCTCTCGGTCAACGGCCGGCGGCCGAGGAAGATGAGGATCAGCGGCTTGACCAACTCCGTCGTCGCAAGGAAGTTCTATCACGTCAGATAGACCAGCAGCGGGCGGCTACGCGATTCGAGCCGGAAACGGCTGAACCAATCGCGGAATCCGCCCCTGACGCGATCGATGTGGCGCAGCAAGACGCCACCGTGTCCCCACCTTCTGCCGGCAAGCAAAGTCTCGGTGCTGAGGAAGAACCAGAGGACTACGCGGACCGGTTACTGAAAGCCAAACGGCGCCTTTGGAAAGATCAAGACAACCGCTGATTATCGAATGCACCCACCAACAAGGACTGACATGTCAAGCACAGAATCCATCCAGGACACTTCCATCCAACAAGAGGCCGAAGAGTTCCGTGATCGCTACGCGGCGCTACGAGAGCAAATTTCCAAGGTGATCGTGGGGCACGACGACGTTGTTCACGGTGTCTTGACCTGCCTTTTTGTCGGCGGCCACTGTCTCCTGGAAGGCGTGCCGGGGTTAGGCAAGACGTTGTTGATTCGCACCCTGGCGACCACGCTGGACCTGGATTTCTCCAGGATTCAGTTCACGCCCGACCTCATGCCCGCCGACATTTTGGGAACCAACATGGTGATGGAGACACCCGGAGGGAAACGCTCGTTTGAGTTTCAGCGAGGGCCGATATTCACGCAGATCTGCCTGGCGGACGAAATCAATCGCGCCACTCCGAAAACCCAATCCGCGTTGCTGGAGACGATGCAGGAGGGGACCGTTACGGTGGCGGGCATACGACATGAATTGAAGCAGCCCTTTTTTGTCATGGCGACCCAAAACCCCATCGAACAAGAGGGAACCTATCCGTTGCCCGAAGCCCAATTGGATCGTTTCTTCTTCAAACTTTGGGTGGGATATTCCTCACGCGACGATCTTAACACGATCGTCTCGCGGACGACCAAGCAAGAACACGCGACCGTCGAAAAAGTGATGGATGGTCAGGAAATCATCAAATGGCAACAGTTGGTACGAAAAGTCATCCTGGCCGAACATGTGCAGGATTACCTGGTGCGACTGACCCTCGCCACCCATCCGGACGGTGAATACGCATTACCGATCACCAACCAGTACCTAAGTTGGGGTGGTAGTCCCCGGGCTGCTCAAACCTTGGCACTCGCCGCCAAAGTCCGAGCTTTGCTGGAAGGCCGATACAACGTTAGCTATGAGGACGTGCGACGTGTCTATTTACCGTCCCTGCGTCACCGTATTGTGCTGAACTTCGAAGCCCAGGCCGAAGGGGTCGAACCGGATCGGGTTTTGCTCGACCTGCTGGAACAAGTCCCCGAAACGGCCGACGAATAGCGACATGTCCACCGCCGCTCCAAGTACCGAAGAAGCCTTGCTACCCCCATCGCTGCTGGCGCAGCTCCAACGCATGGAGTTAATCAGCCGCAAGGTATTCCGCGGCCGCATGAAGGGTGAGAAGCGGAGCAAGCGTAAGGGCCAAAGCGTCGAGTTCGCCGATTTTCGCAACTACGTGGCCGGGGACGATCTGCGCTTCGTCGACTGGAACCTGTACGCCCGTTTGGACAAATTGTTCCTCAAGCTCTTCCTTGAAGAAGAGGACCTTCATTTTTACGGATTGATCGACACCAGCGCCTCAATGATGTTTGGGCAACCGAGCAAATTCCATTTTGCCAAACAGTTGGCGGGTGCCTTGGGATTCATTGGCCTCTGCCGCGCCGACCGTGTACGACTGGAGACGCTGTCAACCGGAAATGATCGGCCTGGCCCTATCCTGAGAGGACGCCGTAGCGTTTGGCGAATAATCGAATACCTGGAGCAATTAGAAACTCAGAAATCCACTTCGTTGGCCGACGGCGTGCGCAATTTCTGCGTCCGTAACTCGGGCCAAGGAATCGTGGTGCTGATCAGCGACCTCTTTGACAAAGATGGCTTTGAGGAAGGGCTGCGATATTTGGTAGCCCAGCGCATGGATGTATTTGTCATTCATGTCCTTTCACCCGAAGAGATCAATCCAGAGTATCGAGGAGATCTCAAGCTGGTCGATTGTGAAGATGGGGATGAGGCCGAGATCTCGGTCAGCAAACCGCTATTGGATCGATATCAGCAAACTCTGGCGGCCTTCACGCAGCGCGCCAGAACCTTCTGTGGCCAACGCGGGATGACCTACATAATGACCAGTACCGAAGTGCCGGTCGCCGAGTTGATCACCAAGTATCTTCGTCGCCGAGGTTTGGTGAGATGAGTGGAACAGTGCGGTAATGTGGCGTAACTTTTTCACCAACACGCTCAGTGGATGGCAGTGGGGCCTGCTCTTGGCCATTCCACCCGCGCTGATTGCGCTGTACTTCCTCAAGTTGCGTCGCGAACCGGTCGTGGTCTCGAGCACGTACCTCTGGCGTCGCACCATCGAGGACCTTCATGTCAACAGTTTGTGGCAAAAATTGCGTCAGAATCTGCTTCTCTATTTGCAGTTGCTTTTAATTGGACTGTTGATGTTGGCCTGCCTGCGTCCCAGCTGGAACAGCCGCACGCTGGTCAATCAACGAACGATTTTCCTGCTGGACAACTCGGCCAGCATGAAGGCAACGGACGTCGAGCCGACTCGTTTCGAGGCCGCTCGTCGGCAGATTGAAAATCTGATTACCCAAATGCAAACGGGCGATGTGGCTATGTTGGTGAGTTTTTCCGACCAGGCGCGGATTGCTCAGCGGTTTACGAGCGACCGACGTCTGTTGGGGCGAAAGTTGCAGGAGATCAAGCCGACGAATCGGCGCAGTAACATCGGCGAAGCGCTACGAGTTGCCGCCGGTTTGGCCAATCCCGGACGTAGCAGCGAGGCTGGGACGGGTGACGTGCAGACCGCCGACCCATTTCCAGCCGATGTTTTGATCTTCAGTGACGGCAGGCTGCAGGGTGAGCCGGAGTTTTCCTGGGGAAACTTGCGGCCACGTTTTATTCAGATTGGAACTCCGACTCCCTCAAATGCGGCCATAACCGGATTCAGTGCGGCGCGAAACCCGAGTCGACAAGACGAATTGGTTCTCTTGGCCGAAATCAGCAACTTTGGAATTGAACCAATCGATGTGGATTTGTCGCTCTACTTGGACGACGAACTCGTGGACGCCTCCTCCGTGCACGTCGAAGCATCTGGCCCTCAAGGCATCGAGTTCGCGCTTCAAGTGGACGGTGACTGTCGTCTGCGCGCCGAGTTGTCAATAACCGATCATCTTGCCTTGGACGACTCGGCCTTTCTCGCCGTCAACATGCCCCGACTTGCCAAGGTACTGTTCGTGACTCCCGGCAACGAGCCGTTGAAACTTGGTCTGACGACGGGTGACGTGGCGAAGTTGGCTGAACTCTTTGTCGACAAGCCAGCGTATTTGGCAAGCCCCGAATACGCGAAACGTTCTGAGGAGGGTGCCTTCGACCTCATCATTTATGATCGTTGTCATCCTACCGTCATGCCAAAGGCCAACACGTTGTTCATCGGATCACTACCAGTCAACGAAGGTTGGTCAGCTGGCGAGGAACGTGACACACCGCAGATTCTCGACGTGGATACAGCTCATCCCATTATGCAATACGTCGCTTTGGGCGACGTTACGATCGCGGCGGGGCATGCCGTGGAAGTCCCTCCTGGCGGACGCGTGCTTTTTGATTCGGACATCGGCACCCTATGTGCGATTGCGCCGCGCGAAATATTTGAGGATTTGACGCTGGGATTCGAGATTCTCGGGGTCGACGAAGCCGGTGAAGGGTACGCCAACACGGATTGGCATATCCGCATGAGTTTTCCCGTTTTCTTCCGCAACGCACTGAGCTACTTGGGGGGAACTACCCTGGAGGCCGCCCGGATCCAATTGCGACCAGGCGACACCGCGACGCTTGCCGCCACGCCAGAGATCAAAGAGCTGAAAGTCGTTTCACCGTCGCGGCAAGAGTTTCGCTTGCAGCGTCATGACAAGGCTACCTTTTTATTCCATAATACCGCTGAGCTGGGCATCTACGAGTTGTACGAAGGGGCGGCCGACCAGCCGAATCGACTACTGGCCGTGAATCTCTGTGACCCTTCGGAGAGTAATCTGGTTCCCCGCGACGTTGTGAAGACGGCCTGGAACGAAGTGGAGGCGCAACCAAATTGGGAAATGGCCCGACAGGAACTTTGGCGATGGGTGCTGTTGATTGCGCTGGTAATTTTATTGGCGGAGTGGTGGATCTATAACCAGCGGGTGTTTTTGTAGCTAATTGAGGCGGAGTTTGCCTTCCTTCAATGAGATTTGAGACTTTTCCTCTGCCAAGTTCAAAGGAGTTCCGACCAACATGCCGCGATTAACATTCACACTACTATCCCTTTTTGGGTTCTTATTCACGGCGACCGCAATACGGGCTCAGATCAAGGATCCATCGTGGCCAAACATCCTGGTACGGAAGCCGCGGGCCAGGCGGACCTAATCCTTCAGCAAGTTGACGGCCAGCAACCGTAGCGGAAAGACTCAGCGAGGCCAAAGTAACCTGAAACTAATTTAACGAGGCACTGGCGATTCCGATGACAGCAATCACACTCAATCCGATCCTCACATCCGACCCGCTCCAATTGGACGCAGAGGAAATCTTCAGCCAACTGCCGGACAATCGCGCTGGACAAAGCGAACGGCGCTACCTGGACGAAATTCTCACCGCAGGCTTTGGGAATTTCGAATCGGCCGGAATGCTGGAGCGATTCGAAAGCAGCTTTGCCGAGAAGTTCGGCACCGGTTACGGCATATCGATGAACTCAGGGTCGGGCACTTTGCTATCTTGTTTGCTGGCCGCAGGCGTGGGTCCTGGTGATGAAGTGATCTGTCCCGTATACGGCATGCCGGCGGGCGCCTTTGCCACGGTGCAGGCCGGGGCGGTTCCCGTCTTCGCAGATTGTGATCCAGAAACGTACAACATCGACCCTGCCGATGTCGAACGTCGATTCACTCCGTTGACCAAAGCAATTGTTGTCATCTGCCACTTCGGTCTGCCTGTCGAGTTCGACGCCATTATACGGCTCGCCGACGAGCACGATTTGACCGTGATCGAGGACAATGCTCAGTGCTATCTGTCGCTCTACAAGGACAAGCTGGTTGGCACCATCGGGCACGCCGCCAGTTTCAGTTTTCAGGGGTCCAAGCACATGACCACTGCCGGCGACGGCGGCATCGTAATTACGGATGACGAGGACTATGGTACCCGCATTCGGAAGGCAGCGGTTCACGGCTATCGCACGCTCACTGCAAAACCGGGCTCGACCATGATTCCCCGTGACGAGCGTCAGGACTGGAGTTACCAGCGCTACGACAGCTTGGGCTACAACTTTCGCATGTCAGCGGCCCAGGCGGCCTTAGGAATGGGCCAGCTCGAACGACTTGATTATCTGGTGGCGGCTCGGCGATACATTGCCGCCCGCTATGAGCAAGTGATACGCGAAGAAAAATGTGAATGGCTCAGCATCCCCGTCGTTCCTGAGGGCACGACCCACTCCTATTTCATCTATGCCTGCCAGCTCGATGAACAGGCCCTGGGCATCCAGTGGCGCGACTGGCGCAAGACCTATATCGAAAAAGGGGGTGATGGTCTGTATGGCAGTTGTCTGCCATCGCATCTCGAACCTATCTTTCAGACCATGACATGGCATGGTGACGTTGAAAGAGCCCCACACTTCGATCCGCGTTACAAGGGCAAAGTCAAAGGCTATGCTGAGGGCGACTACCCGAACGTCGAATCGTTTTGGAAACGCCTCAGCTGCTTTAAGACCAGCATGCAGACCCTGGAAAAAGTCGATCGTGAAGTGGATGCATTGCGGTCAGCCATCCGAGTCTATAACTGACTAGCACCTTCAGTTCCGCGCCAACACCAACTTCGTCAACTCTGGAGGACAGTTGATCCTTAACGGCCGTGTTCCCGCGATGCCGCGACTGACGTGCAGCAGGGTAGGGGAGTGGTAAAAGACGCCACTGGCGAAACGGGTGCCCTGGACGCTGGGACTGAGCACCGGACCGATGATCGGGAATCTCACCTGGCCACCGTGGGTGTGCCCAGCCAACATCAGGTCGAACCCCTGCCGGCAAGCCCATCCGAGCAGGTCCGGGGTGTGAGCCAGTAGAATCTTGAGCGGATTTTCTGAACCAGCCTCCGCCTTCACTTTGGACATCTCCGGCGCGGTTCCAAACCAGGGCCGCTCGTTACCAGCCAACCAAAACTCGGCCCCGTTATGGTCCCCTTGTTGCCAACGCGATCCGATATCCATCAATCCGGCCTCGGTAAGCGTGGAGCGCACCTTTTGTTCGTTCTTCAAGCGCTGCTCGTGGTTGCCCAGTACAACAAAGACGCCGTAGCGAGCTTGCAACTTGGACAATGTCTGCGTAATCCAAGGAAAACACTGCGGCTTGTCAATAATATCGCCCGTGATCGCAATCAGATCACTGGACAATTGGTTTGCCTCGTCAACGACCTGGTCATAAAAGGACCGCTTGAGCTGGCCCGTGAAATGCAAGTCGGACAAATGGGTAATGGACAGTCCGTCCAGCCGCGGATCGAGCTGAGTTATTTGAATAGTCTTTTCGTGAATGTGCAGGTCAAGAATCTGATTACCGGGTATCGCGTTAAAACACCGAGTTACTGGAGTGGCAACGTTCGCATGGCCGAGCAATTCGCCGATGTTCACGCGAGCTGTATGATTGGAAATCAATTTAGCGGACGTCTGCTGATTCAGCCCTCGGACAAGGATATGCAAAACGGCACAAACCGCAGCGGCTGTGCAAATGGCCATGTAGCCGGTGGCCAAGGTGGCTGGCAGATCCCGCGCCCGTCGCATTCCTTCCACGGTGATTTGCAGGTACCAGGATCCAACCAACAGAGGAACGCCGAAGAGAAACAGGTACCAGAGCCAATCGATGAGCTTGAGTATCGGACGTCGCAATCCAATACCGTGAAGACGGTTAATGATCGTCACCGCCAAGGCGACGTGCCCAAGCATCAACGTAGCCGCCAAGACCAAAACCATATCAACTCCGCGAGAGACTTAGCCTGATCAAGCAGACGCCCTTGGCCAAACGTGGGTGATTCGCAACCGAGGGACTCAATCCACCGCCCCTATTGCCACGACGTATCCTACTTTGGCTGGGGCACTCGACCTGCCGCCTCGATAACATAGTCTACCGTTTCTAGAAGCTGGTTCAAGCGGAACGGTTTGTACAGAATCGCGTTGGGGAGCAATCCGGCCTGTCGTGCCTTGATCAACGAGTGGCCCGGATCGTAGCCAAAGCCACTCATGAGGATCATCGGCACCTGGCAGAGGCCTTCCTGCAGCTTGAGATACAGCTGGGAACCGGAAATATCAGGTAGCCGGATATCGGCGATAATGACGTCGTAGCCCGTATCCGGGCCGCTATTTCGGACCATGAAGATGGCTTCGGAGCCCTCATGTGCGGTTTCCACGACGCAACCGAAACGTTCCAACAAAGCGTGCGCCGCCGAGCGGACCGCTTCGTCCGCGTCGACAACCAAAACACGGCGATGTCGCAAGCGGGACCAGGCCGCCCGCTCGCGTGACTCGGGCACGGCTTCGGCCGGCGCCATTTCTTCACCGACTTTGTAAATCACCTGCTTGATGTCCCGGGCATTATGCAAAATCCGTTGGAGACGCTCGACCACAGCCGGTTCGTGGCCGATATATCGTTCCATTACATTGACGGCGTCATTGAGAATCTCATCCACGGGCAAGGCAACTTCTCCGTGAATCGCTTCGGCGCTGGCCTGCGCCGTGTTGACCTTTTGGGCGACCAGCAGTTCCAACGTGTTGAGTGCCACGGCCACGTCACGTGAAAAAATCTCTAAAAATTGCAAATCGCTTTCCGAAAACGATTTCGTCTTCGGGATTTCCACGTTGAAGGTGCCAATAACCTGGTCGCGATGCAAAATCAACGGCACCGTCAATGAACTTTTTGCGTCCTGGCTGCCTTCGATGTACAAAGGATCCTCGGCCGTGTTCTCACAGAGATAACTTTTTCCAGTGGCCGCTACAAATCCCGTCACGCCATTGTCCTGGGGTTGGGCATAAAGCTTCCGACCCGCCGCCTGGTCCGACATGCCCTCCGCCACCAAGGTCACCAATTCCCCCGTCTTTTCATCCAGCAGCCGGATCTCGATCACATCGAATTTCAACAAATCCTTGGTGTATTGCAGAATATTGGATTTGACCAACTCAATACGATCATCCACTTCCATGTCGAAGATCTCTTCAGGCGTTAGATCTGAAAGTTCGATCCCCGCCTTGTGGATTGCCTCTAGTTTCTGCTGCTGCAAGACTTCTCGTGTGACATCGCGCATGGACACGACCATCAACTTGCGAGACCGGTCCTCGCTGTGCAACAGCGCGACGTTCGCCTGGTAATAGATGTCGTCCTTGGTGTGCAAGGTTGAGGACGTGCTCTCCCCAGTTGCCATTGCCGTATGAAAGGGACAAAAATCCGGTCCAAGAATTTCGGGGCCATCGAACGCGCTGTAAAAGTTAACTCCGCGAATTCGTTCGACGCTGCTCCAACTTTCCATACGCTCGTTGGCCCAAATAACGTGGTTACTGGCGTCGAGCACAGCCACACCGTCCGGCATGTCGTGCAGTAGTTGTGGGCCACACAACAAACCGTTGGATCCGAAATTCTGAGTCGGATCACCCGTCAAATGACATATGCCAGCAAAATCGGTTGCCTGAAGTTCGATGAGATCGCTGATCGTCGCCGGAGACGCAACGACTTCATATCGCTCTCTTAGTTGAGCTACGAACTCAGCGTCGGATAGAGAAGCTTTTCCAATTAACAGAACTTTGGGCTTGTCAGACAATCTGCCACCCTACTGCTACGCCAAAAATCAATCCATCGTTGAATTATAGAATTCACCACCTGGAGACGAACACCGGCCAGGCCCAACATCTTTGCATAAACCACTACAGTTCCTGCCCGGCGTGAGCCTCGCCCTCCCATCGGAAACCGTATTTCAGGCAACGATGTTGGGGCTAGTCTCAACATCGGCAACCCGACCCGATTAAATTGACAATCCGTTGGCGTTTCGCCAGTACCCATCTCCTTTGCAATGGAACTGACCGTTATTGCCGGAATGTTGGGTCCGAACAAGTCCGACAATCAAAAAAAATGGGGGAAATTGTTGGTTACCCCAGATGCCCTCGGGAGCGTTTCGGATTTGTAGGAGTCAAACGGAGAGGTCATAGGTAGTCTCAAACGCTTTGTTTTCAAGGGTTTTCCAATGGCGTGACTTGTAGTACGCACGGAGCAGCAGTATGTCTTCGGCGTGGTCCTTCGTCCAAAAGATGCTCGCCCCTTTCATGCGCAGGTTCAGCACCCGACGTACCGTGCTTTCAACAATACCACTTCCAATCGGGGGATGCTGCTGGTGCGAGTCGCCGTAATTGAACCGTCCCACCGAAGCATTGCAAAGCAGATAATCTCGTTCGCTACGCCAATCTTTCCCACGCTTGCCCTGACAAAACTCCTTCACTTTTTTCTCGAATGATTCCACGTCTCCTTTTTTCAGACGATTCGTTTGACGAGTGATCCAGCCCCGTTTTTGCTTTTTGCTCCAGTTCTTCTTCAAACCCGCCAGCGTATTCAAATGTTCCACCACGTGGT
>Ga0310121_10003794_pt1 | contig 13666 bp, 10 predicted proteins | sample CB27_Tmax_986_MG_FD_203504 | JGI IMG/M metagenome (GOLD analysis project Ga0310121, IMG submission 203504) | Marine microbial communities from Western Arctic Ocean, Canada - CB27_Tmax_986 | ecosystem: Environmental > Aquatic > Marine > Oceanic | place: Canada: Western Arctic Ocean | collected... | reverse complement strand
AAGAGGCGAAGCAAGCCGAAGAGGCCCGTGCGGCGGAAGAGGCGAAACAAGCCGAAGAGACGAAACAAGCCGAAGAGGCGAAACAAGCCGAAGAGGCCCGTGCGGCGGAAGAGGCGAAGCAAGCCGAAGAGGCCCGCGCCTCCGAAGAAGCACGGCTAGCAGCCAAGAGCGCCGAGGACACGAGCCAAGCCGTCACAAGCGGTTCGGATTCGATAACCAAACAGTTTTTGGGCGAGGAGCTGAAGCTTCCGGTGTCGAAAACAGCTCATACGGAGCCAGTCGTCGTCTCACCGACAGCCCATACTCCCGTGCCGGATGCCCCTACACCCGAGATGGAAGAATGGTTCGCAGAAGGTCCACGACGGGTGGCAGACGACAGTGAAGACGTGCTGGATATTCCCGCCAAAGACTACAAGTTCTGGGTGATTGCGGGCATTGCCGTACTCATCGTGGGGTTGGTGGCCGTGGGAATGAATCACCTCAATCAGCCGGAAGAAGAAGCGTCGGAAATACCGGCCAGTGACTTGGCGCCATCACCTCGTTCAGCAGATCCTGTAGCGGAGGCTCCCAGCGCGGAGAACACCCCTTCTGCCGCAGAAGTCCACGGTGCCTTTGCGGACACAACCCCCGCTTCAGCACCCGAGCCCAGCGGGACGGATGAGGCGGCTTCCGCGCCATCGAGCGACGAGTCGGAAGCGGTCAAAGGGGAGTCACCGGAAGAGCCGAAACCGGGCGAAGAGAATGCGAAGGAGAGCCCTTCCGAAGACTCGAACGCACCGGATAAGGCAACCGATGAGCCGAAACCCGTCGGGGACGGGGCCGAGGAAGGCACCGCGCCCGCGAAGGCCGTCGATGAAGACTCTACCAAAGAGGCCGCTGACGATGAGCAGGCCGATGACGAGGACGTAACGTTCGATTCTGATCTCATGGATGAGGACGACGACTTGTTGGATGACGGCGAGGTCTTGGAAGCCGACGGCCCGAGCGAAGAGAGTCCGGCCGAGAGCAAAGCAGCCAAGGCCAAAGAAGCGAAGGAGAAGGCGGCGGCCGATCCAGCGGCCAAGGCTCAAGCTACCAAGGAGAAGGCAGAGGCAGCCAAAGCGGCGAAGGCCAAAGCAGACAAGGCGAAGAGAGCCAAGGCCGACAAAACCAAGGCGGACAAAGCGAAGAGAGCCAAGGCCGACAAAACCAAGGCGGACAAAGCGAAGCGAGCCAAGGCCGACAAAGCCAAGGCGGACAAAGGAAAGAGAGCCAAGGCTGACAAAGCCAAGGCGGACAAAGCGAAGCGAGCCAAGGCCGACAAAGCCAAGGCGGACAAAGGAAAGAGAGCCAAGCTCGAAAAGTACAAAGCAGCCAAAGCAGCCAAAGCCAAGAAAGCCAAGGCGGTGCCCACAAAGACAGTAAAAAAAGAAACCGACTCTTGGGCTGCCAAGGCCAAGGCCAAGGGTTATGTGCGAAAAGGACTTCAGGTGCTTTCCAAGAACCCAGCGCTTGCGGTGCGTTTTTTCAACAAGGCCAAGAAACTAGATGGAAGCAATAAAGCCGTCGATGGATTGATCCGCCGTGCCAAACAGAAACAGGCAGAGAAAAAGGCGGCGTCTCCTTGATCGTTTGTGACGTTTTGGCTACTGACCACACCTCGTGAGCCGAATTTCCTATCGCGATTTATCCCGCCTCTTGCAGAGAGTGGCCCTGGTCGCCCTGGTCTTGTCGTTGTTGGCGATGGTCTTGGTGGTCTTGGTGGAAGGCTACGAGTTGACCACCGCGCTTTGGGCCGTCCATTTGTCCGTGACCGTGTGGCTCAGCGCTGTGGGTGTAAGCACCTTGTATCAAGCGCTCTTGGTACGGCGCTCTGTCCGGCCGTGGGAATGTCTGAGGTCCTTTGCGGCGGACATCATCCTCTTATTGGTTGTCGTGATGTTGTTCGGATCGGAGCGGCGCAGCTTGTTGGCATTGGCCATCTTTGTACGGCAAGGGCTCTTTGTGGCCCGTGTTTTTCTAAGTACGGAGCGTGGTGATCGAGCGCTGGTAAATCTGTTGGCTCGGCCCGCCAAACTGTTGGCGAATTCGTTCTTGGTGGCCATTGTGTTGGGGGCGGTCTTTTTGACCTTTCCACGTGCGACCACCGATGGAAATGGGGCCGATGCCATTGACGCTGTTTTTACGGCGACATCGGCTACCTGCGTGACCGGGTTGATTGTGCTCAATACCAACGACGACGAGCGAAGCGATCGCGACCTTCGAAGTTTCAGTACGTTTGGTCAGTGGGTGATACTGGTGCTCATTCAGGTGGGTGGTTTGGGGATCATGACGTTGAGCGCCGCTTTTGTCCTCTTGCTGGGAAGGCGCCTTGGAATGCGTTCACAGGCGTTGATGCAAAATGTGATGGAGGAGCAATCACGACGCGCTCTCGAGCAGAGCATTCGAACCATTGTCACCATGACATTCGTTTTTGAAGCCGTTGGAGCCCTCCTGCTTTTTGTGCGTTTTCTGCCGGAGCTGGGCGATGCGAAGCAAGCGCTTTTCTACAGCGTGTTCCACTCTGTGAGTGCCTATTGCAACGCAGGGTTTTCCCTGTGGAGCGATTCGCTGACTTCCTGGCGAAGCGATTCGGTGGTGATGTTTACGGTCATGGGGTTGGTCACCATTGGCGGTTTGGGATCGACTGTAGTGGCTGCCTTGGTCCACCGAGACAACCTCACGAGGTCGCCCCAAGCGACCTGGAGTCGGTGGCCTGTTCATGTGAAAACGGTTCTGGTGGTTTCCATGGTGTTGGTCCTGCTTGGCACGGTTGTGTACTACTTTTTTGAGTACGACAAAACGTTGCAAGGGATGTCTTTGGGCGACAAGCTGACAGCGTCTTTGTTTCAATCCGTGACGCTGCGCACGGCAGGCTTCAATACCACCGATTTGAGTCAAGTCCATCGAGTCACACTCATTGTGATGGTGCTACTCATGTTTGTGGGGGGCAGTTCCGGATCGACAGCGGGCGGTGTGAAGACGTCAACGGTTGCGGTGGTGTTCTTGAGTGTTCGGTCCATGCTCTTGGGGCGAGATGAAGTTGAGGTGGCGGGTCGAAGTATTCCCAAAGCCATCGTGTACAAATCGATTGGGATTCTGGTGGTGTTCATCGGGTTGATGATCGTTTTTCTCTTGGGTTTATTGATTGTCGAGCCGCACAAGACTTTTGAATCGTTGTTGCTGGAGACCGTCTCTGCGCTGGCCACGGTGGGGGTCAGTCAGGGGATTACACCGCATTTAAGTTGGATGGGAAAGCTGCTGGTTATCTTCTTAATGTTTGTGGGACGAATTGGGCCATTGACCTTGGCGCTTGCGTTGGGTGAACGTAGACAGCGGGGGGAGATGCACTACCCCGAAGGTAAGATCATGGTAGGGTAGCGAGATGCGAAAGTTTGCAGTGATTGGGTTGGGGCAATACGGCTATCAGTTGGCCGTGTCTTTGGCGGAATTGGGCGCCGATGTGTTGGGTCTTGATCGAGACGAGCATATCTGTGAAACCATCAAGCGTGTCGATGGAGTACACCCATTGTGCCTGGATGCCACGGATGAAAATGCGTTGCGATCGTCGGGTATCGAAGACGTGGATGCCGCGATTGTGGCCATCGGTCAACATTTGGAAGTGTCCATCGTTGTGACGGCGCTTTTGAAGCGCATGGCCATTCCCACCATTGCTCGTTCTTCGTCGGATTTACACGAGCAAATCCTTCAGGAAGTGGGGGCCCAAAGGGTGTACAACCCGGAGAAGGAGATGGGGGTGAAAGCCGCCCAGGAGATTTTTGTGCCCGATCTGCATGACCGTATGACGCTGTCGTCTGGGCACACGCTTGCGGAGGTAGACGCCCGCAAGCCTTTGTGGGGCAAGAGCCTGTCGGACTTGGATTTTCGCGGCCGATTCGGTTTGCACGTCATTGCGCTCAAGACACGACGTCCGGCTGTGGATCAATTTGGCGAGAACACCTTCAAAGTAGAAGTTAATCCATTGCCGTCGGGCAGCGACGTGATCGAAGAAGGGGACATTCTCGTCGTGGTCGGCATGGAGAGTCGAGTACGGGAATTTTTGGAGCTTTAGCCTGCTATAGTCATGACTGTCACGTACCAGGACGTTCCAATGCAGTGCCAGCGTGGCGCAAAGTGCTTTGAATGGGTCTCAAGACCGCTTCGCAGCACTTTGGAACCTGCTTTGACTGTTCCTTACAGGCTCACACACACAAGCTATCTGCTTGCGCTAATCAGGCAAACCACTGAAACATCTGGCATCCCGCCATTCAGGAATAGAGCAGGCTAATGCACGACGAGAAGCCCGCATTTTGGCAACGAACGTCCATTCAGGGCAAGGTCCGCCTCGCGCTGGCGGGTGTACTCTTGCTAACAGCGCCGCAGGTGGGATTGACCTTGTACTACTTGACGGGACTGTCCGGTGAATCGCAGCACGTGTACAAACGAGTGGATGTGGTTTCGCGTTTGTTGGCGATCCACGAGCGCTGTGATCGATTGGCGACCGTCAATGTAGCCACCCTGTCTTCCGACGAAAAGGACCGCATCCTTCAGGATGTCAACCAGCTGGCCAACGACGCAGAGGAGTTGGCCGTCGAATATCCTGAGCCCAGTATTGTTGAGGCAGCCCTGGGCATTGAATCGATCGCCCTACAATGGTCAGACGAAGCCCTCACCGATGCAGTGACCGCCGCCGGCCCTTCGGAGGGGGTGGTTGTACCTGCTCCGCCGCCCATCACTGCACGCTATGTGCTGCAGACCGAGTGGCGGACTCTACGAAGCGTACTGAATCAAGCCCTTTACAGGGATCGGACTCGCCTCAAAAAGAGCAAAGAATCCATTGGTAAGATCTTCAAGCAAGCCTCCCGTAATTTGGTGTCATTGACCATACTCGCTTTTGCTTTTATTGCGGTCTTGATCATTGTGCTTCCCGGCCGTCTTGTTCGACCTCTTCGACACATCACCGACGTCATACGGCAAGCTGCTGGGGGGAAATATGACGTAGAAGTCCAAATTCAAAGCCAGGACGAAGTGGGCCTTTTGGCGCGCACGTTTCGAAAGACCATGCGTCGAGTGTGGGATTTTGATGAACGAAAGAAAGACCGGATCGTGGAAGACGGTGCCAAGATTGACGCCCTAGTGAGGCACATGCCTATGGCGGCGGCGATTATCAACCGTCGTTACGTTATCGAGTCGGCCAACAATGCGTTCCACGACCTCTTCGAACTCTCCGAGCAGGATTTAGACACTCCATTGACTCACGTGTTTTCCGACGGAGGCAGAGAGCTTCAAAACCTCTTCGACGCGGTCGTTCAACATCGAGAGCCACTGATGGACCAGTCGGTACAATTGAAGGGCACCGAGAAGATTCTGAACGTGAACTTTAGTGTGGATCTGTGCCGGAATCGGTCTGGAGAAGTCGGCTCCTTACTGGTCATGGTTCAGGAGGCCACGAAAGCTCCCAGCATCGTGTCGGTGAAAAGCGTTGGAAATGCAAAGGATTCCGCGCAAACAACATCGGATTAACCACAGTTTGTCCACAGGCGCACTCGGCCACGTGAAAATCTATAACTTATTGATATTGCTTGGGTATCGCTGCATTGATACAGGAAGTATCTAGAGCGAATATCTCAGCCTGTGGAAAGTTGTAACTTGAGCTCAATTACACCTCATAGCTACCCCACAGGTTCGGCGAATCTACAGACCTTGATCCGAGTCGTCAAGTGCCCATTCCAACTTTAAGGAAATAAATTAACTTCCTTTGATATCAGTCTATTACGGGCCCGATTGCGCTGAGAATTGTTCGGAATACCTCCTTGAGAGGGAGTCGATGTTCCCGCGCAATGCGTTGGCAATCGTCATACTCTGGCGAACGGTTGACGATTTGGTCCCCATCTCGAGCCACTTTGACGCGAACCGGCCCCCATGGTGAGTCCACCATTTCGATGTGCCGTGCTGTACGGTGGCGCTGGATGGGAAGGATTCGTACACCAATGGTTGTGGACTCACGCAAGATGAGATCAATGACATCGCTTCGTGCTTGTTCGTCGGTGAGTACGCTGAGCTGCGTGGCTGGCCTGCCCTTCTTCATTTGAATGGGTGTCAGCCATACATCATTGGCTCCCTGTTCGAGAAGCCGTTGTGTTAGGTAGCCGATGAGCTCGGGGCTCATGTCATCGATATTTGCCTCAATCTGGATCTCTTGACTGCTCGTTTTCTGCACGGTGCTCCCCAAGACGAGCCGCAACAGATTGGGGCGTGTTTCCGGATCGGCATCTCCTGCTCCGTATCCAATGGCATCCACGGTCATGGTGGGCATCGGGCCGTATTGTTTTACCAGGGCGGCCGAGATTGCCGCTCCAGTGGGTGTGACCCATTCGCCCGTGTCGTCGACCGACACAATCGAGGCGCCCTTGAGAAGCTCCATAGTGGCCGGTGCCGGCAGCGGGAGCTTTCCGTGGGCGGTGTCTACCCAGCCCCGGGGAGTCGGAATCGGTGCGCAGAGGATGTCGTCTACGCCAAGCCATTCCAGACCGATTGCGACCCCACAGATGTCCACAATGGCGTCCAGAGCACCCACTTCGTGGAAATGAACCGCATGGGCCTCCATGTCGTGGATCCGCGCTTCCGCTTCCGCCAGACGTTCAAAGATGTGCAGCGCTCTCGTCTTGACGGATTGGTTCAGACCACTGTCGGCGATGAGTGCACGGATGGTTCGCCAGGTTCGACCATGCGCCTTAGCATTATCGCCCTCCACACCGACTTGGACGTCCACCCCGCTTAACCCTTGTCGAGTGCATCGGTCGGCAGTTAGCGTCCAGCCTGAAATGTCCAGGGTCTTGAGAGCGTCGCGGATGTGGTCGACGGGCACACCCAGATCGATGAGCGCCCCCAGCATCATGTCGCCCGCGATCCCGCTGAAGCAGTCGATGTACAGGATTCGCCGGCTCATTGAGTGTCTTTCCGTCTGCGATTCATGAGGGCGGCTGCATACCCGGCGCCAAACCCGTTGTCGATGTTGACCACGGTGATCCCCGCGGCGCAGGCCGTCAGCATGCTCAGCATGGCAGTGAGCCCGTCGAATGCGGCACCGTAGCCGGTACTCGTGGGAACGGCGATGACTGGCCGGTCGACCAAACCGCTGATGACCGATGGAAGGGCGCCTTCCATTCCGGCAACCACAATGATCACTTCGGCACTGAGCAGGCGGTCACGGTGGCGGAGCAAACGGTGAATTCCGGCGACTCCCACATCGAAAATTCGCTCGACGGTGTTGCCCATGAGCTCGGCTGTCAGGCGGGCTTCTTCGGCCACGCCAATGTCCGCGGTTCCTGCTGTGACGACCATGATCGAGCCCCGTCCACTCTGTTCCACGGGTTGCGGTTGAAACACCACCACTTTTGCGGAGGCTTCGTAGGCACCACCACGGCCGGGGTAGGCGGCCAATAGTTCGTCGGCCACATCGGGCGCGACGCGTGTGGCCAATACGTTGTGCGCGCCGTCCAACAATCGACCCACAATGGTGACGACCTGTTCGGTGGTTTTCCCTTCGGCCAGCACCACCTCCGGGAATCCACGCCGAAGATGACGATGGGTGTCCAAAGACGCCTCTTCCAATTCGACCATAGGAAAATCACGCAATTCTTTCACCGCGTTGTCGATGGATTGCTCTTTATCTCGAACCCGTTGCAGGAGCGCCGCCAGTTGTTTTTCGTTCATGAAGGCGCAGCATCGCCTTCAAGCGATTGAGATGTCAAGCTGAGAAAGGTACGCTGTGGGGGTGAGCAGTCGCAAAAATATTTTAATGATGGTTCTTGGGCTGGCGTGGGTCACCACGCCCATCGATTCTCATGCAGCGCATGTGCGGGAGTTGAGTCTCTCCCAGATGGTCGAGCGTTCGCAGGTGATCACCCAGGCCCACGTCGTCGCTGTGCGAGCCCACCGCAGCGCGCACAACCCCAAGCGAGTGGTCACGACGGTCACCGTTCAAATGCAGCGCGTTTTTCGTCACGACCGTGCGGTAGGACCGGGTGCGTTTGAGACCTTCGTGGTCCCTGGTGGTGTTGTGGGACGATACGGGCAAAAGGTCTCAGGATCTCCTCGATTTCAGGTGGGACAGGAGGTGATCGTGTTGCTACAGCGCCACCCGACGTTGGATTGGCTGACGCCCGTGGGGTTGGCGCAGGGTCGCTATGTCATCGATCGCAGTGGACTCAACAGGCCGATCGCCATTCGAGATCGTCGCGGGTTGGCTCTCATGCGATCCCAACCGTCTGGCCCCTGGCTCCGTGTACCGTCGGTGCCGGCGATTGAGCGTCAACCGCTGGCGGAGTTGCTGAAACGACTGGGCCGATTGGTGAAAACCCCATGATGACGCATCGTACGATGGTGTGTGTTCTAGCCGTCTGTGCGTTGGCGGTCGGGGCAAGCCCGACTGCTCATGGCTACGTCCTCTACACCTCCGAAACCAATCCAGAGGCCTACCTGCGTTGGTTCGACACAAAAATGGTGTATGTGATTGACCTGGCGCCCCCTCAGGAGATCGTGGCTGAGGTCGCGGACGAACAGATCATGGAATCGTTCGATACCTGGTCCACGCTATCGTGCAACGATCCCGCCGAGACCAGCGTCACCTGCGTCGTCGATTGCGGCGCCAACTGCGGCGACGGGGCGTGCAACGGCGGTGAAAACCCCACCGATTGTCCGGTCGATTGTAGTACCAGTTGTGGCAACGGGACGTGCGATGAACCCGCCGAGAGCAGCGTCACCTGCATCGCCGATTGCATCGGATGCGGCGACGGAGCCTGCAGTGATCCTGGCGAGAGCAGCGTCACCTGTGCCGCCGATTGTGGCACCATCTGTGGCGACGGGGCGTGCAACGGCGGTGAAGACACCACCAATTGTGAAGCCGACTGCGTCACCTGCGTCGCCGATTGCAACATTGCATGCGGCGACGGAGCCTGCATTGATCCTGACGAGAGCAGCGTCACCTGCGCCGCCGATTGCGGCACCCACTGTGGCGATGGTGCGTGCAACGGTGGTGAAGACACCATCGGTTGTGTGGCCGACTGCGGCACCTGTGGCGATGGTGTGTGCAACGGCGCTGAAGACATCACCAATTGTGCCGTCGACTGCGGCGTCCGTTGTGGCAACGGGTTGTGCGACGGATCCGTCGAGACGAGTGTGCCCTTTAATTTCCAGTTCGGTGGTTATGTGGAAGGGCGGCAGGTCGGTCATAACGACAAAGATCTGGACGACAACGAGAACTTGGTGATTTGGATTCAAGATGCGTCCGATTGGGATTATTCGTCCGACATCTTGGCCTTGACCTCGTTGACCTACGACACGAACAACGGCGAGATCGTTGATGCCGATATCGAGATCAACGACGCTTTTTTCACGTTCTCAGCCGACGCCGGACCCGGAGAAATCGACCTTCGCAATACTGCCGTACACGAGATTGGGCATATGTTGGGCTTGGATCATTCGACGGAGAAACCATCGACGATGTTTGCCAAGGCGCCGCCCGGCGAAACCAAGAAGCGCGATCTGGAGCAAGACGACATGGATGGGTATTGTGCGCTCTATGGTCCCCATAAGCTCTCTATCCCTCCCAAAGGCGTCAACGTGGTCAAGAAAAGCGGCTGCGCGCCGCGCACAAAGAACGGATGTGCTCTCCAACTACCCAGGACGGGTTTCCCAGGGACGCTGTGGATCCTCTTGGTCGGCTTGGTGGGTCTCGTGCTTATACGTGGGCGTCTAGCCAGGTCGACACGTCCGTGAGGACTTCTTCTTTTTTCGTCTCGTTAAAGAGCTCGTGGGCCATTTCTTTGGATTTTCGTGTGAAGCAAGCGCCGGGATCCCCATGCTGAGTCATCGTCCCTTGCTCTACGCGGTGTGTGTCTGCGTGGCGACGGTGTATTGGGTTCCGTGTGCTGAGGCTGATGACTGCGACTTAAAGACGGAGACCAGCAAATGCATCAGTTGGTCCAATAAGAAAATATCCTACTTCATCAGCACGCCCTTCCCCGATACCATTGATGTTAAGGACGCGGAGGAGCAGATCGAACAAGCCTTTGAAGTGTGGTCAAATGTGAATTGTGAAGGACGGATTGAGCCCTTTGTGTTTGATCATAAGGGTGGCGCGACTGGGACCGAGGTGGGACACGACCTGGAAAATCGAGTGATCTGGATTAACGACGAGGATACGTGGAAGGAGCCAGATAAGGACGGTAACGTGAAGCCCGAAACGGCTTTGGCTGCACTCACTCGGCACTGTGCCGAGTGCTCTGGAGAAATACTGGGTTTCGACATCGAAATCAATGCAGCCCATCACAAGGTGGAAATCAACGATTCTGGAATCATCATGGCGGGTACGACTCGTCTTCGCACCGTTTTGCTTCACGAACTAGGGCATTTGTTGGGCTTGAACCATTCTGAGAACTTCGGCGAGATCATGCATTGCTTGTCAAAGGATGGTGAGGCCGGCCTCACGGTTGCTGATATCGACGCGTTTTGTAATCTGTATGAATCGGCTGAGCCCGTAAACACCTGCCCACAGCCCGCAAAGGGCGGATGTGCGTTCCAACAACCCACCACGCAATCGCCGGGCTCGCTCTGGATACTCCTGCTTGGCTTGATGGGCTTGGCGCTTAGACGTGGGCGTCTAGCCAGGTCGACACGTCCGTGAGGACTTCTTCTTTTTTCGTCTCGTTAAAGAGCTCGTGGTACAGCCCATCGTACCATTGGATCTCTTTGTCGTGGGCACCCACTGACGCCACAAAGCGTTGTGCCATGTCGGGATCGACCAAATAGTCTTCGGTGCCTTGCAACACCAACACGGGCAAGGACAGACGTTCCGCATGGGTCATGACGTACTCTTGCTGGGCCAATGTTTCGGTGTACCAACGGCTCGTGGCGTTCTTGTTGACGCGCTCGTCGGCATCGTAGGCCTGACACACCGCGGGATCGTGAGACAAATGCTCCGATGGGATCCCCGTGGGGATGGAGAGCGTGGGCCATACGGCCGACGACGCTTTGCCCAGCAGATTCTTCCAGGCGGGCACCTTGGCCTTGAAGCGCATGGCCGGCGCCGACAGAACGATGCCATCCAACCCTTCCGGGTGGGCGAGGGCATAGCTGGCTACGATCAACCCGCCCAGGGAATGCCCAATCAAAAAGAGCTTGTGATTGGGCTCGGATTTCGACAGCAGCTGGCTGACCATGGCATCCACATCCGCCACATACTGCTCAAAACGGTCGATATAACTGCGTTGGCCATCGGATTGACCGTGGCCACGATAGTCGAGGCCTCCCAACGAGTAGCCTTGCCCGTGGAACCAATCAAACACGTGACCATAGCGACCAATGTGTTCGCAAAAACCATGGACCAGGAGCAAGGTGGCCTTGGGTTGGGAATGAGACCAATGCTGCACATGCAGTCGGGTGCCATCGCTGGATTGAATGAACTCGTTTTCGAGCGCGGAATCGCTCATGGTCAAACCCTTTCTGACTCGGGGGGCATCGTGGTATACAACCGAGAGCATGAAACCACCCGTCGCTTTGTCGTGTCAACCGGCTCGTGGCGGCTAGAAGGTGAAAGAACCGAATGCTGTCCTCGCTTCAAATCCGAAACCTGGCCCTGATCGATGAACTCGAAGTCACGTTTCACTCTGGCCTCACCGTACTCACCGGCGAGACCGGAGCGGGAAAGAGCATCATTGTGGGGGCGCTCAATTTGGTGTTGGGCGACCGTGCTCACACGGACGTGGTACGCCAAGGAGTCGATGAGGCGGTCCTGGAGGCCTTGTTTGAGCTCAAAGAAGATGGACCGACGCAGGCGATGTTGCTGGACATGGATTTGGCGGATCCGGATGGGGCGTTGGTTGTTCGCCGAATCATCAGCCGGTCGGGGAAAAACCGGCTCTATCTCAATGGCCATCTCGCTACATTGACCGATCTTCGCCGGGTGGTGGCTCCGCTGATCGACATCTCCAGCCAACATGCACACACCAGCCTGCTCAAGGTTCCAGAGCATCGCGTAATCTTGGATCGGCATGGCGACTTGGGAGGCATTATTCAAGCCTATCGGACGGTGTACGATGCGTGGCGCACCGCCGAAGAAGCGTTTTGTTCCCTGCAAGCCGCCGAAGCGGAGCGTGAAGAGCGTGCGGAGTTCTTGCGATATCAGATCCAAGAATTGGAAGAACTCGATCCCAAGCCCGGAGAAGATCAGAAACTCGTCTCGGAGTTGGCGGTGTTGCGGCATGCCGAACGCTTGCGAGAAGCCACGTCGTCAGTGGAGAACGTGCTCGACGGGGATCGGAACGGGGTGCTGACTCAATTGTCGGAACTGGAGCGCGTGGTGGCCGACGCAGCCGAGGCCGATCCCTCACTTCATCCTCAACTGTCGCGCTTGGAGAGTGTGCGCATTGAGTTGCAAGACATCGCGATGGACGCACGGGATTACCGCGCCCGGATCGACGCGAACCCAGCGCGTTTGGTGGCTTTGGAGGAACGCTTGGACCGATTGCGTCAATTGATGCGTCGTCATGGACCGGAATTGCAGAACGTGATCGAGAAAGGTGGAACCATGCGCGTCGAGTTGGAGAAGCTCGAGTCGTATGACCAACGTCTCCAGGAGCTTCAAGAGCGGGTGGAAGTCACCCGACGGGAAGCGGAAGCCATCGCCCATCGCTTGACAGCAGCCCGGCAGAAGGCCGCCAAGGACGTCACTCGGCGAATCGAGGCCCAATTGGCCGATTTGGCCATGCCCGACTGCCGCTTTGTCGTGGACATTACGCCCACAGATTCGCTGGGCGAGTCTGGTCGTGACCGGGTGGAATTCCTATTGGGCCCCAATCCAGGTGAGGATCCAAAGCCTTTGGCGCGAATTGCGAGTGGCGGCGAGTTGAGCCGTATTATGTTGGCCATCAAGCATGTGTTGGCGGATGTGGATGCAGTGGACTGTTATGTGTTTGACGAAGTGGATGCAGGTGTGTCGGGCGGTGTAGCCGAACGAATCGGGGTCAAACTGCGAGACACCGCACGGCATCGACAGGTGGTGTGTATTACCCACCTACCTCAGGTGGCATGCCATGCCGACCACCACTTTCGTGTCCACAAAGAGACAATAGGCAAGCGTGCATGCACACAGATCTTGGTGCTCAACGATGAGGAGCGCCAAGAGGAAGTGGCTCGCCTCTTGGCCGGTGTGGAGATTACCGACAAAGCTCGGGCCCACGCGCTTGAATTGATCCGCAATGCGGCGGCGCGCTAGGAGCCTGGGCCTCAACCAGTGTCAATATGGTGTTGAACGGGTAGGGGTGGGATCGTGGTCTGAGAGCGATTAGCGTTCGATGTCGATGAAGACGTACGAGCCATTCTGTTTGTACAGATAGCCTGCATCCGCCAACAGTTTGATCTCGATCTCAACGCGACGTCCGCGTTTGCGCGGACGAATGTATCGAACGCGGGTCTGGAAAAAGCGAGTTTCAAGAACCCGGGCCTCGTTGGTGCGCGGGATGCGTGTGTCGTCGAAACTCACGATGATCGTCGTTGCATTGGGTTTGCTCAACGTAAAGTGACTCGGTCGATTGGTTTGAATAAATATCCGAGAATAGAGTTCTTTCTGCTGAAAGCCGATCCACGT
>Ga0310121_10003793_pt1 | contig 13669 bp, 11 predicted proteins | sample CB27_Tmax_986_MG_FD_203504 | JGI IMG/M metagenome (GOLD analysis project Ga0310121, IMG submission 203504) | Marine microbial communities from Western Arctic Ocean, Canada - CB27_Tmax_986 | ecosystem: Environmental > Aquatic > Marine > Oceanic | place: Canada: Western Arctic Ocean | collected... | reverse complement strand
TTTTCTGCTGGGTTGGGACCGCTGCAGAGTTGCACGGCTGCAACCCGGGAGACCGGGCGGATGCTTGCTGAAGCTTCCATGGTTGATGTCATACCATGTTCAAGCCGAAAGACCAGCCGGAATGGGACGGAGTCCCAGGATGGACTCTTAAGGTGTTGATTTGCTGGCCATCTCGTGCGCTAATGCTGGACCTTGGACCCGGAGCATGCTAGACGCAGCCCGTCGGGACGTTAGGGAATTTGCATGTCTACAGTGCCAATTGAAGAACTTCACGCGGTACGAGATCTGGCCTTAAAGGCGGTTTCGGAGGCGAGCCTCGATGGGGAACTAGACGAGGTTTCTCGAACCTATCTGGGAAAGAAAGGGCAGATCCGCAAACATATGCGTATCCTGGGGCAGTTGAGCGCCGAGGAGCGGCCCGCGTTTGGGAAAGCCGTAAACGATGTCTGCACGGAGGTGGAGGAAGCCCTGGAGACCCGGCGCAATGCGCTCCATGCTGTTCGCCGGGCTGCCGCGCTGACCGATTCATTATTCGATCCCACGCTGCCAGGAACCCGGCCGGCCAGTGGAACTGTCCACCCGTTGACACTTGTGGATTGGCGACTCGACGAGATTTTCCGATCGATGGGATTCTACGTGCTCGACTATCCCGAGATCGACACCGAGTATTTCAATTTTGAGGCCTTGAATGTTCCTGCGGATCACCCCGCAAGGGATATGCAGGACACATTCTGGATCAATGACGAACATCTGCTTCGTACGCACACCAGCGCTGGCCAGGTGCGTGCAATGAAGGAGTTCAAACCCCCCTTCAAAGCAATCTTTCCCGGCCGAGTGTTCCGTTATGAAGCGACGGACGCTTCCCATGATCACACCTTCCATCAGGTGGAAGGTCTGTATGTGGATCGTGAGGTCTCGGTGGCCAATCTCATTGCTTCGATGAAGACGCTGCTATCGGAGATATTTGGTCGTGAAGTAGAGATACGGCTGCGGCCTGGCTATTTCCCCTTTGTTGAGCCCGGTTTTGAACTCGACATCAGTTGTCTGGTCTGCGGTGGTGGAGGCTGTTCCGTATGTAAACAGTCGGGTTGGGTTGAGCTTCTCCCCTGTGGCCTGGTCCATCCCAATGTTCTACGGGCTGGCGGCCTGGATCCCTCCGCCTGGCAGGGTTGGGCTTTTGGGTTGGGGCTCTCGCGCCTTGTCATGATGCGATATCAGATCGATGACATCCGGCATCTATTGTCAGGAGACATTCGGTTCTTACGTCAATTTGAGGGGACCGGACTTGAATAACCCTCGTATCCAGATGAGCAGGAAGGACTCTTGAAGTATTCCCTTGCATGGCTTGGACGTTATGTGGACCTGTCCGGTGTTGACTTCGCCGAATTGGCCAACCGTTTTACGCTCTCTGTAGCGGAAGTAGAGTCTCTGGAGACTTTCGGTGCGGGCCTGGAAGGGATCATTGTTGCACGAGTGGAAGAGGTCGAGGCCCATCCCGATGCGGATAAGCTCACGGTTTGCCAGGTCGATGACGGCAGCGGATCGCTTCGGACGGTGGTATGCGGTGCCCCCAATGTGGTGAAAGGAATGGTGTCCGCACTGGCGGTACCGGGCACCCAGTTGGGGGATTTGAACGTGCAGAGCGCGACGATCCGTGGTGTGGAGAGTCATGGGATGCTCTGCTCCGAGCAGGAATTGGGGCTGACGGAGTCCCATGAAGGAATCCTGAATCTTCCCTCAAGCTGGAAGCCAGGCACGCCACTTCATACCTTGATCCCGTTGATTGATTCCCTATTGGAGATCGACAATAAGTCGATCACCCATCGGCCCGATCTCTGGGGGCATGTGGGGGTGGCACGAGAGTTGTCCGGCTTATTGGAACGTCCTCTCCAATTCCCAGACATTACGGTTTCGGAGGCCGCTTCTCCGGGGCCTGAAGTAGAGATACACGATTCTTCGCGCTGTTCTCGCTATTGTGCTCTGGGGCTTAAAGGTATTCGAATTGAAGACTCTCCATTGTGGTTGAAGACTCTTCTCCACCGTTGCGGTACTCGGCCGATCAACAATGTAGTGGATGTTACGAATTTTGTGATGATGGAGCTCGGCAATCCACTCCATGCATTTGATGCTCGTGAGGTTGTGGAGAACCCTATTGTTGTGCGTCTGGCGACCAAAGGCGAAAAGGTGGTCACCCTGGATGATCAGGAACGTCAGATGACGTCGAAAGATCTGGTCATCTGTTCCGGTAAACGGCCGGTGGCTGTGGCCGGTGTGATGGGGTTGGCGAATAGTGAGGTTCGCGACGACACCACCGAACTCGTACTGGAGTCGGCCAACTTTCGGGCTGAAAGCGTCCGCCGCACCTCGATTCGGCTGGGACTCAGGACGGAAGCGAGTAGCCGCTTCGAGAAGTCACTCGACCCGGCGTTGCCTCCGATCGCGGCAAAGCGATTTGCGAATCTCCTCATGGAGATTTGTCCGGATGTAGAGGTTTCCAGCCGGTTGACCGATGTATCCACTGCTGACCTGTCCCTGCCCACTATTGAAACGTCCGTGAGCCATATAAATAGTCGGTTGGGTACCGCGTTGGTGCCTGTCATGATTCATCGGTTCCTTCGAGGTATCGAGTTTGATGTCGAGGATCTTGATGGAGATGCGTTCCGAGTAACGGTACCAAGCTTCCGGGCCACCAAGGATATCTCGATCCCCGAGGATTTGATTGAAGAAGTGGGTCGACTCTACGGTTTCGACAATATTGAACCGGTGCAACCGAGTGTTGAGATCCCGTCGCCCTACCGTCACCCGGACCGAACCCTGCACCGTCGCATCCGTACCCACTTGAGCTTCAGCTTTGGCTGGACCGAGGTGCAGACCTACTCCTTTGATTCGGAACCGTTCCTGGAGCGAATAGGTCGGAGCTCGTTGGGCCGGGTCGCAATGCGAAATCCGATAAGTGCCGAACAGACGCATCTACGGAACTATCTAATACCTGGGCTATGCCAGGCGCTGGAACGAAGCCAGCAGAGCACCCGAACCCTCAGTCTATACGAGGTCGGCCGCGTATTTGCTCCGCTGGATTCGGACGAGTTCAGCCAACCCTATCGTCTAGGTCTGGTTGTCTGGCGTCATCCTGGCGAGGCGGGCGCCGAGGACACCGAAGAAACTCTGCAGCATGCAGCATATGCGCAACTCAAGGGTACATTGGAGCCGCTGTTTGAGCGCCTCAATATTGACTATGCAGTAGAGCAGGCGGACGGGGAATTACCGGTCTGGTTGCATCCCGTACGGTCTGGGACCATTCGACTCGCAGACGGTACCGTAGCAGGCCATCTGGGTTGCCTTCATCCCGACGTGATCGACGGGATCGAATGCGGTCCCTATGCGGCGGCTATGGAGATCGATCTGGAAATCCTCATGGCGCGGTTGGGAACGGAGTCCAAATATGATCCCATTGGTCGGTTCCCCTCCGTTCCCTTCGATCTATCCGTAATTGTTCCGGAGAAGATTACCCATGAACAATTATACGAACGAATCACCACAGCTCATCCAAGCTGGGTGCGAAAGGCGGACCTTACGGCCGTATATCGAGGTGCTCCTATTCCGGACGGTCAGAAGAGTATGACCTTTCGGATCTTGTTTCAGTCCCAGGAAGAAACCCTTGCCATGGAAGAGGTCAATGATGTGATCGCAGAATTGGTGAAGAGGTTGGAGAATGAGCTTGGTGGTTGGTTGCGTGTGTAATCAGACGCCCTGAACACCAGTGATGTGGAACCGATGAGTGTAAATCCAAACGAACAGGATCTTACTACGAGGCGTGCCTATTATGACGCCTTTAGCGGCCAATACGAACAAGGGCGCGACAAGGGTTATCATGCCTTCCTTGACCGGGCGGAACTGCGCGCGATCTTACCGAATGTCGCTGGAAAACGGGTGCTTGAGGCCGGGTGCGGCACAGGGCTACTCCTGGATCCAGTGAGTCAGGTCGCCGAACAGGCCATTGGAGTCGATTTATCGTTCGGTATGATCCAACATGCCCGTACGCGTGGGTTGAATGTTGTGCAGGGTGATCTCACCAACCTTCCGTTCTCGGACGACCAGTTCGACGTTATCTATTCGTGTAAGGTGTTGGCGCATGTACCGGACATCGGTAGGGTTCTGACAGAACTCGATCGGGTAACGGCACCCGGTGGTCGCCTCTTATTGGAGTTCTACAATCGGCATAGTGTTCGATATCTTGTGCGCCGGTTGCGGCCCGGAAAAGCGACGTCTGGGAGCCAGACCGATGCGGATGTGTACACACGTTTCGATACCCAGAAAGAAGTGGCTAATGCGGCTCCAGCCCACTGGAAGCTGGTGAATCGATATGGAATTCGGGTAGTAACGGTCATACCACAGCTGTTCAAGGTCCCGATTCTTGGTGCGGCCTGGGAGAAATTGGAGTCTGGTCTGGTGGAAAGTCCCCTTCGGGGATTCGGGGGGTTCTTGTTGCTGGAATTTCAGAAAGGTGCAGCGTCGGTGGAATCGTCGGCTTCCGGGGATGGTTGACCAACTGTATGAGTGCAGGCTAGGATCGCAGGACCTCTGGGTCGCCGTGTTGGTCACCAGAGGAGCTGATTTTGTCCATTTGACAGCTAGTTGGAGACGTGGCGAATGGTTCGTGGATTGAAAGCATTGGGTTTGGCTCTCTGTTTCGGGGTGATTTTTTCCTGTGCGGGGGTCGCACCAGACGTCGATGGAGTTCACACCAAGGCAAGACGAGTGGTCGTCAACGTCAATATTGACGACAAGCTCAACGGATCGGGGCGCGACAATGCGGATTGGCGATTGTTGCATGTGGTCGAGGAGTCCGAGGTCAACATTACGCTCACGATGGCGCCCGGGGGAACCAACCAGGTTCGTGGTAAGTTGACGGCCTACGATGTGACCATCAACCCGGTTGCAGAGAGAGATATTCTGGCTGGCCAGACACAGTACGACTTACGCTTTAAAGCTGTTGCTGGAGGCGATTACTTTATTCGGATTTTTGCCCAGTCGGGAGCCTCATCCTATCGGCTTCGCGTGAACCTTTCGGCCGTGGATCCATGTGCGGCCTGTGGTCCGGGCGAAAACTGTGTTGACGGGATCTGTGTGGAGCAAGCCTCGACCAGCTGCGCCCAGGGCTGTCGTAGCGGGAAGAGTTGCGACGAAAGACTGAGCCGCTGTGTCTGGACCAATTGTGTCGACGTTCGTTGTAGTCGCGGACAACGTTGTGGCAAGAACGGACGCTGTCAGACCATTCGTGTCGCTTGTCCACGAGGACAGGAACGCGTTCGAGGAAATTGTGTGCCCAAATGCTCGACGGGTGAGACTCGTGTCAACGGCGTCTGCGAGCCGAAGAAGGAAATACCGACAATCAAGACTCGGATTACGGGTGGTCAGGACCAGGGCGATGGCTGGGCTGAAGTGATACTAAACCGCGGCCGGGCGGATGGTATTACCCGAGGCATGAGGGGTCGGCATAAGGCTACTGGTAAGACGGTAACAATCACCCGTACCGACCAATATGTGTCGTTTGGGAAGATCAAAATGGCCTATCGCGACGTCGTGAAAAAGGGCATGACGGTCACATTCCGACCATCCAATTGAGCCCCGAGATTGATGACGCGGTTTCGTACCACGGATCACCCGCGAACCTATCCGGGATTCCAGTATATCTATCCGGTCTGGTCACGCCGCCGTGGGGGTATCTCGTTGGGTATCAACCTGAACCCCGACAAGGTCTGTAACTTTCATTGTGTCTACTGCCAGGTGGATCGCTTTGTTCCCGGTCACGAATCCGATGTGGATGCCGCAGCGGTGCGCGGGGAATTAGACCGGGTGCTCCGATTGGCGTCGGAAGGTCGGTTGACGGAGCTTCCGGGCTTCGATTGGTTGGAAGAGGCCCGCCAAAAAGACTCTTCGCTACCCGACCTGGAGTTGAAAGATGTCTCCTTTTCGGGCGATGGTGAACCCACCACAGCGCGAAGCTTTGCACAGTTGGTGGACGAGGTCTTTGGCCTGCTGGAACTGTACCAGTTACCCATACCGGTGATCGTGTTTACCAATGCGACACGGGTCGATCGTCTCCCGGTTCGAACGGCCTTGATCGACGTTATGAATCGAGGAGGGGCGGTGTGGGCCAAGCTCGATGCCGGCACCGACGAGGGCCTATTACGGTACGCTGGCGTACGGATGCCTATGCAGCGATTGATGGCCAACCTTACGACGTTGGCTATACCGGGTCCGCTCACAATACAGACCCTGCTCTGCCGCGACGCAGATGGACCGACGCCCCTGGAAGAAGTTCGTGCCATCGGCCAGCGATTGGCCGAAATCGCAGCCGCAGGGGGCCGGATTGATGAAGTCCAGATCACTACTGTTGCTCGACCCACTCCCGATTCCCAGATATTGGCTCTGCGACCCGAAGAACTTGAGGATCGCCGATGTCTCATCGAGGAAACACAGCCGTTCCCGGTTACGATCTACGTCTAAGCGAATCGCTTCGTGGAACGCGCAAACCTATCCAGTCCCTCCAGACTATGAAGCGCCGAATCGAAATGTGGAGTCACGAAGAGTGGGATGGCTGGAGTACGTGAATTCGCCCGGTCTGCGATGGTGTTCAAGGCCTCTCGGTCCTGGCTAGCCAGAAACTCCAATTGTTGGTGGAGTTGAATTATCTTCTTCGCCAAACGGTTACGAGTTGTCTCCGTGTAGAGTTCAAGTGCAGGTTCATTCTCGCAAAGTTGTTCCACCTGCTCCTGCGCGACTTCCACATCAAAGTCCGCCGCGAGGTGGACACGATTGGCAAGAAAGGCATCTACATTCATATTTGCTTCGGACAGGCGAGTGTCGAAACGAGCTGCCTCCCGTAGGGTGGTCTCTTCCGGGGCATGGACAACTACGAATCCGGTGGCATTGGAACGGATCAGATCCTGGGCGCGTGCAGCGCGCGATCGGAACCCGTCGTAGAGGTTGTCAAAGCTCTGAATGAACTGAATCAGATTCTCGATAAAGGCGCTTCCGACAAATCGAGAGACACCTCGGGCGACCAATCCCGTGACACGAAACAGACCGAAAGGTCCTTTCATGGCGCGTGCGGTCCGCAAAAGTGCGCGAGTCTGGACGCTCTCCAGGAAGCGTAGGAGCCTTTCCGGGGCCTCCAGGAAATCAATGGCGTGGGCCGATGGGGGCGTGTCCAGTACGATCAAGTCATAATCCCGCTCTTCGTGCACCATCAACAGTTGCTCCATCGCCATATATTCATGGGCTCCTGCGAGGGTTGTAGAGGCCTTTTCGTAGAAGGGATTGGTCAAAATATCATGGGCGTTGGACTGATCTTTGGCGTGTTTTCGGATCACCGCATCAAAGGTTGTTTTGGTGTCAAACATCAGTCCAGTGAGCTGTCCCGATGCGTTCTTTAGCGGTATCTCGACGGGCGTCGCGGGCATAGATGCCATGCCCAACGCATTGGCGAGGCGCTTCGCTGGGTCGACCGTAACTACCAGCGCATTCTTCCCCAACATCGCAGCTCGCAAAGCAATGGCCGCGCTGGTCGTTGTTTTTCCAACCCCGCCACTCCCGACGCAGACGAGGATCTTCCGTTCGGAGATCAGGTCGTCTAACGCGCTTGTCTGGTCTTTGCCCATAAATGGTCTACCACTGAAATCGGGATTTCTGGCGCATCCTAACTCTGACCTTGTCCTACCGTCCAGCATATCCACGAGCTGCGAGCCTTTGCATCTGGGTGGGTTCTTGAAATATGATGGGTCGAGATCGTCATGGCATGGTCTCTGCAAGATAAGGGATTCAGGGTGGGGCGATTGTACCCGGTGCTCCCGTCCGATAGATACGCAGTAGAGGATTGAATGAAACCACAGGGCTCGAATATCAGCCAGTTGAGCACGCAAAGCCTGAAGAACCGGGGCATTGTGCATCCTCCCAATTGGCGGATGCCCCAGGGTGACGCTGGCAAACAGTTCTCCAACGCCTTCAAGCCCGAAGATCGCAATACAGCTTCGGATCCGGCCCGTGTCTTTCGCTCGGCCAGCTCGAACAAATTTCATACGGACTCGGCTCGAGTCATAAGTGGAAAGCTTGAGGATTACCTGGACCGGATGTCCAAAGCGATTGGTACCGCCTGGGGGATGTGGATGACCTCCTCCATGGTTGCGGGTGTGATGGTCAACGGCCCGGTGGCGGTATTCAGTCCTGGTTGTTTACAGGGCCCACCCCTGACCGGTCTTATCTTATCCGCTGGTGCTCCCATGCGAAGCATGAATGAAAGCCGCTATACGGTCGCTATCGCAAAGGCGATGGGAACGTCCTGGCAGGCCTGGCATCTGGGGCTTTCGGGTACTCTGACCTATCCACCTTGTGCGCTATTTCCGGGCCCTGTTGCTGCGGGTATCCCCAACACACCGATTCCGGTTGCTGCCCTCGCTTCACCGGCTGAGGCGATGCTCAAGAAATCGACCTTATCCAATCTGATGATGGCGAATTACGGCTCTCCCGGTCACGCCTTTGCGAGCGAGATTTTTGGTTCCATCGCCGATGCGGTGGATCAGACCTTTTCCACCTGGAAGACATCGACCAATCTGACCAACATCATGGTAACCGGCGCTGTACCGTCCTGGTCTCCGGCCTGGATGCCGGTCGCCCCCGTGGTGGGTGGAGTCGGCATGGGAGCGTCCTGTCTCCTTTAAGGTGCACCAGCTGGGCGAATGGATTTGACCTGAAATTCGGCGCTTCGTCGTCCACGGAAGTTGTTTTCGGTGATCTGAACGGCAAGGTCTACCGGTGCCTCCAGTAAGGACGCCTTATCGGCCATACCAAAGGCAATCCCCCGCAGTCGTTGGCCTCCGATGTCTACCTGTAGGGACAGATGTGAACCATCTCCGACGGCTCGGTGGGAGGCGATGGACACGTTTCGAAATGCGAAGACCGGACGTGGGTTTCCGGCTCCGAAGGGTGCCATATTTTCGATCTCCTCCCAAAGCGAAAGAGTTACCTTGGCCGGATCGAGTTCCTTATCGATCCGTATTTCGCCGACGAGATCCTCTTCATGGAGAATGGACCGGGCATGGGCCTCTAGAGCTACGCGAAACGCGTTGACCGAATCGGCGTCGAGCGTGACACCGGCGGCATGTACGTGGCCGCCAAATTGGGTCAGATGATCTGCGCTTTGGCGCAAGCCTTCGACCAGATCAAAGCCAGAAATACTCCGTCCCGACCCCTTGGCGGTCCGATCTGTAGGGTGTTGGCCCAGGATGAATGTGGGACGGTGGAAGGCTTCCCGAATTCGAGCTGCCACGATACCCACCACGCCCAGGTGCCAGCCGGGTGAATACAAGACGAGTGAGTAGGGCATATCTGCCGCGTATTGGTGGGCCATTTCCATGGCTTCCTCCAACACCACCCGTTCCGTATCTCTTCGAGATTGGTTTTCCTGGTTCAGATGTCGCGCAAGATTCCGGGCTGTCTCCGAATCAGAGACGGTGAGCAGGTCAAAGCCCCCACGTGCATGGGTCATTCGTCCGGCCGCGTTGATTCGTGGGCCGAACCGGAATCCCAGATCGGAACTGCGAATCGGACGGTCTTCGATGCCCGATGCGGTCGCAAGTGCCTGCATACCCATTGACGGTCGCTGATTCATGGCTTTCAGACCCTGCGATACCATGATTCGATTCAGGCCACTCAGTGGCATGACATCGGCCACTGTACCCAGTGCGACCAATTCTAGTAGCGCTCGTACATCTGGCTCGGACTGGGATTCGGAGAAGAAGCCTCGTTCGCGAAGGACCCTGCGTATAGCAATACATAGGAAAAAGGCCACGGTTACAGCGGCTATCCGGGGATGAGGGAAGTCACAATCGGAACGCACCGGGTTGAGTAATGCGAATGGTTCGGCAGGTTTTTCAGGGATCTTGTGGTGGTCCACAACGATGACGTCGCATCCTGCGTCTTGTGCGATTGCAACCTCTATAGGGTTTGAGGTTCCACAATCGACTGTAATGAGTATCGCCAGCGACCCGTCGGCGAGCTCCTCGACTCGTTTGGCGTTAAGACCATAGCCATCGACAAAACGGTCTGGGATGAAGACGGTGATAGAGGCCCCAAGACTCCGAAGAAAGCGGTCTAGAAGCGCAGAGCTTGTTACTCCGTCTACATCGTAGTCACCGTAGATGGCGATCTCTTCGCCCTTCACCAGCGCATCTGCGACACGGTTTGCGGCGCGATCCATATCGGCCATCGTGGATGGGTCGGGGATCTCAGCCAGGCGGGGGTCAAGGAAGCGACGTGCTTCGTCGAGATTTGAGTATCCGCGCTGGACCAGGAGATCCGCCAACTGTGGACTGATACCAAGTTCTCGGGCCAGGATCTGCGCCGAATCGGAGTCCCAATCTGTAAACACCCACCGCATTGACTTCACCCGCTACCATGCTGAGAGGCGGACCTCAAGAGCGTAATCTTCAAACCTCGGAAAAGCGCTGTACCAGGGACTGCTTCATCTGGGCGACGCGTCGCAATGATGTTTCGAGCCGTGCTCGCCCCTCCGAATCCCGTTGATAAAGATCGTACAGACCTGCGAAGGCCTCGTCCTGAACCTGCGGATCACGGCAGCATAAGATGATGTCGACTCCGGCCATGACGGCCTGGGCGACCGTGTCGCGGATGGGGCCCACCCGGCGGAAGCCTTCCATATCACAATCGTCCGTTATGATGGGGCCATCGTAGCCGAGTTTATCGCGTAATAGTCCACCGAGAATTCGCTCCGAGCAGGTCGCTGGCCGGGTATCAATTGCGGGGAACCGGACGTGGGCGGTCATCACGAGATCCACGCCGGATTGTATCGCGGCGGAATAGGGGAGAATGTCACGCATATGCAGCGATTCGATGGAACGGGGGCTCTCGGGGAGATCCACATGGCTATCCAATGGCGCGCTTCCATGGCCGGGGAAGTGTTTTGCGCAGGTTCCGACTCCGGCCGTATGTAAGCCGCGGATGAGCGCCGATGCATGGTCTGCAACCGCGCCGGGTTCGGAATGGAAACAGCGCCCTTTCAGGGCCGGATGATCGGGAATTTCTTCCAGGTCAAGGACGGGCGCAAAATCCAGGTGGATACCCAGGGAATGGAGTCTCTGTCCCATCTCCTGTCCCACCGCCTCGGTGTGAAGGAGATCGTTCTTCTCACCCAGAGTCTGTGCCCCATCCGTATCTGGAATCAACCCACGCAACCGATTCACTCTCGGACCTTCATGGTCGATGGCGACGATTGGGTTGGAAGAACTGGCGCAGATCTCGGCATTGAGATCACAAATCTGGTCGAGGGATTCACAGTTCCGTTTGAAGAGCACAACCCCACCGGCGGGAATGCGTTGCAAGCGGCTAAGGGCATCTGTCGCATCAAGGCCTTCAAAGCCCAACATCAGTAGAGGTCCCGGGTCGAATCGATCGTGCATGGTTTAGTTCGACGCCTTTGGGTTCAAGTACTGTTGGGTATTGTCTGCAAGACGGAGCACAACCAGAATTGTCAATGCCAGGATCAGCCCAGGAGCAAGAGCCAGATGGGGAGAACTCAGATAAAGCACGGCCCCTGAACTCAACATATGGCCCCAGGACGTTCCATCTGCGATCCCAAGTCCCAGGAATGATAAAGTCGCTTCGGCCATAATGGCGTTTGCAATACCAAAAGAGGCCTGAATCGCGATATGTGGGATGGTCTGTGGCATGACGTGACGGAACATTATGGTCCGATTGGGCAGGCCAATACAGCGGGCGGCTTCGATGAAGGGACGTTCCCGCAATGACATTGCGATGCCACGCGCCAGTCGCGCATAGGTTGCCCAGCCACCGATACACAGAGCAACGACGATGTGGCCGACGCCAGGTTCCGGCATAAGAAACATCAGGAATATAGCGAGCAGAATTCCCGGGAAGGAATAGACCGCTTCGGTCATGGTCATCACGATACGATCGACGATTCCACCGAGGTAGCCAGCCGCTGTTCCAAGGAAGGTCCCCACCAGTCCCGAAATAATGACCGTCGCCAAACCTACGATCAGCGCGGTTCGGGCTCCAGCCACAAGAAGCTGAAGTACATCGCGGCCTTCCTCGTCCGTCCCCAGAAGGTGATCTCCGCCAGCCGGGGCCAGCAAGCCGCCCGGCGAGGTGTCCGGTCCGTCTAAGGGTAAGAGCAGCGGACCGATAAGTGCGGCGATAACCACAAGGCCCAACCAGGCAAGACAGAGTTTGGTGGTGAACTTCATCGCCCTCATGCCTCAGCCTTTACCCGTGGATCAATCCAGGTGTACACAAGGTCGACCACCAGGTGTACGAGCACATAACCGACGGCGATGGTAAGTACGCAGCCCTGCACCACGTTGTAATCACGTACATAGATGGCGTCCATGAGCAGTCGGCCGATTCCAGGTCGAGCGAAGACCTGTTCGACCACAATCGTTCCCCCAAGCAGGGCAGCGAGTTGGACCCCAATGAGGGTTACCACAGGAATCAAGGCGCCGGGGAGTACATGCCTTAGGAGAAATCGAGGACCGTGGAGTCCTTTGGAACGAGCTACCAGCACATAATCCTCAGAGAGGACTTCCAGGACACCGGTTCGCACGAACCGAACCAATTTCCCAGATAATCCAAACGCGAGGGTTAGAGCTGGAAGAAGCAAGTGCGCTGGTCCCGTAATCGGCTCGGCCGGTCCCGGTAGAATGTCCATGGACACGGTAAAAAGATAGATCAACATCGGTCCCAGCCAGAAGGTTGGAACGGAGACTCCTATGAGAGAAAACCCCAGCACAGCTCGATCCATCAGCCCGTTTGGCCGAAGGGCCGCAAGAATTCCGGCGGGTACTGCGATGAGAATAGCGAATAGAATAGCTACGATTGCGAGCTCCAATGTGTACGGAAGTCGATCTGCCAGCAGGCTGGACACGGTGGGGGTGTCAAAGCGGGCCTGATATGGCTTCCCCAGGCTTCCATCGGCGATATCACCCAGGTATGCCTGGAGTTGTTGGGGAAGGGCTTTGTCCAGATGCGTGGCCTTCTCAAACCGCTCGATATCGGCGGGCCGCGCCTGTTCTCCCAGAATCAGGATGGCGGGATCGCCTGGAACAATCCGGAGTGTCAGAAATACGATGATCACGACCATAAGGACGCTACCGAGTGCGCGGCCCGTTTTCAGGGCGACCGTACGACCACGATCCATGGAGTTGATCTACTCTCCTTGGATGCGCTCGAGTTGCCCTCGGATGTAGGGGTCATCCTTGATCTGCAGAGCTTTCTTTAGATGATGTTTGGCTTTGTTATAGGAGCCATTCTGCACGTATAGGTTTCCGAGCATCCGATGTGCTTGGAAATGGCCCGGGCGCCGGGTCACCACTTTTCGCAGAATATCGATGGCAGCACCACGTTGGCCGGGCTTTGTCGCAAGTTTTCGAGCCGATCGATACAACTCTCTGACGGACATAGTGTCGGTAGATGATGGATCTTTGCCGGAACCCGGATCATCCTTTTTCTTGTCGCGTTCTTTGGTTTTTCCACCGGTGGACGTATCCGAGGTTCTGCCGGTCGAATCACGGAGCTTCTTTTCTCGTTCTTTTCGCTCACGTTCTTTGGCTAGAGCTTCGTCACGAAGTTGCTT
>Ga0310121_10003792_pt1 | contig 13672 bp, 19 predicted proteins | sample CB27_Tmax_986_MG_FD_203504 | JGI IMG/M metagenome (GOLD analysis project Ga0310121, IMG submission 203504) | Marine microbial communities from Western Arctic Ocean, Canada - CB27_Tmax_986 | ecosystem: Environmental > Aquatic > Marine > Oceanic | place: Canada: Western Arctic Ocean | collected... | reverse complement strand
CGCGACATCGAACAACGCATCGAGCTCGCCGATAAATTGCCACCTATTGAAACGCCCGATTACGAGGCGCCCAACGGGATTCCGGCGAGTTACCAAGAGCATATTCGGCTGATGTGCGACCTGATCGTGTTGGCATTTCAGGCCGACGTCACACGTGTAGCCACATTCGTGTTGGCGAATGAGGGCAGCAACAAGCCCTACCCGTTTGTCGACGTCTCCGAAGGCCACCATCACCTATCGCATCATGGCGACGACGAGGAGAAGAAGGCGAAGATCCGAAAGATCAACATCTTCCACACCGAGCAGCTCGCGTATCTGTTGGAGAAGCTCGACGGGATCAGCGAGGGAGGTGGTACGTTGTTGGACCATTCCATGGTCGCCTACGGCAGCGGCCACGGAGATGGAAACCGCCACAATCACGACGATCTCCCCATTCTGTTGGCTGGTGGAGGTTGCGGCACTTTGCAGGCCGGTCGTCACGTGCGTTATCCAGGTGAAACTCCGCTGTCGAACCTGTGGTTGTCGATGTTGGATCGGATGGACATCGACATCGCGCAGCTGGGCGATAGCACCGGCGGGTTGCCGAACCTGGCTTGACCCACGGCACGTTCGTCAGGACGGCGTTTCCAGCTCTGGGTACTCCTGTGCGAACTCCTGGCGGTCTGGATAGGTTGCCAGCGCTTCGAGTACTCGCCGAACGGTTAGCCGCATTCCACGGATGCACGTCTGCCCATTCATGATTGCTGGGTCGCTGGTAATTCGATCGAAGCCAACCATGGTCGGTTCCTTATTCATTGTCATTGTTTCTACTCTCCTATTCGCGCGGCCTTGTCGATTAGGAAATCATTCACGAATTGCGAAGACATATTCGGGGGGTTTGGTGGGCAAGCCCAATACTGTTCGGCACTGTTTTTGCTACGTCGGCTCCCTACCGAATTTATTCGGTAGGGAGCAATGATTCTGCACTATGCGACGTCGCGCACCCCTCTCCCTTTCCGCCGCGTCGCCGCGTCGCCGCAGAAGGGGGAGTTGTTGGAAACGCATTAGTGCAAAATCATCGCTTCCACCGAGTAAACTCGGTGGGGGCGGACCCAAGCACATTTCGTGCCGAACAGTATCGGGCAAGCCCACCAATGAAGCGTCGAAAATCGCCCCAATTGAGCCGACGTTGGCGTAAAGCGAATTCAAGCCGCGCCCATAGAAGTGCAACGCAACACGTGCTTCATTGGTGGGCAAGCCCCTCGAATTTTTCGCAACGCAACGCGACGCGAACGATGTGGGTAAACCTAAGGCCTCGCCCTCCCGCTGAATTTTCCGACTTGTTACCCAGTTTTGAACCACGCCCATATTCTCCGAACTCGTAGCGATTTCTTCGAGTCGCCGATCGATCGCAAACGAACGGCAGTGGGCGAATGTCGAATCTCGAACAAGGAATTTCGAATTACGATGTCAAGCGACGGCTGACGTCGTCCCTCCGTAATTTCATCATTCGAAATTCCGCGCCCTCGACGTTTGGAACCTTAGAATTTCGGTGATTCGTATTTGTTTCGGATTTCGATATTCGTGCTTCGGATTTTAACAATACGGTCAAGTTGTTTGACCCACGACTGACTTCACAGTATTTTGCCACGGTGGCGGTCCGACTGTACCTGATCGCATTGCAGTTGGTGCTCACATCCGCGAGATATTATAGACGGCGCCGAATGAGTAGAGGAGTGTTGCAACCAACAGCAAGATCCACCCAAAACGTGGGACACAGATCGATATTCCGATCACGCCACCCGCTTGCACCGCCTTTCCCAACAACGGACCAACGGTCCTACCGTAGGCGTAGCCAAATAGACGAATTCCTGGATTGAGCTCGTGATCGATACCGCTGGCGTGGAAAAACCAAACCGTCGTTGCAAGGTCGGCCAACACGCTGAAAAGGAAGACGATCGCGAATGACGACCACCACCTTGTCAACTCCGTCCGACGCCGTATGAAGCGGGGACCCGCAAGTCCGACAACTGTCCCAAGCATGGCCAAAGACGCGAGGACCGGCGCCAAGTAGTACTTGGCAGACATCTTTGCGTCCAAAACCTCTACGTTGCTTGGTGAAGTTTCCCAAGGAAGTGAAAAAGCAAACAGCCGTCCATCCTCAATGCGCCGTAGTTCGGAGAACGCGATAGCCATCAACATTGAAGTGCACCCCACGCACGTCATTATCCAACGATGTACTCGGCGATTGCCCGAGCCTCTCGGTAAGGTAGAGTCGTCAAACAGTTCATTGGAGGTCATGAGGAGATGATATCGAAGTCTCACCAGCGTCCGTGCCTATCACATGGGCTTTCTTGAGCGTGAACTCAACTTCTGAAGCGCGAATAGGCTGGAAGTCAGTGTTTTTGAACCCGTTTTCATCTCAATCTCCATTCAGCAACTTCCACATCGAAAGTTGTTCTCCGCTGTCGATTTTCCAAACGATCACCTGACCGTCGTGGCTGCCGGTGGCGAGTCGCCCCGTCGCACTATGAAGGGCTAGCGCGTAAACCGGATAGCGGTGCGCGGCAAAGACTCGTTGTTGCTGCCGTGTGCCAGTGTCGTATTGGTGCACGCGGGCGTCGGCCGAACTGCCGAAAATGGAGTTCTCGCTCAACGCCACTCGGTAAACGTCGCGAGCGAAACCAGCGATCTCGGAAATCTTCTTTTCATCCTGTGGCGTCTCCGACATGGCTGAGGCCTTGCCCGTGCCGGTCGTTGTCCAATTGTGGATCTTTTTTCCTGGCCGCAGCTGATCGCCTGCTCGCCGCCGGGCAAGAAGGCCGCGTCGTTCACCGGCGCTTGGTGGGCATTGTAGGTCGTCACCAGATCACCCGTCTCCGCGTCAATGACCTTGGCCGTCATGTCGCGGCTGGCCGAAACAATCCGTTTTCCGTCGGCACTGAAGCTCACTCGGTAAACCCAGTCGGCGTGATGTTGGGCCACCAAGAGCTCGTCTCCCGTGGCGAAGTCGTGGATGCGAATCGTACTATCGGCACCACAGCAGGCGAGTCGGGTGCCGGACTCGTCAAACGCCAGTCCAAGTGCCACGTCGCGAAAGCGGGCTAATTCGCGAACCATTTCGCCAGTGGCCGCGTCGTAAACTCGCACTTCACCAAGCTGGCCCGGTGAACCGCTCGCCGCGACGATCTGCCCAGATTCCGGGTGGAAGGCCAGGTCGTACGTCCGCTCGGCCACGTTGTGAATGCGGCGCACGAGCTGCCCAGTTCGCGGATCGACGATGAGGATTTCGTGCAGGCCGCTGATAGCCATCTGATTGCCGTCAGGACTGAAGGCCACGGCCGTAATCGGGATGGCGGACGTGGGCTCACGCGGTGGAGGATATGTCGCCGGAGGTACGAGTTGCCACAGCGGTGTGGTCGAATCTTCACCGTCAAACTCGGCGCCGCTCTCGATCCACCGGCGAAGCAGGTGAATCTGGTCTTCTGCCAGACGGGGCTTTTTGTGTGGCATCCAAAAGTCAAGATCTTCCGCACTCACTAGCTCGAAGAGGTAACTATCGTCGAGGTTTCCCGGGTCGATCGGTTCGGCTCCAGAGCTGCCCGACATGCGTAACATTTCGTGGTTAAAGAGTGAGTACTCGCTCTGGGCATCTCTCTCGCCATGGCAGGCGATGCAGCGATCGACAAGCAGGGGCGCAATCTGTTGGCAAAAGCTAACGTGCCCGTCGGCTTCCGAATCGTCGGTCTCGGAATTGTCGGCTGCGGAATCGTCGGCCTCGGTTGCGGAGATTGCGTCAACTTCGCCCTGACCAGTTGCTCCACTATCCGCAATTGTCGCTGCATCTGCGGCGACATCGACAGGGTCCCGTGAATCGGAGGGCTCCCCGGCGGTCACGTCGGACACTCCGGACAGGGCCAGCAACAGCGTGGCGACGAACGGCCAGAGGGTAAATGGGAGGCGGTTCATCGGGACGCAAGCAACTCTCGGACCGGTTCGCCGTGTGGAAGGATGAGGGTCGGGCGAAGCTGTTGATCGGGGACCGTAGTGTGCACGGGATCAAAGCCGAGCAGATGATACATCGTGGCCAAGATGTCATTGGGATGGGTCGGGTGGCTGATTGGATAAGCACCTTGCTTGTCGGTCTCGCCAATCACTTGCCCAGCCTCTATGCCGGCGCCGAAGAACATCCCCCAGTAGGCACCGGACCAGTGTTCGCGTCCGCCACCGACGGTGTCGGTAATTGCGGGTGTGCGACCGTGCTCGCTAATCACCATCACCAAAGTATCCTCCAACAATCCATGCCGCTCCATGTCGTCCAAGAAGGCGGGCAAGCCGTGGTAGTTGTCTTGTGTCCAACGATCGAACGGATGATTGTGACACTTCGCACACTTTATTTTAAACCCGAGGAACAGTTCGGCTGTGGTCTCGGCGCAATCATCCGCCGTCCCGGCGGCGCGGAAAAAATTGGCGGCGGGATTGTCGAACGTACCTCCCTCAGCCGTGAGAAGCTCACGGGCGAAGGCATCCAGCCCCACATTGTTGCGTAAGGATGTCACCAGCCAGGCGTACATTTCGCGGACCCCTTGCGGCGTAAGCGCCTGGTTGCGGACCCGCAAAACGTCCGCCCACTTAAGTGCCCAATACTCGGCAAACTCTTCGCGTAGCAACATGGCGTCGATCAGCGCTTGGCGCCGATCGGCGGACGGGTCGTTCAAGAATTGGTCCGTCTCCGCGATCGTCGGCAGGTGGCCAAGCACATCGAGGTAGAGTCTACGAATGAATTCGCTATCGGTGCATAGACCCGATGGTTCAATTTGAAAACGCCGCAATTGGGCGAAGTTATGGCGATCGATGAAATTCTGTTCTGGAGGATTGGACCAAACGAAGTCATCCACCTCTTCAATCCAAGAGAGGTGAGACGTTGCCACATGCTCTCCGTACTGGGCGAGGATCGCGGACTGGCCTCGCCGATGTCCCTTCACCTGGCCGCCCGAATCGACGCTGGCGGTCAAATCGTCCGAGCTCGTGAATACCACCAGCGGCGTCACATCACGGACCGAGCCATGGGAAAAGTGTGCCAGCGCAACCAACTGCTGTGAAAAATCGTCCTCGTACAGTATTCGCTCGGCGGGATAGAGTTCCAGATTGACGCATTGCGGCGCGTCGTTGGGATCAGTCGGACAGCCCTGGGCAATCCAGTGCCGCAGCGTCTTCAAGGCCCTGCTCTCACGGTGTAGACGCTGCCCGCCCCCGTGGCGCACGTCCATCAGCGGCTTTGACATCATCAATGTGGGGTCGGGAGAGTTCTTGGTCTCCGACGTGAATCCCGGTGATGGTCGCATTCGTCGACTAAGCGACACCGGCTTGGCATTTTCAGATAAAGGGACGGCCCCTTTCTATGCCAGTCTGCTGGTCAACAACCCGGCTCTCGGCGACAAGTACGCGGCTGCCAACGGCTATAATAAAGAGACAGGCGCCACCATCGCCCCGAACTGGGTCATGACCGGTGAGGTATCAAAGGTGGATGGCGAGTCCGCGCAAAACCCTAACCCGGGTTTGTTCGATGGAGGCAATACTGGTACTTCGCTTCCAGGCGCTACCGATCTCGATGCTGGTCCAGACGGCACCGTCTTTTCCACGCAAAACGCTGACGTGAATTGGATCATCGGCTGGACTGACCGACGTGACATTTTCCTGGGTCCGATTAACTCAGCCGGTAGCTTTTCGAGCAACAGCGATTCCCAGGGCGCCTGGGTGGCGGTCGATCCAAATGCCGAAGCGGATATGAATGCGGGTGGTTCCTTTGTAGTCCAAACCGCCTCCAATGACATTACCGGTGGCGAGCCTAGTGATGGCGCTTTCTTGCGAGCGTGGAATTGGGACACAGCCGCTACTTCGATTTCCTTCCGCACGCAAATGTCTTTCGACGATGCCTTAACGATGCAGGAGATTGCCGTGATTCCCAACGTCGGGGCGCCCCCCGCGACTCCCGGTGACTACGACGGCAACAACATGGTTGATCCCGACGACCTCAATTTGGTGCTGTTTAACTGGAACATGACCTCGCCAGTTGATTGGACGACCAACGTCCCATCCGGTTTGGTTGGCATCGACGAACTAAACGCCGTGCTATTCAACTGGGGCAATTCACAGTCGATCGCCACCGTGCCCGAGCCATCCGCCTTGACGTTGCTATTACTTGGTGGGGTTGTTTGTCTGGTCCGCCGCCGCTGAGTTAGCCGCTGAGTTAGCCGATCGAACCAACGACTAGTCTCCTGTCATCGGTCGACGATGTGGATAAAAGAGGACCGTCGCGACGAGGCAAGCCAGCGAAATCCAAAACGGCCAGGCGAACAAGATCGTGTAGTTCAACTCGAGCATGTCGCTCTGGCCAGGGATTTCGGCAAGTTTGCCGACGAAACCCGCCAGCCAGCTACCGACAATAGCCCCGAATCCGAACAGCAACAGGTTGTAGAGGCTTTGCGCCGAACCCCGCACGTCTTTCGGTGACTCTTCGTCGACGATCAGGTAGCCAAGAAACCAGAACGAAACCGTGCAGCAGCAACCCGATGATGACTGAAGCGGCTGCCGGAAGTCCAACCGCCCGCTCGATTTGATGTGCATAGGCGAACAGACCGAAACGAATCACATAGGCCAGGATTCCCAGCGTTAGCAACAGCTTGCGCGATACCTTTGCGACGTAGTATCCCACGGTGGCCATGACAATGACTTCGCACATCTGGCCAATGGTCATCATGCCGCCGCCGCCGAGTCCGAATACCTTGTCAATCATCGGGGTCTGAAACTCGAACGTCTCAAGGAACCGACCCGTGTGAACAAAATACAGTTTGTGTACACATCCCAATGGTAGCGCGACGAGAAACAGTGTCAGCAGTGGTTGCTTCTTGATGGACCCCCATGCCTCGACAAACGCGTATTTGTCAGCACCTTTCGACGGTGGCGTATGCGGCAACGTAAAACAGTACAGTCCCATGACTAGGCCTAAAACAGCACTCAACTTGAATCCATCCGCGATACCCAGGGCGATCTGTTTTTCACGTCGCTTCTTAATCTGATTCGATCCCCAAATCGTGGCACCCGCTTTCGCGAACGACTGTTGGCCGTCGTCCGTTTCGAGCACGATGTCGACGTCGGATTCAGATACCAGATGGCCCGTCACGATATCGCCCCCTTGAATCCGGTAGTTACGCTCGCTGAGTAGCCGTTGGCGATCTGCTTCCTCGATGCGTCCCTCGTGTACGAGTAGGTCGACGATTTTTGGTGGCTCGGGTGCGTGGGCGTACGCCAGCCAATGGCCGAGAAAAATGCTGGCTGGAATGAAACCGAAAGCGCCGCACACACGGACGGCGCCAAAATGACGATCGGGGTCTGGCACGTGGTGTAGGGCTAATGAGTTGGTAAGTGCCGTCGTGGGGCCATACAACAGGGAATAAAGAAGGGAGATCAACAGAAACGCCCAAAACGGTTCGATCCAGGAAAGCTGCCAGATCACGATTGCGCCAGCGATATGGGCGGCGCTCAGATATTTTTCGGTGGCCATGTAACGATCCACGAACTGACCCGCGATGAATGGGGCCAGCAGCATGCCGATCGCCGCCACGTTAAAGATGGACGCCATTTGACCGAAGCTGAACTGCTTAGCGTCCAAGAGGAACATACCCAAGAAGCGAGACCACACCCAGACGCCCCATTGCAGTGCCATCATCACGGCCAATCGCAGGAACAGCCCGCGCGGGAAGGCTGGGGTAGCTTCCGAGGAAGACGCGACCGATTCATCGTTCATGACAGGTCCGTTCCCACGACGGCTAACATCTTCAGAATCATTCTACAACGTCCATCCATCTCGACTCTCGCGAGTCACCGCGCGATTCGCCTCGTTATGGTTGAGGGCGCTGGATGAAGATTGTCGGAACGAGCGCCCCACCGCTGGTGCACCGCTGGTGGGCCACGATTCCGGCTGGTACTATGCTCGTCTCGCGCCGCGCTGGCAACAAGACTCTCGCCTGCGCTGCTGTATCTTTTTCGCTCGACTCGATAGGAGCTCCGTACTATGGCTCGACCTTGGCTAGGCTTGCTGCTCGTCGTTCCGCTATCCACCATGGCTGTCGGTGATGTCGCTGATAACACGTTGACGGAGTCAGAGGAGAAAGACGGTTGGAAATTGTTGTTTGATGGCAAGGATTCGAGTCCGTGGATCACCAGTAACGGATCGCCGATCGGTCCAGCGGTCCAGGACGGAGCGCTCAACCCTCGGGGTTGTCGCTCGTATATGATCGCGACCAAGGAGAAGTACGAAAATTTTGTCCTCGAGTTGGATGTCAAGCTCACTGAAAACTGCAACAGCGGTATTTTCTTTCGCGTATTTTCGATGGAACCGCTTCCAGAACGTGGCGACGTGGGTTGGAACGGGCTGGAGTTGGCGGTCCAACAAAGCGACACCGCGGGATATCACGACATGGGCGCGATCTATGATCTGGTCCAACCCACGCATAACGCGCTCAAACCGGTGGGCGAATGGAATCATGTCGAGCTGACGTGCGACCGCAATCTGATCATGGTCGTAATCAACGGTTCGCTGGTGACTTGGATGGACACCGACAAGTGGACGATTCCGTACAAACGGCCCGATGGCAGTGACACGAAATTCGATTGGCTTTACCGCGACTTTCCCCGCGGCGGGCACATCGGATTGCAGGACCATGGCCATGAAGTGTGGTACAAAAATATCAAGATCAAAGAGCTTTTCAGGCAGACGCACAAATAGGTCAGACGCACGGATATTCCCGCTGCACAGGTAGGATCGCAGGATGCTGAAAGTTGGTTTCCTCGGCGCCGGATTCGTTGCCGACTTTCATCGGCAAGCGCTCGTGGCCGTACGCGATGTCGAACTCACCGGCATCGTCCGTCGTGGGAAGTCCGACGCATTGGCCGCCAAAGCCCGCGCGGATGGATTGGGCCTAGCCCGGATTTACGACAACGTCGCATCGCTTTGTGATGCGGTTGACGTCGTCGCCGTGCTGGCTCCAAACTTTACCCGTGTGGAGGTTTTTGAACAGATCTTGACTGCTCGTCAAAAAGGTGCCGAGTTGTAGGGGCTGATCTGCGAAAAGCCAGTGGCACGAAACGTTGCCGAAGCCGATAAGATTTTGGCCATCAGTGATCAGATCAGCGTGCCAGTGGCCTATTTTGAAAATAACCTGTTCATGCCACCCATTGTGAAGGCGCGTGAACAGCTGAAGTCAGTTGAAGCGACGATGGGTCCAGCGCATTTGACGCGCACGGCGGAGGAGCACGCCGGTCCTTTCATTACGTATTGGTTTTGGGATCCAACGCTACAAGGGGGCGGCGTCTGGAATGACATGGGTTGCCATAGTATCGCCGTGGGCATGCATATGTTGACTCCGTACGGCAAGCCGCAAAACTACCTGCAGCCCGTTTCGGTCACCGCCGAGCTGGGATTGCTTAAATGGGGCAAACAGCCGTGGCTGGGTCAACTCAAACAACAGGGAATTCCTTTCGGTGAGAAACCAGCCGAGGATTATGCCAACGTGTCCATCAAGATGCGTGATCCGGAAACTGGCATGATCAGCATGGTACAGGCGGCGAACTCTTGGATGTTCGATTCCTCGGGTTTGCGCCTGGCGATGGAAACGTTTGGTCCTGGGTAGTCCTACACCTGCGATTCTCTGCACTCCCCAGGTGAGGTGTTTATCGGCGACCAGGCGAGCGCGTCGATCGAAGACCAGTATGCCGCCGTGGAGAACGCCCAATCGACGCGCGGGCGGTTGGTCCTCCAGCCGAACGAGCCCGATCTTTACGGCTATGTGGGCGAATGGCGCAATGTGATCGCTGCCTTCGAGCGCGGAGAAAATGCACTGCTTGATCTTCGTTATGGCCGACAGATCACGATGCTAACGATGGCGGGGTACATGTCCCATGAACAACGCCGGGTCGTTGATCTGACGGATGACTCCACGATCAAGGCGTTAGAGACATACATCCCACTGATACAGCAGGGCCGCGGCACGGAAGTGCTGCCGTAGGGCCGGTTATCCTCCTCACCACCTCCGACATCACCGCTGCAGTGCCGTGATCAAGCGTTGCATCATTTCTAGATGTTCGGTAAAAGCCTTGCGCCCGCGACTCGTAATGCGGTATGTCGACATTGGCCGTCGGCCAACAAACGACTTCTTGCAACGGACGTATTCCTCTTCTTCCAGTTTGCGTAAATGTGGTGCGATGGCTCCGTCACTTGCCTGCAGTCGTTTTTTGAGTGTGGTGAAGTTCTGCGGACCGTCCATTTGCAACACGGTAAGTACGCCCAGTCGCAACGGTCCATGGACTATCGTGTCAATCCCATTGAAATCAATTGGTTCCATTCTGCAACCTCGAATGGTTCATTGAACGAATCAACTGCCAATGAAGTATGGCCGTGCCTGACAAAGCCCCGACAGCCGTTAACGCCCAGATGACCATCCAGAATTGCTGAAGTTCACACACGGGCCACAATAGACCGCCCACGACGGCAAGAATCCCCATCGGAATATTGTGTCGTTCAAATCGATCCGACAAGCCTCCGATTACGAGCAACAAGCCGAAAAACACTAAGACCGCACCGTTGGCCACACTAGCAGGGGTGGCCAACGCAACGGCCCATCGCTGGACGCCGAAAAGGACAACGATGACGACAAACATCACCGGTGTACCAACGCGGTGACATTTTCGCTTCTGAGTAGGGCATTCGTTACGTGGGTGGCAACGCACATAGTTCCACGCCGCTCCCACGATGACCGCGAGCAGGAAAGGCACGGCGGACGCCAGAAGAATATGCCTGCTTTCCGCACCGAGCACACCGGTGACTAACGGTAACACGGATGCAATCCCCACAGCGTAGCCGATCCGAACGTCTAGTCGTTCATGAGGATATTCAACCCCTGTAATCCTTCTGAGAATATCCAACTCACTCTGTAGGCGTTCTAGATGATCATCAGCCATAACACGGTACTCCAGGTTTACTGCCAGATACTATTGACCTGAAATTACTTTTGTTACAATAGTATCAATGTCGGTAGTTGGCGTCAAGTGCTTGATCGGAGTACCTTCCGATCCTTGGCGTCTTTCGGAGATGTTGAGCTCCCAGATGAGGAGTTCCTCGATATAGGAGGCATTTAACAGAGCCATTCCAGGCATCGAGAAACGAAACGCTCGAGCTTCGTAGGCACAATCACGACGAGGTTGGACCCCCAAGGTTACTATCCGATAGCACCATCTTGAACCTGGCAGCCGCCCCTCTTTTCGGAGGTCTTGTTGCTGCGTTGTTAGGCCACGCACCACACACCTCAAGCACGAGCTAGCCTGCACGCGCTATTCGTATTTTCGACCGCCCCGAGGAAACGGCTCCTTCAGCGAAAGCGATTGCCCTAGGGGCAGCGCATACCAGGCCGGCGTCGTCGAAGTCCGTATCACGCCACCGAGTTCTCCCCGGCGCTCGGAGGCAGAACTGGTAGGGTTCCAGCCAAAGTCCTGGTTCACGACCGGACATTCGATGGCTTCCATGCGATTCTTGACGCCTTCCCAGCCCGGGTCCGAATCGAAACTCTCCTTGAGCTGCACCAACTCACCCGCGATCGCCACTCCCTGAGCCAAAGCGAGCAGGCAGACCCATGCTAATCCGACATTTAATTGCCAGGTTTTCACGTTCATCCTCACGGCTGCTTCGGAAATAAACTATGCGGTGTCACGTATCGGCCTTAGTGTAACATCGTAGCGGAGACCTTCTAGACGGCATCTGGGTCCCAAGCACGACCGCCGTTGACGGCTCGTGGATGCTCGGCTAACAGACTACTACCCGTCAATCAGTCCCCACGATTGTGAGGGTTCCAGATGAGGCTCATGCAACAACGACAGGTTGATGCCCAAGGGCGGTAATTGCCTCGACGACATCAAGTGTGCGCCGAGCAGAATGGCGGGCGGAACCAGAAAACGGGGCTATTGATCGCTCAGCGATCGATAGTATCCTGGTACAAGTTGGCGTGAGGATTTACCGAAATGAACGATCTTTGGAGGGTGAACGACGATGCGAGTGCAAGTCGGCAGTGCCCCGGATTCTTGGGGGGTATGGTTTCCGGAGGATGAAAAGCAGACGCCCTGGAATCGCTGCCTGGACGAAATCTCCGCAGCGGGCTACGCGTGGACAGAACTTGGTCCCTACGGCTATTTGCCCACCGACCTAGAAACATTGCGCACGGAGCTTGATCGTCGTGGCCTCAAAGCATCGGCGTCATTTTCCATGGCCCATCTGGAGGATCCCGACGCGTGGCCCGAGGTGGAGCGCCAGGTCGTTGGATTCGGAGAATTACTGCAGCCATTGGGTGCCGAATTCCTCGTTCTGATCGACGATTGCTATACCAACCTGTTTACTGGCGAACCGATCAAGCCGGCGCGACTTGAAGGTGATGATTGGAAACGCCTCGTCGACACGTCAAACCGTGTGGGCCGGCTGGCCAAGGAGCGGTTTTCGTTACAGGTAGTCTTTCATCCACACGCCAATACGCACGTGGAGTACGAAGACCAGATCGAAGCGCTCTTGGACCAGACGGATCCCGATCTAGTCGCACTCTGCCTCGATACGGGCCACCACGCCTATTGTGGCGGCGACCCCGTGGCATTCATGCGCAAGCATCACGCCCGCATTCCCTACTTGCATCTTAAGAGCGTCGATCCCGCGATGCAGCAGAAAATCGATGACGAGGGAATCCCCTTCGCCACCGCGGTTGCCCAGGACATGTTCGTGGAACCGAGCCAGGGTGCCGTCGATTTCGAAGTCTTCCGCGATGTGCTGCGGGAAATCGATTACGAAGGTTTTGGTATCGTGGAACAGGACATGTATCCGGCACCATTCGACAAACCGCTGCCTATTGCAAAACGGACCCGCGACTATCTGAAGGAAATTGGCATAGGTTGAATCTGCATAATCAATTACTTGTCTTGGAGAAGAGAAGAATTCGACCGACAACACCGCAGAGTTAGACAGCTCATCACCACAAAATCGCAGTGCTTTCTACAGCGAGTCTCGCGAGCGCGTGTCGCGACTGTAGCTAGAATCGACTGTAGCTGGAATCACCGTAGCCGGAATCACCGTAGCCGGAATCACCGTAGCCGGAATCACCGTAGCCGGAATCACCGTAGCCGGAATCTAAGTGTGACCAGGCCTAAACCCCAGCAGACTTGTTCCAATGGCACTAAGCTTGAAAACAGCGACGTATGGGCGAGAAAACACTAGCCTGACGCGCAAGCGAGGAGAGGGGCCGTTGCCCTGCCAGCGCACTAAACGCTGCCATACGAGTCCAAAACCGACGCCGCACCGACACGTCCAACCGCATTCTCCACGCTTGCGTGTCAGGCTAGTGTTGCTGGGAATCGTGCACCGTCGAAACATGCGTCATCCTAGTGTTATTCGTATTTATTGTCCTTCCAGGACATAGCGAATAACGGCTTCAAGACTTTCCTTGTCGGCGATGAAACGGCGACTTCCCCCTCTTGTCCACCATTTCATACGTACAGGTATCCCGCGCTCTCGAAAATCTTCCTTTAGATTTTTTGTGCACCAAGCCTTTAACTGATCGCGCACCGTTTTTGGCGCTGAATTGGCAGTAACAACTACGTGCAC
>Ga0310121_10003791_pt1 | contig 13674 bp, 9 predicted proteins | sample CB27_Tmax_986_MG_FD_203504 | JGI IMG/M metagenome (GOLD analysis project Ga0310121, IMG submission 203504) | Marine microbial communities from Western Arctic Ocean, Canada - CB27_Tmax_986 | ecosystem: Environmental > Aquatic > Marine > Oceanic | place: Canada: Western Arctic Ocean | collected... | reverse complement strand
TTTTTCCAAGGGGCAGGTGGGTTCGTGGGTCGACCGCCGGATCGATGCGCCCCCGCGACGGCAGGGCGATCGCGACAAAGACCCCTATGACTGGGCAATCCTGATTGAGTCTTTCGAGGGCGACGACGCTGAAATGAAAGCCCGCGCCCTGCATGGGCGACTGGTCAGTGACGCCTACGTTCCCGATGTGTGGTTGAAAGAGTGGGGCCCGCGGTGGTTAGTGTTGCGCGGCCGATACGAGTCGCCGGCGGAAAGGGAGGCACAGCAGGCTCTGCGGCAGATGCGCATGATCGTGCTTGGCGTTGAGAGGCCGTTCGAATCGGCGAACATGACACGGTTGAGCACCATGAATCAGCCGGGTTCGCTGAACGTCAGCCAGTATCAGGGGCAGTTTCCTTACACGCTTCAGATCGCCGCTTATGAGCAGGGCTATCGCGGCGATCGTCGCAAGACCGCCGAACAGCACGCCAGAAAACTACGCAAGCAGGGGCATCAGGCATACTACCTGCACGGGCCGAACATGTCGATGGTGACCGTCGGCTTGTTTACCGATCAGGATCGCGTTCCTCGCACCATGTCCATGGGGGGCAGGGAGGTGACCCAGTTCTACTACGGGCCACGCATCCGCGAATTGCAGGAGCAGTTTCCCCATAATCTGGTCAATGGTGAAATCTTTCACCTGCCCACCGCGCGGGGCGGGACCGGGTCGCAAAAGAGCACGTTGATCGCCATCAGGTAGCCCCGCATTTTTTGGATAGTCGTTGCGCGATCGGCCACAGGACCAGGGCATAGACGGGTATATACTCGGCAGCAAGCAGCCCGCCGGGCACTACATAAATGCTGTGATCCAGAATGGCGACGTAGCTCCATGCGACCGTCAGGCTCATCACCCACGCGCCGCAACTGAACCGGATCGGTAACAGTGCCAGCGCCCACAACAGGTACCACGGGTGCACGGTGCTGGACAGCAACAACGCGGCAAACAGATATATGAGCGAGACACGCCACAGCCCGGTACGACTCAGCGTGGCGACGATGAGGATGACGAACAATACCACGCCCAGCGCCATGCCGGCCAAGTCGGTTGAACCCAGTGTTTGCGAAAGCGGATCATGCAGTGAGTTATTGAACGACCATCGATCCATGAACGTCATCACCGTGTGCCACATCCGGTCCAGCCCGCCTTCCATCGCGGCAAAGGGCAGGTACAGTGCGGCGATCGTGACGCAGGCGGCCAGCACCGCGGCGCAGGCGGCCTTCGGTTGGCGGCGCATCGACCATGCCAGCGGCAGCACCAGCGGTGCTACCAGTGGCTTGACGCCGATCGCCAGGGCCAAGGCGCCGCCGGTGAGCACGGGGCGGGCGCGATTGAACATCTTTAATCGGGGGCTTGCGCCCCCAGCTATGAAGCCCTGATCATCCGCCAACGTCAGCGCCATCAACAGCCACGCGATGCCGATGACGTCCTGATGACCTGACGCGGCCACCTCGCTTAGCACCAGTGGATGCCATCCGTAGAGCACCGACCACCACACCGATACGCCCTCACGAAGCAACTTGAGCATCAGCAACGCCACGATCCAGATATCGAACGATACAAACAGAAGGCGAAACACGATTGAGGTCGTGCGGGACTTTCCATGCGTGGACCGATCAGGTTCGACCCACCTGCTGATCAGCGCAGCACTCGCAAACGCCCACTGGCTCGTCGGTTGATAGATCGTTACCAGGTTCGGGTGATTGACCAGGCGAGCGGTGGACACATCGATGTCCGGCATCGCTTGGCGATCATTGTCGTATCGCTTGATCACCTCGTCGGGTGACTCGGCGTAGGGACTGCGCCCGGCTGCCAGCGTCTGCCCGTCGTGGATATATCGCCAGATATCATCACTGAAATACGGATCGGTAACGCACACGGTCACCAAGCGCATGAGCACCGCGACGGCCAAGATGATCATCACGTTGCCGGCCGGCCTCCACGCGGTCCAGCCGGACACCTCCGCTGCCGGCGCCCTGTGCAGCAGGATGGCGATAGCGGTGAGCATCGCCCACATCACGGCGCAGGCGACCCAGAACATGGTCAGTCGCATGATTTTCGCATCTGCGGTGGGCGGATGATCGCCAGACAGCACCCAGATCACGAAGACCAGGCCCAGCGTGTAGCACAAACCCAACGCGATCAAGGGCAGACGTGGTCGCCTGTTTGATGCTGGCCGGTTCATGCCGGCATCGCCATCGTTGGTGTGTCAGCCAACATCGCAAGATGCCTGCCCACCTGTGTCGCCAACTCGGTTTTGACTGCACCCATCGCCGGGCATTGCTCGCCGAGCATCTCGTGGAGGCTCGTCACCGCGCGGCCGGTCAGACCGCAGGGGACGATCGTCTGAAAATGACCCGGGTCGGTCGTGACATTGATTGCCATGCCGTGCATCGTGACGTTGCGTCGAACGCGGATGCCCAGGGCGCAGAGCTTTTTGGGTCTGGGGTTGGAGGTCCGGGGTCCGGTTGATGTGTTGGGCGGATGGGCCCATACGCCGGTGGCGCAACTGTCGCGGACCGCGTTGACGCCGAAGGCCGCGACGGTGTCGATTACAATTTGCTCGAGCAGACGCATGTATCGGCCGACGTTGAGACGTAGCGGGGCCAATCGCAGGATTGGATAGGCCACCAACTGCCCGGGGCCATGGTAAGTGATATCGCCACCGCGATCGGTCGCCTGGACGTCAATGCCAAGCCTCGCCAGTTCTGCCCGGCTGGCACGCAAATGATCGCTTGCCCCCTTGCGCTTGCTGATGGTGATGACCGGATTGTGCTCGACGAGCAGCAGTGTCTGGGGTGCCTTGATGTCGAGCACGCGTTGGTGCGTATCACGCTGGACGGTCAGCGTGTCCGCATAATCCATGCGCCCCAGATCATGTACCACCAGTTCGGCCGGACCGTTGGCGTTGCTGTTCATGTTACTTATGATAGCGAGCGGACAACAGGGCGAACTGGATAGCGCGGTGGCCGAGATACATCCGACGAGCGTCGTGGACAAACATGCTGATTTGGCTGATGACGTTCGCGTCGGACCCAACTGCGTCATCGAGGGAAAGGTTGTGCTAGGCGCCGGCACGCGGCTTATCGCCGGCGTGTATCTCAACGGGCCGATCACCTGCGGTGCGGGGAACACGTTCTACCCATTCTGCTGCATCGGGTTTGCACCACAACACCTGGGATTCGATCCGGCCGAGGATGGCTCAGGCGTGCTCATCGGTGCCGGCAACTGCTTTCGTGAGGGTGTGACCATTACGCGGGCCATGGGACAGTCGCCCACGACCATTGGCGATCACAACTACATGATGGCCAACACGCACGCTGGGCACGACGCGGTCATGGCCGACCATTGTGTACTGGGAAACGGCGCGTTGCTGGGCGGATACGTAACGCTGGGTGATCGCGTTGTGTTGGGCGGAATCGCCGGGATTCATCAGTTCTGCCGGGCCGGCAGGCTGGCGATGCTCAGCGGCGGGGCGGGCATCACCAAGGATCTGCCGCCGTTTTGCACCAGTTACATGACGCGAACCGTCGGGTCGCTCAACCTAGTTGGCTTGCGCCGGGCCGGGTATCGTGACCATGTCAAGCCGTTGCAACATGCGTTCGACATCCTGTATCGGCAGGGCCGGACGAACACGACGGCGGTGGATATGATCGAAAAGGAACTTGGCGACGATCCGCTTTGCAGCGAGTTGGCACAGTTCGTGCGCGGCTCGAAACGCGGTATCACATCGTACGCCAGGTCACGAGACGCAGCCGCCGAGCAATAGTTGTTTGCCTGTCGCACATTCTGGCGATCAGGTCAGTCGTACGGATCAAAGAATGTCAGATCGGCGCCGAAATTATCGACGGTCACGACCTCGTCGCCGCGCAGGCGCACGCGGATGTCGCGGGTGCGGTGCTTAAGCACCATATCCTGCGCTGCCAGGTCGAATCCAATTTTGATGGGTGTCGCGACCGGAGCGTCCGCGATGAAAAGATACTGATTCGTGAATCGGTGGGGCGGCTCGAGACCCGCGACGGTGATGTGCTTGCGGTCTACCCAAGGTGGAATGCGCACGGACAGCGGCGCCGGCTTCTTGATCGTCACGCTCAACCGATCGTGCGTGTAGGGAGATTGGACACGAATTGCCTCGGTTTCGTGATCGAACAGAAGATTGACCCAATGGCCCGCGTCGTCTAGGCGCGTCGCTTCGCGCAGCACCTCGCACAACGAGCCCACCACGCCGCCAACGACATCCATGTTGAAACTGAGCACCTTCAGGTCCACCGGTTGGTGCCCATAGGGCGCCGGGAACCCGAAGGCGCCGAGGTGACGGTCGGCGAGGTTACGCTTGCCGTCCTCATTGTCAGGGTTCGGTGGATCAGTAATGAATGAGTTGTCGCGCAGTTGTGATGGCAGCAGGTGCCCGCGTACTATGCGCTCGGCGTCGTGGAAGTAGCGGGGCCAACCCCACCGCCCGAGGATCAACGCCGCCTCGACAATGTCGCCGGTGTTGTTGCATTCGCCTTGGTCGGGGTTTTTATCCGGATGCGCGCCTTCGATCACCCAGCCCAACTCGTCGCGGATGTCCCGCAGCCCGCAGTCGTAAAATACGCGTACACGGTCCATCAGTGTCGAATCGTTCGTCAGGTCGGCGAGTTGAGCCAGTGAAGACATGACGCAGGTCGTCGAATGCGTGTGCGTGCCGAACAATTCAGTATCGAATCCGCCCGTTTCGAGGAAGAACTCGGCGATCGCTTTCTCTTTCAACGCCATCGCCAACTCGAGTGCCGGGTCGTAACCGGTGGCGCGAAAGTATTTGACCAGCGGCCCGATCATGCGTGCTTCGCCGCTGATGAACCCGTGATTGTGTCTGGGCTGGAGGCCTTGTTGCTTCAAGGCGTCAAATTTCCATCCGTGCTGCGGGCTCCAATACGTGAATACCGAATCAATCATGTGCTCGGCGGTCTGACGCGCCCAGTCGCAGTCACGATATTTGACCAGTGCATAAAGTGCATGCATGCCTTCACGACAGTTGTGCGGTGTGAAGACGATGGGTTTGCCGTCTTGGATCTCCCGATTCAGCGGTAGCGCGACCGGCCCGCTGAACGAAAGCTTAGCCGCCCGCGTGTGGTTATCAATCGCTCGCTCGTCCAATGAAATGCCGGCGGCATCCTCGGCGCTCAGCAGGGCGTTGAGGTGCCGGCCGGGCACGTGCGACTCGCTGCCGCACACGTTGAATTGCAGGAAGGTCTGCTCGTCCGAGTGGTGTGGCACAATCCGCGACTTGAAAAAAGGCATGTGATCGTCGTCGGCGTCAAACACGCTCTGCATTGTGCGGCAGCCCAGTTCGATCGCTGCCCTTACGTCGGTGGTGTTGACATTCTCGAGCTTCGGCACGGTTCTGCACCAACTTTGATCGTGCGGGTTCTGAGTTAGGGTGCCACACATTGGCCGCGAAGTGACAACGTGTGACGATGTTCAGGCACGTTACATTACACGCCTTGCCCTGCGGGGCAAGGCGTGCCACCCGCCATGAACGCTGTCACTTTACCAAGCAGGTACACTGCTGGGTCGCATCGCTTGCCGGCAGTTGCCAGCCAAGCCATCCGTCGGATTGGGTCACGGACAACGCTTGCCCATCGACGCTGCACTGCACGGTGGTGGGATCGACATGTCCCCACGGTTTGGTTCGCATCCGCAGCGGCCAGGGAGAGCCCGGCGCCACCTTCAATTGCATGCCTTTTGCGTCGTAGCGTACCTCGACTCGCCGCCCCAGCAGTGTCGCGTCGAGCCCGAACCCGTCATCGAAATACGACTGCGGAGCACAGGGCGACAGCGTCAATGCGCCGTCGACCGCCGGGTCAACCCCCGCCAGCCATTGGCAGCAGATGCGTACCAGATTCGCCGGCCATTCGCCGTAGTGCTCGTGCCCCGATGCGTAGCAGCCGAACTCATCAAGCTTGTACGCCCGGCCGATCTTGCCGTGCTTGTTGATCAACTTCATGTGGTACTGCTGATCCTCGCGTGCCGGGCTGGGCGGCAGGTCGATCCGGTAGTATCGCTCCGACCACGACCAGTCCTGGTGCCGTCCGACCTTCGCGACGCGTTGCAGCGTGTCGACGAGTCCGGCGCCGTCCAAACGCCGGTGACGCGCCATCGACTCTACGAACCAGACCCGCCCCATAGCCGCCAACTCGCCGAAGAACCGGCTGTCGGAGTTGTGCAGGTGCATGCGGTACTTGGACGTCGTCTCCCACCACTGATAGTTCTCCGGTTTGGCGCAAGGACCGGTTGGCATGATGCCGTAATACAACTCCTCGCTGCGGGCAAGTTGCTGCCACAGCACTTTGTCCTTGTCGTCATCGACAAGGCCGACACCTTGCGCGATCCAATCCGTATCGGACAGCCCGTGACTATCGATTGCGCCGTTAAAAGGATGCACGTATTCGGCGCAGCGCTCGCCCAACCAGAACCGATTGGCAAAAGCTTTGCGAATGCGCTGCGCTTCGCCGCGGAAATGCGCGGCCCGATCATCGCGGCCAAGTTGTTCAGCCAACTCGGCTGTCTGCAGGTAGTTCTGGTAGGCGTATCCCTGCGTGATGCCGTCGAATTCGTAGCGGGTAGGCAGGTCCTGGTAGTACGACCCGCAGCCGACTAGGCCGTCGACATCCGCCATCGACGTTATCCATACCGCCGCGCGATCGATCGACTCGAAGTTACGCTCCAGCCAGTCTCGGTCCTGCGTGAACCGAAACAGGTCGTAGCCTTCCTTGACCCATGTGCTGGCGGCGAGAATAAACAGCGATGGTCCAGGTTGGAACGCGCTGATAAATTTCGATCTCCCGATGAACGAAATGTACGGCCCTGTGATGCCGTCCGGCGGAATTCGGCTGTCGTCGGTTTCGATGCGGTAGGGAATCTGACCGTTTTGTCGTTGCTCGGCCTTGACATAGTCCCAGTATCCGAGATTTTCGTAGATATGGCCGGCCCACATCAGGGCGTGGCCCATCTGGTGGCCGTCCAGGCCGGGCCAGACGGGGCCATCAAGGCCTCGCCCCTTATTGTGCGCGCAGATGTAGAAGTACCAGTCGAATACCTCCGGCCCGAGGCATTGCAGGACATGATCGTGCATCGCATGCTCAAACGCCTCGGCAATCAGCGGGTCGGGCACATGCAGACAGGCCGGTTCACCGCCAAATGGATGAGGCATGACTACACCTTCAGTTGCGGTTGATAGGCCAGTTCGCCCTGGTATCGTCGGCGAATTGGTTCGACGACAGCCTCGATAAATGCATCGACCTGCTGCGGCGCCCGGCCGATGTACCGCGACGGTTCGAGGGCGGCGTCGAAATCAACGTTCTTGAAAACTGGTTCAGATTTGAGTCGATCGAGCAGGTCATTGGGTGCGCCTTCAGCCTTGACACGCTGCGCGGCGGCCTGGCTGTGCGTACGGATTGTCTCGTGGACATGCTGGCGGTCACCGCCCGCCTTGACCGCAGCCATGAGCAGGTTCTCCGTCGCCATGAACGGCAATTCCGTCGCGAGGTTGGCCGCGATGGTTTTCTCGTAGACGACGATGCCTGATGCCACGTTGATCACGAGATCTAGCACGCCGTCAATCGCAAGGAACGGCTCGGGCAGCGACAGCCTGCGGGTGCTCGAATCGTCGAGTGTCCGTTCCAGCCACTGCTCGGCGGCCGTCGTAAACGGCACCGTCGTCAGCCCGATTACGAATCTGCTCAACCCGCAGATGCGCTCGCAGCGCATCGGATTGCGCTTGTACGCCATCGCCGACGAGCCGACCTGCTCGGCTTCAAACGGCTCTTCGAGTTCCTTGTGGTTGGCCAGCAGGCGTATGTCGGTGGCAAACTTCTGTGCGGCGGCGGCGGTGGCGGCGAGCGATGAAATGACCAGTCCGTCCACCACGCGAGGATACGTTTGCCCGGTGATGACGTATCGTTTTTCGACGGGCCATCCCATCTTTTCCGTGACCAGTTGATCGAGCCGGTCGACCTTGTCGTGATCGCCGTCGAAAAGCGCAAGGAAGGACGCCTGCGTACCGGTCGTACCCTTGACGCCGCGGAATCGCAGCGAATCGATACGGTGCTCGATCTCCTCGAGCGCACCGGCCAAGTCGTGGGCCCACAATGCGGCCCGCTTGCCGACCGTCGTCGGCTGTGCCGGCTGATAGTGGGTAAAAGCCAGCGTAGGAAGGGTGCGATGATTCGCGGCGAACGAGCCGAGTGCATCGATGGCGCACGCCAGTTTACCCGCGACGATACCCAATGCCTCGCGGATCTGGAGCAACTCCGTGTTGCAGTTGACGAATTGACTGGTGGCGCCGAGGTGAATGATCGGTTTCGCCGCCGGGGCCGCGTCGCCCAGCGTGTGGATGTGCGCCATCACGTCATGACGAAGCTTCTTTTCGTAGTCGGCCGCCTTGGCAAGGTCCACGTCGTCGACGCAGCGGCGCATCGCCTCGATCTGCTCCTCGCTGATATCCAGCCCGAGTTGCTGCTGAGCCTCGGCCAGCGCCAGCCACAGTCGTCGCCATGTCGTGAACTTCCGCCGCGACGACCACACGCCCTGCATGCGTGGCGAGGCGTTGCGGCTGGAAAGCGGAGACTCGTATCGGTCCGGCCCACTCATGACGACTGCCTTTCTGCAGGAGTCACGCGTGATAGTATGCTCACCACTACGATGGAGGTGGGCGCGACGATCCGGCGCGTGCGGCGACGCGATTGACCTGCGTTGAAACTCATTGGCGATTGACCCACTGTTCGGTGTCGGTCATATTACAGTAGAACCCTGTTCGTCGCGACACCGTACCAGTGAACTGGGCAGTTTAGGGTCTGAGCCCCGCACCGCGACGCCGCGACCGAGCCGATTTGAGCCGCCCATGAGCCGCCCATGAGCCGCACCGACGAATCGACGTTGATCGATACAGCCATGCGCGGCGATCGGTCTGCGATGGGGCAACTGCTGGACCGGTATCAGCACCGACTTTTCAACGTCGTGTTGCGCATGGTGTCGAACCGGGAGGACGCCGCTGACGTCACGCAGGATGCGATGCTCAAGATTGTTGCGCATTTCGACGAATTTCAAGGCAAGGCACGGCTCACGACGTGGATGATCCGCATCGCGATGAATCAGTCAATCTCCCACCTGCGCAAGCGTCGCCACCGCCAGACCCAGAGCCTCGACGACGACGGCGACGAGGGGAAGCGCAAGGGGGGGGCGCGAAACACGGCCGATGATCGGGAACCCGGGCCGCTCGAACGCGTCCAACAGAATGAGATGATTGCCCACCTGCACCGAGCCATGGACAATTTGGACCAGGATTTTCGTGGTGTGCTGGTACTGCGCGATATTGACCAGATGAACTATCAGGAAATTGCCGAGGTGCTCGAGGTGCCCGTGGGAACGGTCAAGAGCCGTCTGTTTCGCGCACGACTGGCGCTTCGTCAGGAAATGATGCGGCTGATTGACACATCAGCGGGCCGGCGGGCGTCGGCGGGAGGCGGTAATGGCTGAGCGGTTCGATGAAGAACTGATGCTGGGGTACGTCGAGGGCGATCTGACGCCGGCGCAGCGCGAGCAATTCGAGCGCCGGCTCATCGCCGATCCCCGCTTGCGCGATCTGTTGACGCAGATGCGCAGGGACCGGACGGCGTTGCGTGACCTCGATCCGCAGGCGGCGCCACCGCAATTGGTCGAGCATGTCAATCATCAGCTCGAGCGGCAGATGCTGCTGGGCGACGCGTCGGCGCCCACGGGCCGGCCGCGATCACCGCGATTTACCGCCGGGCGTATCGTGGCGTACTCGGCCGTCGCAGCCATGCTCGCCGTCTGCGCATCGATCGTGGCCATCACGCTGCAAACGACGCAGTCGCTCTGGACCATGCCGGGCGATGATAAATACGTGGTGGCAATGGATATGGAATCATCGAACGCGCCGGCCGATGCCATGGCTGATAAGCGTGACCTTGACATGCAACAGCGTGTCGGAAAAGTGGCCGACGCAAGAAAATTCGCCGCGGTCGAAAAAGCGGAAGCGCGTCACGAGACGGCGTTTGCGCAGGAAACGGTTGAGAAGGGGGGCATGCCTGATGTGATGGTCCGTGATGAGTCGCGGTTTGCCGTACAACCGCTCAAAGTTGACGGCGGAGTTGCCGTGGTTGACGACGGCAAAGTATTACCCGGTGAATCCCCAAGGAATCTCCCCGGCGGTGAACTCGTGCCCGCCGAGCCGGTTGTTGAAGCGGTCGAAACCGTGCATATGCAACTCGACGTGACGACGCTCGACCCGCCGCTGTGCGCCACGAATCTGATCGCCTACGCGACAACGAACAACTATGAGGTGATTTCGCCCGTGGTCGAGGCCCGCCCGGTGGTGGCATCACAACTCAGTAAACGCGTGGATAAGATAATCAAAGAGGCACAGGATCAGGACCCGGATCTGGTGTCCAAAGAGATCAAGCCGGCTCGAACCCCCCGGCAGATTGTGATCGATATGCCTGCCGATGAGTTGCCGAAGTTGATCGATGAATTAAATGCGATCAAGGGGCAGCGCGCCACGATCGTCCCGAGCAACAATGTCATGATATTTCGCCGTTCGGGGCGAGGGCCGAACACGGACGCAATGGTGCAGCACGCGGCGCAGCGGATGAACGAGGCGCCCGACCCCGAGTTGCCGATGGCCAGGCAGATCATGGCGCAGCGTGGGCGGCGACCGGGGTTGCGCACTGATTGGGCTGCCGTGATCAACGAGCAGTTGCCGCTGAGCCCGGTCATGCCCGTGCTCGGCCCGCAGACACGCGTAAACCTGCAGGTCGTCGTGTACAAGCAGGACATCCTTGGGGATAACGACACGATCGAATCGGATGGCACACCGGCGGGCAAGACGACGCGTTAATCACCGCCTGGCAAGAAACAGCGCCGCCCAGGGCGTGACGATCAAAATCGACCCCGACACCGCGACCACGTATGACAAGGCCGGGGTCAGCGTGATGCGATGTGACCAGACAAGCCACAGCGCCGCGCCGCCGACTGCCGTCGCCAGTCCCGCCGCCGTCGCCAGCGTCATCCACTTGCCCCAACGTCCCAGTTGGCACAAGTCCTCGATCGCGGCATGGTCCAAATGATGATCGCGCATGCGGTCATGTTAACGCAAGGCCGGTGATCGCGATGATCCGTCGGATCCGTGGTGCCTGGCGCGAAAAGTCGAATGTGTCATGTCACCCGCTGCATCGATGGCCAGTTCGACCATGCCATCGCGTGCGGTCACGTGGCGGATGATGGTTGTTCTCGACAGGTAATCCTCCCAGCGATCGTGACGCAAACGAGCCGGCCCGCTGGATTGCAGCACCACCGTGGGGTTGACCGCGTCAATGAATCGCGGCGAGGAGTCGACGTAGCTGCCGTGGTGTGGCAGGTTGCAGGCGTCGGCGCGCAGGTCGGTGTCGGATTCGATCAAACGCATCATCGCGTGCTGCTGAATGTCGCCGCACAGCAGGACCCGCCGACCCGCTGTGCTGAGGCGCAACACGATCGAGGTGTCGTTCGGCAGCGCGCCGGCGAGGGTGGGCGGCGGCCACAGCGCTTCGAGCGTCACGGCTCCCAGTGTCTGACGCCAGCCGGCGGTGACCGTTTCGATCGGTATCCGCCGCTTGTCCAGTTGCTCGATCAGGTACGCCGTCGTCGACGCAGGATCCCGGCGCGCTTGTGCGAGCATGTGAGGTGGCAGACGCACGCGTGACACGGGAATGCGGTCGATCAGGTCCAGCGTACCGTTGAAATGGTCGAGGTGGGCGTGCGAAATGAAAAGTGCATCAATCCGCTCGACGCCCCAGTGCCGAAGTGCCGGCAGCACCGTGTGATTGGCCAGGTGCCAGTATTGTCGTGACCCACAGTCGAACATGACGACGGCGCCGTCGTCGCCGGCATTGCTTGCGCCAATGCGCAGCACGTAACAGGAGCCGTCGCCGATGGCTAGCATGTTCAATCGAAGCGGCGGGTCATCACCGCGTTGCAGCCACCGCACAACCAGTGATCCCGGCGCCGCGTCTACGATGAGCCAGGCTGCACACAAGACCGCCGCCGCCGCCAATGCGCGCTTGCGCCGGTAAAATATGCCCGTGAACAACGCGGCGCACACGGCCAGCATGGTGATCACCCACAGCACCGACGGCGCACGCTGAAGTTCGATCGTTGCGCCGGGCCACGTCGTTGCGTGCGACACCAGGCCGATCATCGCATCAGCGACCCACGCCAGTGGCCGGGCCAACAACAGGCCGACACTGGGCAGCAACAATCCTACGAGGATCTTGGCGTAGCCCAGACCCAGCGCCGCCGTGACCACTGGTAGCGCCAGGATCGACAACAGCACGGCCAACGGCGTGATGTATTGAAAGTGATACGCGACGATCGGCATCGCCACCGCAAATGCAATCAGGCTGACGGCCAGGTAATCGACCGCCCAGCGCATCCATCCCATGCGCGGACCCGGCGCCAGCGGGTCGGGCCAAATCCACTGACCCACCCGCCGGGTAAAAAGGATCAACGCCGTGACGACCCCGAAACTCAACTGGAATCCACCAGTGAACAGGCCGGCCGGCCGCCAGATCAGCAAGATCAGGGCTGCCATCGCCAGCAGGTCAAGCGCCGCCGCTCGTCGTCCGCTGGCGTAACCGACGGCGAACAGGCCCGCCATGATTCCCGCACGCACGATCGGCACCCGCCAGGGCACGACGATCATAAATATCGCCAGGGCGATCAGCACCACGCCCGCCGCCAAGCGTGGTCTGCCGGTGATCAATCGCATTCCAAACCACGTTAGCCCCAGCAGGATCGCCAGATGCGCGCCGCTGATTGCGAGCAGATGGGCCAACCCGACGCGACGAAACAGTTGCGAGATTTCCGCAGCGTCCACGCTTGTCCGGCCGAGCAGTAGTCGTTGCAGCAGGCCCACACGCGCGCGATTATCTTCAAGCCCGGCGCCCAATAGTTGGGAGGCTGCTTCGGAGGCCCGATCTCGCCACCGCGCCATGATCGATGCTGCGCCGCTGGCGTCGAGAAGCCTCCGGTTGCCGCGGTTGGCCAGGGTCAGCCGACCGTCGATGCCCGCTTCGCGATACACCCGTCGGTAATCGCGCTCGCCAGGATTGAGCGGCCCCTTGATGCGACTGAGCCAGCCTGTCGCAACGATGCGATTGCCGCTGCGTAACTCGTAATCACTCTCGGATATCTTGACGAGCAGCGTGCCGTTGCACGGTTGATCACGATCGTCGAGCACGATCGCGCTGAGTCGAAGTGTGCAAACGGTGCTCGGCGGCTCGTAGCTCAGATGTGAAAACGCACCACGCTGGGCACTGCGGACCTGCACCGGACCTTCTACCGTGCCGATCACACGGACCAGCGTTGATTCCCGCGACAGGTATTGACCGACATGATCGTGCGGCACATGAAATCGATCGGTGGCAAACCAGGCGCTGCCGGTCGCGGCCACCGCGATCAGCAACCATCGCAGCGCTGCGCTCGATCGGCGCCGCGCCGCCATCAGCGCCGCCACCACGGTCGCCAACGACGCGGCGCAAAGCCACAGCCCTCCCCATGGTGCGACCCGGCCCAGCAAAATGCCCGCGATCCATAAT
>Ga0310121_10003790_pt1 | contig 13676 bp, 13 predicted proteins | sample CB27_Tmax_986_MG_FD_203504 | JGI IMG/M metagenome (GOLD analysis project Ga0310121, IMG submission 203504) | Marine microbial communities from Western Arctic Ocean, Canada - CB27_Tmax_986 | ecosystem: Environmental > Aquatic > Marine > Oceanic | place: Canada: Western Arctic Ocean | collected... | reverse complement strand
CTGCGGGGCATGGGAGGCGCGCCGGCGATTGGCGATGTATTGGACTATGCCCGTCGCTCGGCCAAACGCCTGGGGCGGCTCGACGAGTTGTTGGAGCGCTACCCGGACAGCGAACCGGCCCTGGTGCGTCTGCTCTCGACCTTCGCGACGGTGGGCGAGAGCGTCTTTCTCGGCAACAGCCTGCCGATTCGCGAGTGGAACCTGTGCGCGCAAATCAGCGTGCCCATCGTGGAGGTGCGGGCCAACCGGGGAGCGAACGGGATCGATGGGCAGCTCTCGACCTGGCTGGGCGCCACGGCGGGGCAGGAGGGAGCGTGGGGAGTCTTCGGTGACCTGACGGTCCTCTACGATCTGGCGGCCCCGGCGTTGTTAGAGAAGTGCGAGGGGAAGGGACGCGTCTTGGCGGTGATCAACAACGGGGGAGGACGAATTTTTGAGCGAATTGCGCGTCTGGGCGCTTTGGAAGAATCCGAGCGGGCCTTGATGGCGAATGCGCACCGCACCCGTTTTCAACCGTGGGCGGAGATGTGGGGCATGGAGCACGTCACGATTTCGGCGCGCGAGGAGTTCGAGGTCAAGCCGGGCAGGAGCCCGCAGGTGGTGGAAATTTGTCCGGACCGGACCCAGACCGAGGCCTTTTGGAGAGAGTGGAGGGAGGCGCAGTGATCTGGTGTCTGCACGGCGCGGTCGGGATGGCCTCGGACTGGAACGATTTTTCGGCGAGGATGGCGATGGCTGGCCACGAGGTGCGGGCGGTGGACCTCTGGGAGTTCGCCGACGGGCGTGGGTGCTCCCTGGCGGAGTTTGGCGAGGCTCTGTGCAGGGAGGTGGAGCGGGAGGACGAAGAACCGGTTTTGGTGGGCTATTCCCTGGGAGGCCGCCTCGGGCTCCATGCCCTGCTGGCGAAACCGTCGCTCTGGAAGGCGGCGGTGATCGCGTCGGCCCATCCGGGAATCGGTGGGGAAGAGGACCGCGTTTTGCGCATGGCGGAAGATGCCCGGTGGGCGGCCCACGCCTTGACCGGCGAGTGGGAGGCCTTCCTCGAAAGATGGAACACGCAGGGGATCTTGCGCCGCTCGCTTGGGCCCGGGCTCGCTGACCGCGGCGACCTGGAGTCCCGCCGGGAGGCCGTGGCGCGGGGGTTCATGGAGTGGTCGCTCGGCAAGCAGGACGACCTGCGGCCCCGTTTAGGGGAGGTCCCGTGTCCCGTGCTGTGGATGACCGGGGCGGAGGATGAAAAGTTCCGTGCCCTTGCGGAGGAAGCGGTTGCGTGCCTTCCCGATGCCTGGCATTGCATTGTGGCGAGTGCCGGTCACCGGGTGGTTTGGGACGCTGCGGAGCACGTCGCAGAAGAAATCGAGCGGTTCTTGGTGCAGCGGGGTTGCAGTCCACGCGAGTCGCGGGAATGATTCCGGCGTGAACTGGATTGCGGGAGCTGAATTCGAAGACGTCCTCTATGAGAAGAGCGAGGACGGACAGATCGCCAAGATCACGATCAACCGGCCGGAAGTGCGCAATGCCTTCCGGCCGCAGACCGTGAAGGAACTCCTGGCGGGCTTTGACCTGGCCCACGAGGACAACGGGGTGGGGGTGGTGATCCTGACCGGGGAAGGAGAGGAGGCCTTCTGCTCGGGGGGCGACCAGAGGGTGAGGGGAGAGGGCGGCTATGTGGGACAGGACGGGGTGCCGCGGCTCAATGTGCTGGACCTGCAGAAAAAGATCCGGGCCCTCCCGAAGCCGGTCGTGGCGATGGTCGCAGGCTACGCGATCGGCGGAGGCCACGTCCTGCACGTCGTGTGCGATCTGACCATCGCGGCGGAGAACGCGCGTTTCGGGCAGACCGGTCCCAAAGTCGGAAGCTTCGACGCGGGATTGGGCGCGAGCTATCTCTCCCGCATCGTGGGGCAGAAAAAGGCGCGCGAAATCTGGTTTCTCTGCCGCCAGTACAATGCGCAGGAGGCCCTGGAGATGGGTCTGGTGAACGCGGTGGTCCCGGTCGAGAACCTGGAATCGACCACGGTGGATTGGTGCCGCGAGATGCTCGGGCACTCGCCCCTCGCCCTGCGTTGTCTCAAGACGGCGCTCAATGCCGACTGCGATGGACAGTTGGGGCTGCTGGAGTTCGCGGGCAATGCGACGCTGCTTTATTACCTCACCGAGGAGGCCCGGGAGGGCAAGCAGGCCTTCCTGGAAAAACGCGCGCCGGACTTCTCGAAGTTCCCCCGGTTTCCCTGAGGTCTCTCCGGCTGGTTCACTTTTGGCTCACGGAGCCGGAATTGCCTTGTGGACGTCCCGGTTTGAATCTTGAGTAGATGCAACTTGTACCTGCGAAGTTATGAATAAACCAAATCTCTACCTACTGCTTGGAGCGGCCCTGACTACTTGGGTCCAGTCCGGAGTGGATACTACCACCGATGTTGATTTGGAACTCTCTCTCCTGATCGATGTGTCGTCGAGCGTCGACAATCCGGATTACACCGTGATGATGGAGGGCATCGCCCAGGCCTTCGCAAGTCCAAGCATCCACGCCGCCATTGCTACCGGTCCGCTCGGAGCGATCGCCGTCAACATGGTCCAGTTCGAGCAATCAAACTCGGAAGTGATCGACTTCACGCTGATCGATGGCTCGGCCGCTTCCATCGCCTTCGCCTCGACGGTCCGCAATGTGGATCGTTTTGGCGAAGGAGGAACAGGTGTTGCGCAGGGGATCAGCGCCTCGGTGGCGTCCTTTGTCGACAATGGCTTCAATGCGAGGCGGCACGTCATCGATCTCTCCGGAGACGGAGAGGAAAATCAGGGGGGCGATGTGGCGGGAGCGCGTGACGCCGCCCTCGCTGGTGAAATCGACACCATCAATGCCATCTCGGTCGACGACCCGGACGAAGAAGTGCGTCGGTTTTTCGAGGAGAATGCGATTGGTGGCCCGGGCGCTTTTGCGACCAGCGCGGAGACCTTTGAGGAGTTCCAGCAGGAGATTCTTGAGAAGCTGAACGCCGAGATCCGCGGAGTGCCGCTCACCCCGTCCACGATCCCGATCGGCGCGATCCGCAGCGCGGCGCTGCTCGTCGTCAATGGCATGTTCGAGGACGTCAACGGACGCCTCTTTCGCGCCCGCGCTGGATTTCGTGAACCCACTGCTTCGGCTGTGGCGGGATCCTGGAGCGAGCCCGCCGGCGGAGGAGTTGAAAAGCAAGTCCTGCCGCCGCCGCCGGGTCGGAAGGCATGGGAAGTATTCGGCTCGGTGGGAATCTTCCACAACGACGTCGATGCAATCAACGGGAGGAGCGTGGCCGGGGCGCCCATCGCCCTGGTACCGGGGTACGAACTGACAATGGTTCACGGAACGGTTGGGGTCGAGTATGACCTCGCGGAGCACTATTCTCTGGGGGCCGCGTTCCTGGCGGCAAACGGTGACATCGACACCGACGCCCCGGCCTCCGATATTGACGTCGAGAGTCTCGGGGTGGCGATCTATGGAACTTACTTTCGAGAGGACGTATTCAGGGCCCTGGGAGCCCCGTTTCAAGGCGATTACTGGGCCGATGTGCTCTATGCCTTCCAGAACACCGAGTTCGACGTGAAGGCGGGTGGCTCGGCGGAGGTCGATACCCATCGCATCGAGTTCAATACCGGTTTCAACTTCCGGCATGATCAGTTCACGCATGGTCCCGTCGGCGGACTGGTCTGGTCGGATGGAGACATCGATCCCTCGGGAGGCGGCACCTCCACGAATCTTGAGTCGTTGGCAACCCGCCTGGGCTATCAGGCTTCCTACCGCATGCCTACTGGCGTCGGCGACGTGATCCCGCAAGTGCGTGCGTCCTGGGAACATGAGTTTGAGGATGACGCGGTGCTCGTCGGGGGGGTGAACATCGGCGAGCCCGACGCGGACAAGGCTGTGTTGGGAGCGGGCGTGCTCTGGCACTTCCATGAGAACTTTTACGGGATCCTCGATTACGAAGCGCGCCTCGGCGATACCGCCGACTCCCATAATGTGGTTCTGCGGGTCGGCGGAATCTTCTAGGCCGGAGATGCCATGAGGCCCGACGCCCCGGGTGCGATCATGTCTCCGAGGATTTCTTTCACTCAGTTGGAATGTGGAAAAGCTACCTCCTGGCGGCGCGGCCCAAGACTCTTCCGGCCGCGATCGTTCCGGTGTGGATCGGCTGCGTGCTGGCGTGGAAACTGTCCGGACGAGTCGACTGGTTTCTCGCTCTCTTCACGTTGCTCAGCGCACTCGCCATCCAGATCGCCACAAACCTGTTTAACGATGCAGTCGATGCCGACAAGGGTGCCGACACGACAGAGCGCCTGGGCCCGCGGCGCGTCACCGCCACAGGGCTGTTGTCGCGACGGGCGGTCTGCCTCGGGGCGGTGGGTTTCCTGGTCCTGGCGTGCCTCGCCGCGGTGCCACTCATCGAGGCTCGTGGGTGGGCAATCATCGCGATCGGGGTCCCCTCCCTGGCCCTGAGCTACGGGTACACGGGAGGACCGATTCCGCTGGCCTACCGCGGGCTGGGGGAACTTTTCGTGCTCGTGTTTTTCGGGTTGGTAGCGGTGGGCGGGACCTACTATGTGCAGACCGGCTCCTGGAGATGGGAAGTTGGGGTGCTCGGCGGCCAGGCGGGTCTGCTCAGTGCGGTCCTCATCGCGATCAACAATCTGCGGGACCTGATCGAGGACCGTGGGAGTGGAAAACGAACCCTGGCGGTGCGATTCGGACCGCGGGTGGTGCTGGGCCTGGTGGGGGCCATGATCGTGGCCGCCATGCTGCTCACCACGGCGGGACACTGGTACGGGGCGCGCTGGTTCTTCGTGCTGAGCCTCCCCTGGTTTCTCCTTGGACTGACCGTGATCCGTGCCTTGCGACGGGCCAAGCCCGGCCCCGCCTACAATTTCTATCTCGCCCTCGCCGCTCTGCAGCTGATCCTCTTCGCGGCCGCCTTCACAATCGCGGTGGCAATCTCCTGAAATTTTCGCACCGCTGCTGCACATACCAGTTTAGCGGTGCGGGAAGGGGGAGGGAGAGCTAGGCTTGGGGCGTGAGGGAGGAGTCGATTCATATCTGCCGCTACGTGCTGAAGAGCAGGTCGGCGCTGAACGCGAAGTCGGGTCGGCGGGAGTTCGAGGGTGCGCTGATCAGGGTGGGTGGCGGATTCGGGTGTTTGCATCCGTGGCCGGAGCTGGGCGATCTCGATTTGGAGACGCTGCTGCGCGAGCTGAAGCATGGGGATGCGCAGAATCCGCTGACGAAGCGGGCGCTGTCGATGGCGGCGCTCGATGGGCAGTTCCGGGAGATGGGCCGCTCGGTCTTTAAAGACCGGGAGGTTCCGCTGAACCATGCCACCATTGCGCAGTTCAGGTTGGAGGAAGTTGAAGAGGCGGTTCGCGGGGGGTACTGGGTGCTCAAGATCAAGGGGCATTCCGATTACGCCGCGATCGCGAACAGGCTCGACGAATTGTCTCGGCGGTGGCCGGCCCTGCGTTGGCGGATCGACTTCAACGGGGTGTTGTCCAAGAGCGACGTGCTCCGTTTCGTGCAGTGCCTGACGGATCACGTCTGGAAGCGCATCGATTTCCTGGAGGACCCTTGTCCTTATTCGCGGGAGGATTGGGAAGACATCCGCCACATCACGAGCCTGGACCTGGCGCTGGATGATCCCGGCGATGTGGCGTCCCCGGCCGCGCAGGTCCTGGTCTTGAAGCCGGCCCGGCAGGAATTGAGCCGATTTGCGGAGGGGCGCGAGCGGCTGGTGGTGACCAGCAGCATGGATCATCCGCTGGGGCAATGTTTCGCGGCGGTGCAGGCCGCGACGCTGTCCACCCTGACCGGGCGGGTCGATTCCTGTGGGTTGCAGACGCACGGCCTCTTCGAGCCGGACGGATTCTCGGAGCGGTTCGGGTGTGCCGGTCCGCGCTTCCAGCCGCCGGGAGGGACCGGGTTGGGATTCGACGATCTCCTGGAAAAACTGCCATGGAAGCGGCTGAAGTAACGGAGGCGGCGTTCTGGTCCGGCAGGATGAGCCGGGTGATCACACCGCCGCGCCTGGAGGAGGCCGGGGCGGACTTGCAAAGACTGCTCCCCGACGAGGGGACGGTGGTCTTCGCGAGTTCGGGGTCGGCCGGTCCGCCGAAGTGGATCAGCCTGCGCCGGGAAGCGCTTCTCGTTTCGGCCGAGGCGGTGAACCGCCACCTGGAGGTGATGTCGGGGGACCGTTGGATGCTGGCGCTGCCTCTGTTTCACGTGGGGGGATTCGGAGTGGCGGCGAGGGCCTATGCGGGGGGGTGCGCGCTGAGGCGCCTGGCGGGGCGCTGGAATGCCATGCGGTTCGTGGAGGAACTGGATGAGTCGGACGCCACCCTCACGTCCCTCGTGCCGACGCAGGTGCTCGACCTCGTGGCCTGCAAACTGCGCCCGCCCGAAGCGCTGCGTGCGGTGGTGGTGGGCGGGGCGCGGCTTGACGACCTCGCGGGCCAGGCGGCCCGCGACCTCGGTTGGCCGGTCCTGCAGAGCTACGGGTTGACGGAAGCGGCGTCCCAGGTGGCGACCGGTCGGGTCCAGAACCTGGCGTCCGAATTTCGTTCCGCCCCGCTTCCGTTTCTGCCGATCTGGGAGCATCGTGTGGGGAATGCGGGTTGCCTGGAACTTCGGGGCGAAGCGTTGTTCGATGCCTACCTGCGGGTGGAGGATAACCGGCTGGTGGTGGAACAGCCGTTTGATGGCGAGGGTTGGTTCGCGACCGGTGACGTGGTGGAATTATCTCCGGAGGGTGTGACGGCGGTAGGGCGTGCGGATCGCCAGGTGAAGGTCCTGGGAGAAGCGGTGGATGTGCAGTTCATGGAGGAAGAACTGCGCGGACAGCTCCTCCCGGAGAGCGGAGTGCACATTCTAACAATCGAGGATGCACGCCGGGGCTGGCGGCTGATTCCGGTGATCGAGCAGGGCGGGCCCGAGGCGGAGGACGTCATCGGGTTGTTCAACCAACGCCTTCCCGGATTCGCGCGCCTCGAGCCTCCGCGTTACGTCGGCGCACTTCCCCGCACCCCCCTGGGGAAGATCGATGTGGCGGCGCTCCGAGAGGAATTTGGACTGCCGGAGAGATAGTGATTGCTAATCGGGCCGCAGTCTGAATAATTAAGATGTCTTGATAAGTTCGGCTCTATACAAGGGGAGACGGGGGTTAGGATTAGGGGGGCGGGAGGGAGCTACAGCCAGGAGGCGGGACTGGTTCCGCTCGATTTTCCGATCCATCGATCCTCAACATGATTCACCACAGCGACGAAACGCCGGCCGAGTCCCTTCCCCCGGACGAGGCGCCGCGATCTGGAAAAATGCGTGGCCTGACCGCGGTGCAAGCCCGGGATTTCGGTCTCGTGGCCCCGACCGCGGTCGGTAAGAACTTCGTTCTCGACACCAACGTTCTGCTGCACGACCCGGGTTGCCTGGGCCGCTTCAAGGACAACCATCTCTGCATTCCGGTTGATGTTCTGGCGGAGTTGGACCGCTTCAAGAACGAACAGACCGAGCGTGGAGCCAACGCGCGGCGGGTGCATCGAGGCTTGACCGAGATGTTCGCGGACTGCGCAAGCTTGACAGGCGGAGCAGAGACCGACGGGGGCGGGACGGTGCGATTGGTGGTGTACGATCCCTCCAGCACGGAGCATTCGGCGCAGCTTGGCCTGTTTCACCGCATCTTTCCCGACCGCGACCGGGTCGATCACCGCATCCTGGCAGCCACCCTCCTCGTCGAGCAGCACAACGAGAGCGCTACGGTGCTGGTGACGAAGGATCTCAACATGCAGTTGAAGGCCCGCGCGGCCGGACTGGAGTGCGAGGACTACCTGAACGACAAGGTCGATCCGCGCGAAGTGGCAAACTACGAGATGCGCCGGATCGACGTGGACTCGGCGGAGCTGCAACGCTTCGCGAGTTCGGGGTGCCTCGAAGTGGAGTATGAGCGCCGCAAAGAAGTGGTGCTGAACCAGTATGTCCTGCTGCAGGTCAACGCCAAGCAAACCATACCGGCGCGCCTCGATGCCAATGGCGTCTTCTCCCGGCTCGCCATTCCGGAAGCGCTGCGAATCCCCGACGGTAACAGTCTCAAGCCCCTGAATCTCGGGCAGAAGTGCCTGGTCGATGCCTTGTTGAACTCCGAGATCGCGCTCGTGACCTGCTACGGGCAGGCCGGGACGGGAAAGACGCTGGTGGCGATCGCAGCCGGACTCAACGAAGTTTGCGGCCGGCGCTACAACGGGCTGACGGTGAGCCGGCCGGTGGTGTCGATGGGCGATCAACTCGGCTACCTGCCGGGCACGCTCGACGAAAAGATGCGCCCGTGGCTGCAACCCATTTACGACGCCCTCGATTTGCTGACCACGCCTCCGGTCCCGAATGGGCCGCGCCGTAAGCAGAGCAAGAAGGAGGGCAACCCGGTGGTGCCCGATCGGGCCGCGAAACCCTACGAGGCATTGCTCGAGCAGCGCGTGATCGAAGTTGAGGCCCTGTGCTATATCAGAGGGCGCTCCATCCCGAATCGCTACTTTGTGCTGGATGAAGCTCAGCAATTGACGCCGCAGGAGGCCAAGACGGTGGTGACGCGCATGTCCCGGGGCTCGAAGCTGGTGATGCTCGGAGATCCGGCCCAGATCGATCATCCCTACGTCGACAGCCGAAGCAACGGCCTGGTTTACACGCGTAACCGTCTCAAAGGGCAGGCCTTTGTGGCTCACGTTTCGCTGAACAAGGGGGAGCGGAGTCCACTGGCGGAAGCGGGAGCACAGTTGATGTAGGGGATGCGAAAACTCCAAGCCGAACGGCGTCCGCAAATCGTGGGGGCCCCCGGTTGACAGCTGTTTCGAACTCACTACACTGCGCTTGTTCGTGGGAACAATGCACTACTGTACCGTGGTCCTGCTGGTCCTGGCCCTCGGGGTCGAAGGATGCTCGCATCGGAGGGAGCCGCCGCGCTCTTGGTCACGAGTGGTGAAATCGGAGCTCCGGGCCCTTGGATACCGGAATTGGATCGTGCTGGGAGATGCAGCCTTTCCGGTGCACAGCCGTCCGGGGGTGCGCACCATCCTGATCAATGACGAGATCCCGGCGGTGCTGGAGGAGGTGCTCGATGAACTGGAACGGGTGCAGAACGTGACGCCGAGAATCTACATTGCGCGGGAGCTGTCCGAAATTCCCAACGAACGCGCGCCCGGCATTGATGAATATCGGCGGGTGGTGGAGCGCTCCCTGCGGGGGCACCCGATCCGGGAGATGGAATTCCGGTCGCTTTCCCTCCTTCTGGAAGACTCCGCCAACAAGTTCACGGTTCTCGTCTTCAAGACCACCACGGCCCTGCCTTATTCCGGAGTTTTCATTGAACTCGACAGCGCGTATTGGGACCGGGAGTCGGAGCGGGCCTTGCGCGACCGGCTGGACAAGAAGCGCCGGCTGGAATCGACTTGAGCGGGCATGAAACACGACGAGCTGCAGTTGACTCGCGAAAGGGAGGAGGCCTGGGTGGGCGATGCGGTGCTGGCGTTGTTCGTGCGGGAGTGGATCATGCGCGTGGACGGCGCGCTGGACGGTGACAAGTTCACGAGGTTTACCTCCAATGATTTCCTGCGGGTGGTGGGGAATCCGACGCGGGTGGAGGCGGTGATCGGACAGCTTTACAAGCGCGACGGATTGCAGGCCGCCTTCGATCACATTGCGGAGCAGCTTCTGCCCGTTTTCCTTCAGCAGGAAAAGGTTCGTGAGCGGCGTCTGCGCGGGGGAAGCCTCAGGGGCTGAGGCGCGCGATCTTCCATTCCATGACTTCCCGCGTATACGCCAGGCGGTCGTGCAGGCGGCTCGGGCGTCCCTGCCAGAATTCGATGACCGTGGGTCTCACCCGGTAGCCGCCCCAGAAGGGCGGAAGGGGAACCTCGGAGCCCCGGGGCCACTTCTCGAGCAATTCCTTTTCGCGTTCCTCCATCCAGGCCCGCCCCGGGATTTCGGCGGTCTGGTTCTCGGAAACCCAGGCCCCGATCTGCGAGGCGTGAGGACGGGTGTGGAAGTAGGCCAGCGATTCGCGCTCGGAGGTGCGGCTCGCGGTGCCCCGCACGATCACCTGGCGCTCCAGTTCCCGCCAATGGAAGACGAGAGCGGCTTTCGGGTTTATTTCGAGGTGGCGGGCCTTCTGCGAGCCGTAGTTGGTGAAAAAGCAGAAGCCCTCCTCATCGTAGCCCTTCAGCAGGACGGTGCGTGCCGAGGGCTGTCCACTGGCGTCCGTGGTCGCGAGGGTCATGGCGTTGGGTTCCATGATGTCGGCCGCGACGGCCTCATTGAGCCACTGCTCAAATTGCACGAAGGGATTCGGGTCGGCCCCCTCTTCCTCGAGTCCGCCCTTGCAGTAGGACTCGCGAAGTTCGGCGAGGATGACTTTGTGCTCGCTCATACCGGAGGAATATACGCGATATGGGGGGAATTCGCGGGAATTATTTGCGGTCGGGCCACGATTCTCTGGTAGCGTTTTCGGCGATGCGGATCTCGGTGGTGATTCCGGTTTTCGAAGACCGTGCGGAGGTCCTGCAGCAGGTGCTGCGATTGGAGGGAGCGGAGGAGGTCATCGTGGTCGATGCCTCCCGGCGCGAGCCGTTGCGGGACGGCGATCTGCCGGTGGGCGTGAAGTTGATCCGCAGCGCCGTTGCGAACCGGGCTTACCAGCAGAATCTCGGGGCGGAGGCAGCCCGGGGAGAGGCGGTTCTCTTCTTGCATGCCGATACGCGGCTGCCGGAGAATGCGCTCCGGCAGGTGCGGCGCGCCCTGGAGGAGGGGAGGGCGGCCGGCGGGGGATTCGAACGCACCTTCGATTCCTCCTCGCGTTTCCTGCGCTGGACCTGTGCCCTCGCGGCGCATCGGGGCCGCAGGGTGGGGTGGTTCCTCGGCGACCAGGCTCTCTTCGTCCGCCGCACGGTCTTCGAGCAGATCGGAGGCTTCCGGCTGTTGCGCGCCTTCGAGGACTACGACCTTTGCCGGCGCCTCAAGAGATGCGGGCGGATGGTCTGCGTGAGTCCGCCCGTGGTCTCCTCGGCGCGGCGGTTCACCCGAGAGGGCGCGATGTGGCGATCGCTGAAGGATTTCGGGCTGACCGTCCTGTATTGCGTGGCGGGAACACGGCCTTTCCGTGCGATACAAAATGTGGAAATAAAAGAGGGGTTGCGACCTCCCACTCCGTGATAGTCTGCCGCCGATTTCCCGCCGATTTCCCGCCGATTTCCCGCCGATGAATACCGAGAGTACCGTCCATGAACGATACGCCGCTGCGGCTCAGGCCACCGAACCGGCGCTCTGTTGTCCCGTTGACTACGACCCCCGCTACCTCGACGTGATTCCAGCCGAGGTGATCGAGAAGGATTACGGGTGCGGGGACCCGTCCAGGTTTCTCAATCCCGGGGAGACGGTCCTCGACCTGGGGAGCGGGACCGGAAAGATCTGCTTCATCGCCTCGCAGGTGGTGGGCAGGGAAGGGCGCGTGATCGGGGTCGACATGACGGACGACATGCTCGAAGTGGCGCGGCGGAATGCCCCCGTGGTGGCGGAACGAATCGGCTACGGCAATGTCGAATTTCGCAAGGGGCGCATCCAGGACCTGGCGCTCGACATGGAACGGTTGGACGCTTTCCTGGCGCAGCGTCCGGTCGGGAGCGCCAACGCGTGGATGGAAGTGGAGCGCGAGGCGGAGCGCTTGCGCCGCGAGCAGCCGCTGGTGGCCACCGGGTCGATGGACGTGGTGGTTTCGAACTGTGTGCTGAACCTGGTGGATGCCGGCATGAAGACGCAGTTGTTCGGGGAGATCCACCGGATCCTGAGGCGTGGCGGAAGGGCGGTGATCTCGGACATCGTGAGCGACGAGGAAGTCCCCGAGCACATGCAGAAGGATTCCAGGTTGTGGAGCGGCTGCATCTCGGGCGCACTCACGGAGGAGAGCTTCCTGCAGGCCTTCGAGCGAGCGGGGTTCTATGGTATCGAATTTCTCAATTTTGAATCGACGCCGTGGCAGACGGTGGAGGGGATCGAATTCCGGTCCGTGACGGTGCAGGCCTGGAAGGGGAAGGAGGGGCCGTGCATGGACCGCAACCAGGCGGTCATCTACAAGGGACCGTTCAAGGAAGTGGTCGACGATGATGGCCACCACCTGCGCCGGGGGGTGCGCCAGGCGGTGTGTGAAAAGACCTTTCGAATTTACGGCGGGCCGGCCTACGCGCCGCACTTCGTGATGGTGGAGCCGCACGAAGAAATTTCCGCGGAAGATGCCAGAGCTTTTGATTGTCAGCGGGCGGAGCAGCGCCACCCGCGGGAGACGAAGGGGAAGGATTACGATGTGAGCAGCGAACCCGGGCAGTGTTGTGGGGACGGAGGGTGCCGGTGATCGGCTCGGAAAGTCGCAAGGTCGAAAGTCGAAGGTCGGCAAATCCTTGAATCGTTTTGCACAGGAACTGGCGGGCCACGGTCTTCAGTTGAGGCGGGCGGAGCCGGAGGTCTTGCAGGTCAATGTAGGGAAGATCTGCAATCTCACCTGCATTCATTGCCACGTGAATGCGGGGCCGAAGCGCAGGGAGATCATGAGGCGCGAGACGGTGGATCGTATTCTCGCGTGGCTGCGGGGCACCTCGATCGGAACCGTCGACCTGACGGGAGGAGCACCAGAGATGATTCCGGACTTTCGCCACTTCGTCTCGGAGGCCAGGGCGATGGGACGGCACGTTTTGGACCGGTGCAATCTCACCATCCTTCTGGAAGACGGGTATGAGGGGTTGGCGGAATTCCTGCGCGATCACGAAGTCGAGATCGTGGCGTCGATGCCCTGCTACTCGCCGGCGAACGTTGAAGAGCAGCGCGGAGAAGGTGTGTTCGACGCCAGTATCGAGGCGTTGCAATTGTTGAATTCGCTTGGCTACGCACGGACCGCGGAGCTGCCCCTGCACCTCGTCTACAACCCCAACGGGGCCTTCCTGCCCGGTAACCAGCAGGAACTGAAGGCGGACTACAAGCGGGAGCTGAAGGGCGCCTTCGGGATCGAGTTCAACCGGCTCTACACCATCACGAACCTGCCGATCGCCCGTTTCGCGTCCTACCTGCGGCGCAACAACCAGTATGAAGATTACATGGCGGTTCTCCGCGAGGCCTTCAATCCCGCCGCGGTGGAGGGGCTCATGTGCCGCAACACCATCAGCGTGGGCTGGCAGGGCGAGGTCTACGACTGCGACTTCAACCAGCAGCTCGGGATGCAGTTGAAGAACGGAAAGCCGCTCTCGCTGTGGGATCTCGACCTCGCGGAGTTCGCGCGAATGCAGATTCTCACCGCGGAGCACTGCTTCGGCTGCACGGCCGGGGCGGGATCGAGCTGCGGCGGGGCCTTGGTGTAGGGTGGCGGCGCTTTTCAAGCGCCCAGCCTTCCTGGCCAGGCCGGGCGCTTTTCAAGCGCCGCCACGTTCAATCCGCCCGCTGGAAATACTCGTGGGGTGGCTAGCGCCGGCGCCGGAGGAAGAGTCCCGCGAGGCCGAGGAAGAGGAGGCTCGAGGAGGCCGGTTCCGGAACGACGGTGTTGAGCAAGTCGGCGTTGAGACTTCCCGTTCCTCCAAAGGTGGCGGGGTCGGGGAGGCCATTGGGAAGTAGCCCGCCAACCTGAAACGGCGGATCG
>Ga0310121_10003789_pt1 | contig 13677 bp, 17 predicted proteins | sample CB27_Tmax_986_MG_FD_203504 | JGI IMG/M metagenome (GOLD analysis project Ga0310121, IMG submission 203504) | Marine microbial communities from Western Arctic Ocean, Canada - CB27_Tmax_986 | ecosystem: Environmental > Aquatic > Marine > Oceanic | place: Canada: Western Arctic Ocean | collected... | reverse complement strand
GGCTCAACTGCCTAGCCGGCAATCCCGGAATCGGGAAGACAACGGTAGCACTCTCGATGTGTGCAGCTGCCCTGAAGCAAGGTCATTCAGTAGGCATGATCAACCTGGAGCAGACCAACATCCAGCTGAGTACGAGACTCTACTCGATATATACCGGCCAGAAGCTGCGCGACCTCGAACCGGGCGGCTTCAACAAGTTCGCCTGGGAGGTGACCAAGCAAGCGTTCAGTGGAGCTCCAGCCCTGTATGTGCCTGAAGGAATCTTGATGAGTTGGGAAGAGATTATGGCCTACGCGAGAAGCTGCTATAGCGAGGGCTGCAAATTTTTCTGCTTGGATTATTTGCAGCTGGCGACAGCCGGCACGGAAGCAGCGATCTACGAATCAACACAGCGTGTGGTGACTGAGCTCAGGCGATTCTGTCTGGAGACTGAGAGCACGGTGCTGATGCTGTCGCAGTGGAACAGGTCAGGATCGACATCAGAGCATCCTCCTGTCGCTCAACATTTGCATGGCGGTATGGTCGTAGAGGCCAGTTGCGATTTGGTCCTCGGACTCGACCACACAACCGTTATTCGTAAGGGGTCGAAGGGCTATTTCAAATTGTTAATTCTGAAGAACCGACATGGCGAATTGATCCAGGGCGGCATCCCTCTCGAGATAGATTTCTCTAATCTCACCGTCACTGAGTGCTTGCCGGATGTGGACCCGTGGGGCTGATGGCCCACATGAAGACAACAGTTCCTGGATGGAGAATGAGTGATACAAGGGGCGAGGAAATCACCCTGTCGGCGTCAGAGATGGCGTTCGCCGCTTTCTCTGGGGTAGCGCGGGAGGCTGCGAACCGTGCGGCTGGCAGGGGACGGGCGGGTGGCTTCAGTAAAAGCGGGTGGGACACACACATTGAGGGAGCTTGTGGCGAGTGCGCGGCGGGGAAGTGTCTTGGCGTGTACTGGCCTCCGGGGATGGGCACGATGAAAGGGCCAGACCTGCTCCACTGCATTGAGGTTCGGACGACACCCGGTCACAACCACCGGCTCCCGGTCAAACGGACTGACCCAGAAGATCGGTGGTTCGTCCTCGTTACGGGTACCGCGCCGGTATTTTTTGTTCGGGGATGGATTGGCCCCGACGAAGCGAGGCGGGATGAGTGGTGGGACAACACGATTGAGTATCCAAATTGGATGGTACCTCAGTCCGCGCTTCACCCGATTGGCACACTACTAGATGCGATACACCAAAATGGCTAAAGACACAGCAAACGCCATAAGGCTCCTGTCTGCGTTGGAGCTACTGCCGCTAGAGGATATCAGCGAGGAGGGCTGATGGCAGACGTTAACTATGTGATGAGAGTGTTGGCCGGGGTATCGATGCTGCCACTCGAAAGGTGTACCGATCATGCAGCTGAATGGAAGCGTGACATAGCGCGAGCTATCGAGGAGTTGGATACGACTCCGAGGTTGCCGGCTGACGATCCATTACGTTTCAATAGTGAAGGTGAACTGCTCAGTAAGGAAGCACTCAGTGCCAAGCTAGGAGAGATCATCGAGTCTTGGCCGTCATGGGAACAGGAGAAGAAACGCTATGGCAGGAGCAAAACTTACCCGGTCTATAGGCCGCAAACTTACGCGGTTCGGAGAGGATGAAATCTTTGCGCTGTACCTGAAGCACGGCTCGGTACGCAAGCTGCTGAAGAATATGCCGAAAGCAGTAGGCACGATGTCGCACGGCGTCTATTACGAATGGCTGAAAGAGACTGCTGAACGGTGGAGCAAGTGGCAATCTGTCCAGGAGATACGAGCGAACCAGTGGGCAGAAGAAGCTCTCGAGATTGTAGACTCAGCTGATGAGGATAATGTCCAGGTCGCCAGGCTCAGAAGCGATATGAGGAAGTGGTTAGCTGAGAAGTTCAATAGGAACCAATTCGGTAAGCCTGAACTGGTAGCTGCGATTGGTATCCAGATCAGGGACGAGTTCCTGATCTCGTTGAAGGAGGTCGAGGTGATGGCACAAGAGCGAGATGCTAAGGCCAAGCTGGCAGAGGTGATAGTGGAAGTCGAAGAGGCTGAGTTCGAGGTGGTCGAGGAGTAGTGAGTGGGACTCGATACCTGGCACTGGCTGTGGTGGTGAGAGCCGTGAGAGATATGCAGAATGATGGGGCTAAGATCTCTACAGCTCCTAGTCTGAAGGAACACCTCGACGCTATTATCTGGCTAGGCTCGACCCATGCAGCTGTCTGGTTCGATGTAGCCGATGTGAGCCAGTTCAACGTGCTATGGGATAATGATTGGATGAGGTATGCAGGAGCTGCACTCGACGGCGATGAGATCGATACAGAAGAACGTCAGCTGCTCCAGGATGGAGTGAAGGTGTTCGGGGATCTAAAGGTGAGGTATGACAATGGATCTTGAGCCAAGTCCCGCCCACCAACCCCGAACAGATGCGGGTGCCCGTGAACGGGCTCGTAAGTCGTTGTGCCACATGGGTTTAGGTCCGTGGAACTAGAACCGTACGACCAAACCAGTTCAGTGCTCGAGATGATCACTTATGCAAGATCTATGCATAGTATGCCAATCTTGGTTCACCATAACATGGATCGTTTATGCACGAAATCAGTAAGTCGTTGTGTTACATAGACTTAGGGAGTTCGGCTAGGTTAACATAATGGATATTATACGAACCTGTCATCAAAATGGGACACTTTTCAGGAAAAAAGACCCCCCCTAAAAACAAAGAGGGCCGGTGATTTTGAGTCGCTCGACACACACTATTTCCCAAAAAAATTAGGAGAAAAAAATGACAGCCAACGGAACGGATATTTTACATCTAGCTGACAGGTTACAGGGCCGGGTCCGGTTTTATCCGGTTGGTGACCCGCATCGTAGACTACTCGAAACTACGTTTGCTACTCTACGGTCAATAGCTGACGGAGGTAGTTTATTGACAGCTGAATTGGTCCAGGATTGGCTCAAGGACCAGGGCGTAAATCTGACCAAATACCAGCTCAAAACGCTAGGCTTAGATAGCTAGAGTTGCGGACACCCCTTCAAGACACCCTTCAAGACACCCTTCTAGACACCTCGCGTCGAGCGTTAAGCCTGTACTGATGCGATATTTTGGGTCTATTGCCGGGAGATCTAGACACCCATCTAGACACCCTTCAAGACAGGGGTTCCCGACAATAGTAACTAAGTAACTATTAAAGAACTAAATAATACACGGAGAGAATTTGTATGAAGGTATTTGGAGTTGGCATCGTAATCGGGTTGATGGTCGGTACTGTGCTACAATGGCTCACCCCGGAAGAGTTCAAGGGCTTGGGGCGAAGGTCGATACTTGCCATGAAGAAATCCGCTCACTGAAATTTGACGAGCTGCTAGTCTTTGTCGCATAGTTAGGGAACCGGGAGTTTGCATGAAGCTGACAACGAACAAACGTAATCGTATGCGTTCGAGCTCGTTCGCGTTGCCTGAGAAACGAGCGTATCCGATCAACGACAAATCTCACGCAATAAGCGCACTTGCCAGGCTTTACAACGCTACACCCTCCGAACAGAAACAAATCAAGAGAGCGGTTGATAAACGCTATCCCGGTCTACGAAAGAAATGAGGAAGTCTGACTGATGCCGTATCGCGTCAAAGACGCTACAGTCCAGGTCGAACGTAAAAACGGATGGGAAACTCTCAAGGTCCATAAACGTCGAAGTGCTGCGCTGGCACACTTGAAAGCTCTCAAGATGAATGTCGGTAAATCTTCGCACGGACGTACAAGGAGAAAGGGGTACAGGTAATGCATCGAGGCAGACCTCACTTTGATCCTACGCAGGATTTACCTGAAGACGGCTGGAATAGCTTTCAGGGTATCCCACATCAGTATCCGACTGAAGGCGAGCCGCTCCAGCTCAGTATGGAATACGGGGCCGGGCCGCGACCTGGGCCGTATCAGCAGGGCTACGTCTACCCGGAACGAGCTCCAGAGGAAGATCCAAGTCTGTGGCAGAGTATGCGTCGAGCTGTTGAACCAGAGAGCGGAGCTGAGATGGCTGGCCTAGTAGGAGCATCGATTGCTCCTGGATTGGGCGAAGCGATAGACGTAGTTGATTTTATCGCTGGCGTTCAAGATGCAGATTGGTCTAGATCTGCATGGGCAGCTGGTGGCTTGCTGCTTCCGTTTGTTGCGGGATCTACACTACGAAAAGTTGGACCCGAGATATTTGATAAGGCTCAAGGATTTTCGCAAAAATACTTGCGGAAGAACTATCCAACTCCTGCACCCGGAGCCCCCAAAGTAGGTGCGCGTGGAAATGAATATCTAGAGCGTGGGATAGACGAACCAAACGAACTCTTTCATGCTCGCCGTACAGAAATCCAAGCAGACATAGACGCTGGCAATTACGAGCCTCACTTTGATGAAGCTCAACGCTACTACGCAGACGAAGGTTTGATTACCGGACCCACCCGAGTACCCGATCCAGCAAAGCCGGCTACTAAACAAAAATGGCTTGATAAGTACGGCACCCCAGAAACTCGAGCTCGTTTGAATGCTGCATACGATGCCGCTATAGAAAGCGGAGATGCCGTAGATTGGTATGCGATGGGGCAGCTACAGGATGAAGCTATAGAAATTCTCGGCAAGGAAGAGGGAGCTGAATGGTTCGCTAGAAAATTTGCAGACCAAATGGCAGCTACAACCGCTAAAGCAGATCCGACAAAAAATTTAATAAAAGCATCTTATGGAAATTGGCTTCGCCGCCAAGGTGCGACAGGGATACCGCTGGATGAATTAGGGGGTGTCTCTCGAGTCCCGAAACCCGTTGAGGGTATGCTGGCCGGCCCATTGAAAGAAGGATTTCAAGTTGCGGAGGCTGGAGGACTTGCTCCGGCTACTCAAGCTAAAGGGTTTAGTTTTTCACAAAACTTTCAAGGGAATCTTGATCCGGGCACGGTCGATGAACAGATGATGAGACTCTTCGATCCCGGTGGAAAATCGGCACCGCTAAACACAGGATATTCAGCAGCCAGTGATGTCTTAGCAGAAGAGGCCGCGAAGCGTGGCGTTAGGACATCTCAATTTCAAGATGTAGCTTGGGCAGGAGTCAAAGAGTCTGAAGGGATGCCCATGATTCGCCATGTCAACGAAGCCCTCGAGCGAACCTCTAGACTGACGGGACAAACAACTAAACAGGTGCTAAGGAACTGGATTAAAAACGACGCTCCGTTGTTCGCAATGGCCGGATTGTTGGGTACTGGCATGGTACGATCCCAGAATAGAGATAATTATGTAGAGCGATGAGCTACACTGACCAGCTGATCTTGATGCGGGAAGATCCCGTATTGTTCGTGGAAGGTATCCTGAAAGCAGAGCCAGATCCCTGGCAAGCCGATGTGATGACGGCGGTAGCTGGTGGAGCTCGCGGTGTCAGCATCCGCTCAGGTCACGGTGTAGGGAAGACGAGCTGCTTGTCTTGGCTGGCTCTTTGGTGGATTTCCACACATTACCATGCGAAGGTGGTGATGACCGCACCAACCTCGGCCCAGCTGCAGGATGCTTTGCTGCCCGAAACAAAAGCATGGCTCAAACAAGCACCAGCCGGCTACCGAGATTTGTTCAACGTTAAAGCGGATCGCATCGAGCTTATCGCAGACGCTGAACGCAACTTTATATCTGCGAAGACTTCGAGGGCCGAACAGCCAGATGCGCTACAAGGCGTTCACGCTGACAGCGTTCTTTTGATTTGCGACGAAGCCAGCGGAGTACCGGAACAAGTTTACGAAGCTGCCGGTGGATCAATGTCGGCGCATCGAGCGTCTATGGTTCTGGCCGGTAACCCGGTCAGGAGCTCAGGCTACTTCTACGACACATTCCACAAACTGAGCGAGCGTTGGAAGACGTTCCATGTGTCCTGTGAAGACACTGCCCGGGTATCTAAGGAGTATATCGAAGAGTGCCGGGTACGTTACGGTGAAGAAAGCAACGTCTATCGAGTGCGGGTGCTGGGCGAGTTTCCCCGGGGCGACGATGATACGGTAATCGCCCAGGAGCTCATCACCGAAGCGATCAGCCGTGACGTTGAGCCTACGCCATTCGGTCCTACGGTATGGGGCGTGGACGTAGCACGATTCGGGTCCGACTCATCAGCACTTTGTAAGCGAAAAGGAAATGCTATCACTGAGCCGATTCGACTGTGGCGTAACCTGGACACGATGCAACTGACAGGTGCGATCAAAGCTGAATATGACTCTACCGAAGATCGGCCACTAGAAATCTTTGTCGATGCTATCGGTCTAGGTGCCGGGGTTGTGGATCGGCTGCGTGAGCTGGGACTGCCAGCTTACGGGATCAATGTCGCTGAAAGTCCCGCGCTGGGCACCCAATACATGAACTTGCGCTCCGAACTCTGGTATAAGGCGAAGGCTTGGCTGGAAGGTCGAGATGTTCGACTTCCTCGAGATCCGGGGCTGAAAGCAGAACTCTCCACTGTGCGATATAGTTATACGTCGAGTGGGCGAGTGAAGATTGAAAGCAAGGGCGAACTCAAGAAGCGGGGCGTGGCATCACCAGACTCGGCTGACGCATTTGTATTGACCTTCGCCAGTGACGCAGGAACCGCGATTGGCGGTCGGAGCTCGAGGCGCACAGGCAAGCTCAAACGGAATTTGGCAGGAGTAATTTAGGGGGCCTATGCCGGTGGGAGGTGGGATCTCACGGCGAGGCTTAAATAACCACAGGGAATCATCTTCCACTCTGCCCCGGAAGCCCGGTGCCCCTAAGTGTTCTGATTTTTGACAGAGATTGATCCCAAATAGTATGTTATCATGGGGCAGAGGATTGGAGTACCATATGTGGCATACATAGATGAGGCCGAAACTGAGGCCGGCGTAGGGATGACCGAAGAGGAGCTGGAAAGCTCTGTTCGTTCAGCCATTGAAGACGCTATTCAGTACATCGATGACGAGATCAGCCCTATCCGGGCCGAATCCACCAAATACTACCGTGGCGAACCATTCGGTAATGAGGTTCCTGGTCGCTCACAAGTAGTGTCTCGAGATGTGCGCGATGCTGTTCAGGCGGTGCTGCCCTCGATGATGCGCGTCTTTTTCGGATCGTCCAAGGCGGTAGAATTCATTCCCCGGAACCCTAATGATCTGGCTATGGCAGAACAGGCCACAGATTATACGAATTACATCCTCCAATACGATAACGATGGCCTTGAGATTTTCTATAGCGTCTTCAAGGACGCCTTGATGAATCGAGGTGGATTCGTAAAATGGTGGTGGGACGATTCTATAACTATAAACACACACACATTTGAAGGGCTGGACGAGGGATCGCTAGGGCTGATACTCCAGGAGGAAGGAGTTGAAGCTGTGTCGGTGGTCGGCAAGCCGGCACCCGGTATCAGCGAAGAACAGATGATGCAGCTCGAAGCCCAAGGTCAGCCGGTTCCGCAGCTGTATGATGTGGAAATCAAACGCAGCACAAAGCGGAATCGCGTTAAACTCGAAACGATGCCGCCAGAAGAGTTCTTTGTAGATGCGGCAGCTACTTCGCTGGACGATTGCCAGATTTGTGGGCATCGAACGATGGCTACGTTGAGCTCGCTCGTCGCGTTGGGCTATGACCAAGAGATGCTCGAAGATCACCTGAGCAATGAAGTTGGGTTCATCGACAGCCAAGAATATATCGCCCGGACTTCAGACCCAGACACTCGGAGCCCATTATCGGCCTACGAACGTAGGCGCGTTCTGTACGTCGAAGCATGGACCTATATCGATTTTGACGGTGACGGCATAGCCGAGCTCAGAAGAATCTGCACGATAGGCGATAACTATGAAGTGGTGAACAACGAACCGGCTACAAGTATTCCGTTTGCCGTGTTCAACGCAGATCCGGAGCCGCACGTTTTCTTTGGCTCTGACCTGGCTGATCTCACCAAAGACATACAGAGAATCAAGTCAGCTACGATTCGCGGTATGCTCGACAGTTTGGCGTTCAGCCTCTACCCGCGAATGGGCGTAGTAGACGGCATGGTGGACCTGGACGATGTGATGAACGACGAGCCGGGAGCGATTATCAGAATGCGCCAACCTGGTATGGTTACGCCGTACACTGTGCCGTTCCTGGGCAAAGACGCTTTTCCGATGATCGCCTACCTAGACCAGATGAAAGAATCACGCACCGGCCAGACGGCTGCATCACAAGGGCTCGACCCGGATGTGCTGCAATCGACTACCCGGGCAGCTGTCCAGGCGACAGTGAAAGGTGCCGAACAGCACCTCGAGCTCATGGCTCGACTGTTCGCGAATGGCTTCAAGCGTATGATGAAAGGAATCCTCGAATTGGTGATCACGCACCAGAACCGCGAGCGGGTTATCCGGTTACGCGACACATGGGTGCCTGTCGATCCGCGAGTGTGGGATGCGACGATGGACTGCGAAGCATCCGTAGGGTTGGGTAGTGGGTTGACCGACGAGAAACTCGCAGTGCTCGCCAATGTCGCAGGACAGCAGAAAGAAATCCTAGAGAAACTCGGACCCGATAACCCGTTGGTCGGGCTCGGCCAGTTCAGGAATACATTAGCGAAGATGCTCGAAGTGGCCGGGTTCAAGGATTCCAACCAGTTCTTCAAGCCGATCCCAATTGATTGGACGCCGCCTCCTCCGCAGCAGCCTCCTGAGCCGTCAGTGGAAGACAAGATGCTTCAAGTGCAGATGGCTGATATTCAGAGCCGGGCTCAGATAGAGCAGCAGAAACTGCAGCTGGGAGTAATGAAACAGCAGCAGCTCGATGAACGTGAATCTGCGAGGATCGCAGGAGATCTCGCTATACGCGAATTTACGGCTGAAGAGAAATTCCAGAATGATGTCGATCTCGAGATCGTGAAAGCTAATCTGAGGGAAGGCTTATGAGCCTGACACCAGAGATGAAGGCCAGGCGAGCTCAGGAGATCCTGAAAGATGATGTCTTTTTAGAGGCTGTCGAGAACGCTAAAACTAGCGTGATCGCTCAATGGTCTTTGACCGAATTGAACGACATGACAACACGGGAAAGTCTATACCATCAATGCCGTGGCCTTGACGAAGTTTTAAGGCATCTGCGAACATTGATCAACGATTGGACCGTAGACAAGAAACGCAAGAAAAAAATGAGGACATAACGATATGAGCGAACTTGTAGCCACAGAAGCACCAGAACGTAGTGGCCCACGCTCTATGGGTGAGATTCAAGACGAGTTCACCCAGGCGCTCACCGGATCTGATGAGCTACCGCAAGAGGATTCTTCTCAGGAAGAGCCACCTTCGAGCGATTCATCAGAGGTAGAGCAACAGGAGGATGCCGCGTTAGCCGATGACGCGGTGGTGGACGAGCAACCAGCTGACGAACCGGAAGGCGAGCTATCTGAAAATGATCAGCCGATTTACACCATCAAGGCAGATGGTGAAGAGTCGCAAGTATCGTTGAACGAACTCGTCGCTGGATACCAGCGAGGTGCAACGTACACACAACGGCAGCAGGAGCTCGCAACGGAGCGGCAGACGCTGGATGAACAACTCCAGAACGTGCCAGCTCAAGAGGCGGCCCTGAGCCAGACGTACCAGCAGTACCAAGGGGTACTGCAGCAACTTCGAGCACAGATGGAAGCAGCTAGTCAACCAGCTGACATGGATTGGGCCGCTCTCGAGCGTGAAAATCCGGTGCAGTATTTGCAGCTCAGAGAATTAGAGCGGCAGCGAGCTGGTGAGATTCAGTCTGTGATCGCGGAACAGCAACGAATGCAAGGTATCCAGGAGCAAGAGCGTAATCAGAAGCTCCAAGAGTATTTAACTGTTCAGCGTGGTCAGGTGCTCGAAAAAATTCCTGAATGGTCTAATGGTGAAGTTCAAGCTGAAGATCAGCGGAAATTGATGGAGTATGGACAGGTTGAGGGCTACTCTCAGGAGGAGCTCCAAAAACTGTACGATTCTCGAGCGGTAGTAATACTGCGAAAGGCTATGCTCTACGATGAACTGACCAACGGTACGAAAATCACTGAGGCCAAATCTAAAATCGGCAGTGTCCCAGGTGGCAGTCGAGAGACTACGCGCCGGACACGCACCCGCAAACAGAAGGCACAACGGCAGAAGCTGAGATCGACCGGCAAGGTTGATGACGCTGCTCCATTGTTTGCTGAGATGCTTGCGGAGTAACTAAGAGGAAAAAATAATTCTATGGCAGTTGTAGCCAATACTTTTCTGACCTATGACGCTAAGGGCATCAGAGAGGATCTGTCGGATCTAATTGCAGATATTTCTCCGACAACGACGCCTTTTCAGAGCAATATAGGAACGAGAGAAGCCGAGAACAGCTACTTCGAGTGGCAGACTGACAGCCTTAGTGCTGCGAGTGCTACTCCGGTAGTTGAGGGCCAGGATCTGAGCTCATATACGGCAGTTAGTCCCACTGTGAGACTTGGAAACTATGCCCAAATCAATATGCGCGATTTCATCATATCGGGCACAGAACAGGTAGTACGGAAGGCCGGGCGTCAGTCCGAAGTGGGCTACCAGGCTGCTAAGGCAGCTAAGGAGCTCAAGCGCGACATCGAGAAGGCTTGTCTGCAGAATGCTGGTGCGGTTGCTGGTGCTACGGCGACAGCTCGCGTTACGGCTGGATTCCCTGCGTGGATTAAGACAAATGTCAGCGCGAATGGGACATCCACTCCTGTAGTGCCTCCGGCTTATACGGGATCTACGCCATTGGCGAGTGCATCTACGGATATCTGGAATGTCTTCGATACTCCGGAAGCGTTCACGGAAGCCATGCTTAAAACCACGATGCAGTCGTGTTTTGAGTCGGGTGGCGAGCCTCGTATGTTGATGGTCAGCCCTTACAACAAGACGGTTGTGAGTGGATTCAGTGGAATCGCTTCTAGCCGCTACAACGTAGACGGCGCAGAGCCGAGTGTGATAATTGGTGCGGCAGATATTTATGTGTCAGATTTTGGTAATCTGTCCGTTGTGCCAAACCGTTTCTTCACTACGGTTGTAGATGCTGGCAGTTCAGCGATGAACGATTGGGCGTTTCTGATCGACACCGACGAGGTGGCGATTGCTACGCTACGACCATATCGCATAGAGGCTCTTGCGAAGTCGGGAGATGCCGATAAGCGTATGGCTCTCTCAGAATGGGGCGTCCAAATGAACAACGAGGCCGCTCACGGATGTGTCGCTGGAATCAAAGCAGTAGCATAATCCCAAAACCCTTGAGGGGGTGGGGGCGTAAGCCCTTGCCCCCTCCAGTGGGAGCATCATGGCAACAAAAAAAGAACGATGTTTGTCGTATGATGAGGCTACCGGCAAAACGGAAATTTATCATTACGATGCTATAGAGAACCGCAGCATCATCGAAACGGTGCAAGACATCGAGCCGATTCTGATCCAGAATCGGGCCGAGTACAACAGCTTTGATGAGAATGCTCGTTGGGGAAGCCCGTCACGGCAGTCCCAAGAGATATTTCATCACGTTGGTCGCGTGCCGGATGTGATCCTCGAGAAAATGCCGCGAGAGATGCGCCAAGGCATTATGTCCGGGAAAGGGCTACGGGGTAAAGCCTGGAAGCGTTGGATCAACGATCCAGATAACCGGATGTTCCGGACGCGACCTGGTAGGGTCTAATGGCGCAATTCGGAACCTACGCCCAGCTGCAAGATGAAATCGCAGATTGGTTGGATCGCTCAGATCTAACAAGTCAGATACCGGCGTTTATCGAGCTCGCAGAAGCCTCATTTAACCGGACCATTCGTGCTCCGGATATGATCACGAAGAACGACAGCTTTTCGATTAGTGGTCAGTACAACACGCTACCAAGTGACACCCTCGAGATCGTTCGCATCGTTGTAGATATACAGCCTGTGATCGTACTTGAGTATCTCACGCCACAGGATCTTTCTGAGCTCCGAGCTACGATGACCGGGGGAGGGAAGCCCTACTATTTCACGTTGGTCGGGGGTTCGAGCAATCAGCTGGAGGTGCTACGCTCTCCGGACCAAACGTACACATCATCGATAGTCTACTACACACGCATACCAGCACTGACTGATAGCGCGACAACAAATTGGCTACTGACCGCTAATCCGGATATTTATCTATACGGAGCTCTGGTTGAAGCGGAGCCATATTTGAAAAATGATGAACGGATGCCGATGTGGACTAACCGCTTAGACAAAGCCCTGACCACCCTCCGCTTGCAGGGCGAGCGCGAACTCCACAGCGGCTCATCACTTCGTATGCGAGCTCAAGTGCTAGGATAAATTATATGGCTAACCCAACGACCAATTTGACGATGACGAAACCCACCGTTGGTGGGTCTACTGATACTTGGGGCACAACGCTCAACGAAGAGGTTGTAGATGTAATCGATGCCGTATTCAGTGTTAGCGGCACCGATGTCAGTATGTCGGATATCACATTCAACTCTGTGGCTCTCCAGGAAACCGGAGCTGGCACAGATACGGTCAAGGTTCAGGCTCCGAGTGCGGTCACCACTTCCTACACGCTCACGATGCCGGCAGCTGTCGGTGCGTCAGGCCAGATACTCAGAACCTCGGATGCTTCTGGGACATTGGCATGGGTGACTGACGAAGAAGGTGACCTGAAATCTGTAGCTGATGCGACGAACGGAGGGCTCGATGTCACGAATGGCACCGGCCCGGACGTTACCCTGGCAGTCGATTTCAATGATCTAGCTGCTGCGGTTGTAGATGTGGCAGCTGATTCGATTGGAATCCTCGATGCGACTGATAACGATACCAAAAAAGAAACGATTGCTGACCTGGTGTCTGCGATGGGCGGCACCGGGCTGACCGGGGCGAGCGGCCAGCTTAGTGTGGACGCAGCTCAAACCCAGATTACCTCTGTCGGAGCTCTCGATGCCGGGAGTATATCGTCTGGCTTTGGTGCAATCGACAATGGCTCAAGTGCGATCACAACTACGGGAACCGTATCAGCGACTACGCTCGCCGGGACGCTTTCTACGGCCACCCAAAACAGTGTAACCACTGCTACGGGCCTAGTAACTGTTGGAGCTCTCAATTCGGGCTCGATAGCGTCCGGATTTGGCAACATCAACAACGGCAGCAGCTCGATAACTGGTGGTGCTGCTTCGTTCACAACTATTTCCGGATCTACAAGTTTGGCCCTGGCTACCGGGGCTACTGTAACTGGGATAGATAATGGAGCCCTGGGATCTAGTGCTACGTTGTTGGCGACCCAGGGAGCGGTTAAAACGTATGTCGATGCCCAAGTAGGCTCTTTCGATACGCTCGCTGAAGTGCTCGCTGCTGGGAATACAACCGGATCGACCGACATCGTTGTTACTGCTGGTCAAAAGATCACAACTGATACAGTATCGGAAACTACAGCTGCGGCTGGAGTCACGATTGATTCCGTTCTACTGAAAGACAATACAGTAACAGCGACCACGTTTATAGGAGCTCTTACTGGCGATGCTAGTGGGACTGCGGCCACAGTAACTTCTGGGACTCAGGCTGCGATTACGACCGCTGCGAACCTGGTCACAGTTGGAGCTCTGGACTCGGGCTCAATCACATCAAACTTTGGGACCATCAATACCGGATCGTCTGCGATAACTGGTGGTGCTGGCTCATTTACGACAATCAGCGGAAGCACAAGTCTGGCG
>Ga0310121_10003788_pt1 | contig 13678 bp, 11 predicted proteins | sample CB27_Tmax_986_MG_FD_203504 | JGI IMG/M metagenome (GOLD analysis project Ga0310121, IMG submission 203504) | Marine microbial communities from Western Arctic Ocean, Canada - CB27_Tmax_986 | ecosystem: Environmental > Aquatic > Marine > Oceanic | place: Canada: Western Arctic Ocean | collected... | reverse complement strand
GATCGAGGGGCTGCTTGACCAGGCGGAGATTACGTCCGTATCTAAATCGCCAACCACAAACCAGACTTTGTCACTCGACTGGCAACCCGATGGAGAGGCGTTCGAACCCCAGCCAACTCACGCCGGCGAGTTCCTGGTGGGGCCGAACCGAACGCATCCGATTGGAGCCGTGTTTACGTCAGAGTGGTGGCACGGCGGTATTCGATCACGACAGCTGAATGGCACGCTTCAATCCTCGAACTTTGTCATCCACAAACCGTTCTTACATCTTCGCCTAGTGGGCGACGAAGCGCGTGTCAATTTGCGGGTAGGTGATTCAGTCTACGCAGCTCCGCCACTATACAACCTGCTCAAGAAGCACGTCATGTTACCCAGCGGTACGGATCGATGGGTGACCCTCAATGTTTCACAATGGCAAGGGAGGCGGGCCTATCTTGAGTTGGAAGATCGGCCCCGGCTCGATGTGTTGGACGTGTTTCGTCAATCACGCCCGTATGCCGCCAACGGCATGATCGGAGTTCGCGAAGTCGTGGCCGCGGATGACGAATCGCCACCGGGTCCCATCCCGGATGAAATCGAATTTGCGAGTTGGCTGGAAAACGTGGAACCAAACGAGTTTGGGCAGGCTCTGCGACAGGCGATCGAAGAATGGGGTACCGGCCCAACCGACAGTCAGCAAGCGCGTTTGTTTCCCATCCAGCCGACGCAATTCAACGACATTGGACCGGTGATGAGGGCCCAATGGAAATTCCGCCAGCGGGGCGAGAGTGGCATCGCGGTGGGTGACCTGTTTCCGCACATCGGTTCATGCGCCGATGATCTATGTGTGATCCGCTCGATGGTCTCCGATTTTCCCGAACACACGGCCGCGAATTATCTCTCACACACCGGTGCTGGCCAACAAGGCCGACCGGCAGCGGGCGCCTGGCTAAGCTTCGGGTTGAGAAGTGACAATGACGATCTGCCCGGGTTCATGGTGATCAGCGGCGGATTTGTTCCGGTGGGAGGCGTTGATAACTATGGCAACGGTTATTTGCCGGCCCGACATCAAGGCTCCGTCATTCAAGTGAAAGGCGACGCCATCGATAACATTCATCCCGCCGACAGAGATCTGGAGATGCAACGCGAGAAGCTGGCGTTTGTGAACCGGTCAGACGAGAGGTTGCTGGCTCGGATTTCCCATTCCGATGCGGTAGAGGCCGCCATCGAGAACCAGATGTTGGCATTCCGAATGCAGTCGGCCGTACCGGAATTGTTGGACCTAGGCCAGGAAAGCGTCACGACGAAACGGCTTTATGGATTCGAGGCGGACAGCGAACGTACGAAACTGTACGCTCGCCAGTGCCTGGTGGCGCGTCGGATGGTGGAACGAGGTGTCCGTTTCGTCCAATTGACCCAGCCAGTCGTGCCCGGAGAAACGATTCGTTGGGACCAACACGGCGACCTGGTCGGCGGCCATGCAAGCAACGCCCGTGCGGTGGACCAGCCGATCGCCGGTCTGCTGAGAGACTTGAAAGCCCGTGGCCTACTGCAGGAGACGCTGGTAGTGTGGGCCGGTGAATTCGGCCGCACTCCGTTTTCGCAGAGGGATGGGCGTGATCATCATCCATTTGGCTTTTCGATCTGGTTGGCCGGCGGTGGGGTCCGTGGAGGGATGATCCACGGTGCCACCGACGAGTATGGTTATCATGTGATCGAGGACCGAATGCACATTCACGACCTGCATGCCACCATGCTGTACCTGCTGGGGATCGATCACACTCGCCTGTCGTATCCGTTTGGGGGACGCCACATGCGGCTCACGGATGTCTATGGCGACGTGGCTCACAAGATTATTGAGGGGTAGCGGTTTAGTTGAATGGTAGCTCAAACACCCGTCCGTCACTTCGTCCGCCCATGGCTCCGTAGGTGATTTTGTCAATCTCATAATTGAGCGACCCCACGGCACCGTCGCCGAGCGCCACGTGCATACCGCCCGGATGCGCGCTGCCAAAACGATAAATGCAACAGCCGTTGACGTCCCGCATGATGTTGGTGTTACCCAGATCCTCGTCTTGCCGCAGCATTAAATTGTCAGGGAGAACTGGGCTACGCGACGCGAATCCGGCATACCGAACCGTATCATGGTAGAATACGTACATCCCATGGTGATCACCGTGCGAAGTCAGCTCGTAGCGAAATGGCTCTATAAACTTTTCACTAATCATGATGGTGTGGGATAAGCCATCGGTGACTTGCTTCAGCGGCAACTCGCTTGCTTTCCAAACCATTCCATTGGTTTCCGGGTCATTACCGCTTGGCAGCTTGCTTCCTCCGTTCATTGCATAATCGGTCTTGGCAAGGCGGTCATCGTTGATCGGCAGCGAGTTTTGGGGTTCCTGGCCCGGTTCGCCGAACAACGCCCAACTGGGATAAGTCTTAGTAGCTCGACGGCTAGGACAGTGAAATACAGAAATTGGTGACGTCATGACGATCCGCGCACCTCGCCGTTGAATTCCGGTGATTCGTTCGGGATCACCATCGGATCCCATGTCATATAGCGATTGTTCCTCCAGAAAAGGCAGAACGCTGTAGGTCCAAGCTCCAGGCTGAGTCGCCCCGGCCCCACCATCTGCATCCGGGCCCCATGTATAGTGCCACCCACCCGACGGCAAGAAGCCATACGTCTCCGCATGGGTAATACAGGCCAAAGACAACTGCTTGAGATGATTAACGCACTGCGTACGACGGGCGGCCTCGCGAGCCGCGTTGACCGCTGGTAATAGCAGCGATACGAGTATCCCAATGATGGCGATAACGACAAGCAACTCGACCAAAGTGAAACCTTGGTTTAAACGGCGACGATTCGTATGCACGGGAATTGACCTCCGACTTCCGACTTCCGACTGGAATTTAGTTGTTGTGGTCGCGAAAAGGCAGTTTTTACAGGACAATACGGTTGCGTGGATTTTAACCGATTTCTAGACGTGTATCAAGTGTTAACCCAGACCGCGACGGTGCGATCACCAGGAATCATATTGCTCAATTACTTGAAAGGATAATTCTAAACCAATACTCTATCGTCCCCGGAAGCGCATAACCCCTGGAATTCGAAGAAATGAAACCCCTTGCCTCATCGCTCATGCTGGGCCTGTTTGCTCTGATCGCATTTTTTGTTCCGTCCTTGCTTTACGCCGATCGAGCCCAACCTCCGGCACCCATTCACCCGATCCCCACGGCCCGCCAGTTGGCCTGGCACGAGAAAGAATACTACGCCTTCGTCCATTTCAACACTGACACGTTTCTCGGCGTGGAATTGGGCGAAGGGAATGAACCGCCGTCGGTCTTCAATCCGAGCGACACGGATGTCGCTGGTTGGGTCCGATTATTTCGCGACGCTGGGATGAAGGGCGTGGTCATCGTGGCCAAGCATCATGAAGGCTTCTGCATCTGGCCGTCCAAGTTGACGGATTACACGATTGCGGCCAGCCCCTACAAGAACGGTGAGGGAGATATTGTCCGTGAGGTTGCTGAAGCTTGTCGCCAGAACGGGCTGGCGTTCGGCTTCTACCTTTCTCCTTGGGATCGCAACGCGCCGATGTTCGGAGAAACGCCGAAGTACAACGCGTTCTACTTGGGACAATTGCGTGAACTGCTGACCAACTATGGCGACTCATTCCACGTGTGGTTCGATGGAGCCGGCACCTCGACGCCGGGGCCGAGCGGAGGCAAGCAGGTGTACGATTGGAAAAGCATTCACGGACTGGTGCGCGAGCTGCAACCGAAGGCGACTATGTTTTCCGACGCGGGGCCGGATGTCCGCTGGGTCGGTAACGAAGATGGTTTGGCCAGCGAAACGAACTGGTGCATGATCGACAGCGACCGGTACTTTCCCGGCACACCTCTCTACCGTGAGTTGGGAGAAGGCAAGATCGATGGCAAGGACTGGGTGCCTGCCGAAGTCGACGTCTCGATTCGCGGCGGATGGTTTTGGCATCCCGACGATGAGGTCAAGTCGCTCGATCACTTGTTAGATATCTACTACAAGTCCGTGGGTCGCAACGCTTGTCTGCACCTCAATGTACCGCCAGACCGGCGCGGTCGCATTGGCGATACCGAAGCCGAACGACTGCTGGCGATGAAACGGATTCTCGACCAGACGTTTGTCGACAATCATGCGGAAGGGAGCACGGTGACGTCCGAAGATGTCCGCCGCGGCGGCGAAGTTTTTTCCGCTTCCCGTACGGTAGATGGCGACACGCAGACCTACTGGGCGACCGACGACGGAAAATCATCTGGTCAGTTCATAGTCGATCTTGGTGACCCGACGACATTCAACGTCATTATGCTGCAGGAATACATCGCATTGGGCCAACGAATCAAAGCGTTTACGTTGGAGGCGATGGAGTCTGGCCAGTGGCAAACCATCGCCAGTGGAACCACCGTCGGCTACAAGCGGCTGTTGCGATTGGAGGAGAATGTAACCGCTGAAAAGGTGCGGGTCACGGTCACCGATGCCCGCGCCTGCCCTACAATTAGCGAGTTTGGATTGTTTACCCGGCCGCTTTAGAGCCAAACCTCAGGACTCCTGATCCCTTGTGCCGCTAGCTGCGAAAACTCCGGAGTTTTCGGTGCCATGAATACAGTGCTACCGGAAAATAAGGTGACACCTAGATGGCATTGATAGCTTCAGCATATTGTGTAACTGCATCGCTAGCACTAACTGCATCGCTAGCACCACGACGAGCTGTACAAGCACAATCAATTCAGGTGTCACTTTACGTTCCTATGGGTTCAGGAGTCCTGAATCTAACCAAACGCCGAGAGCTGGGGACCGAATTGGCCAAGCCGTGAAAAAATGCGAGTTCTTTAGGGCAGCGAGTGCCGCTCTGGGCTCTGCAGCGCCGCCGGCACTCGTCCGCCACTCAAATAGGAATTTTCCAATCCGAAACGCTGGGCAATAGCGAATGGCTCTCCAACTCCTCTTCGCTGGCCCCCTGCTCCCATGGCGACGGTCCCACGAATTTGCTTTGGGTCCCTTCGATTTGCAAAAAGCCCTGCTGGCGGTCAATCGTCACCATCGCGTAAAGCGGGTCCTTGTAGGGCACGGTGTACTTGATGTAGGGGTATTGCCTGTCGATCTCGTCGCTGTAGCGGACCTGCAAGTAATTTCCCCCAAGCCAGTAGTAGGACATGCTGTTGATCTGAGGGTAGATAATCTCGTTGATTCGCCGCACGTAGTCACGGTGATGGTGACCAGAAAAACAGGCCACGACTTTGCTCACACCGGACTCATCGGTGGCCTGCTCCATGAGCTTGCGAATCGCCTGTTGATTTTCCACCCCCCCTTTTTCACGCTCGAGGCTTTGGTGAATGAACACAAACGTGGGAAGCTTGGTTCCGGCCAAATCCTGGGCGAACCACTCCGCCTGGTCATCTCCGACGTAACGGAAATAGCCTTCTTGGCCAGGACCTTGGTCATTTCCGTCCAAGATGACATAGTGCCCGCCGTGGTAATCAAAGGAGTAATAACGGCCCTGCATGCCCCAAAACTCCATCGTCTCTTCGCGCTTGAACGCGTAGACCTCATCGGGACGCGTTTTTCCATCTCCGTCCATGTCGTGGTTTCCCAGCACATGATGCCGCGGACAAGGCAACTGGTTCCAAATGTCCATGAACGATTGGTTCTCGGCGATGGGAATGCAAAAGTCTCCCATCTGCAGGACAAAGTCGGGCTTCCATTGGAGCATCTTTTCGACAAACACCGTCAGGCGCTCGTTCGCATCGTGCATCACATCCTTGTGCACATCGGCCATCAGTCCAATTCGAGTGACCGCTGGCTCGGCGTTAGATTTCTCCGTGGCACTAGCAGACGTGGTAGTCTCCGCGGACGCGGTATGGGGAAGCGCCCAGCGACCTATCACGGTGGAGGCGCCCGCTGCCGTAGCGAGAATGAATGCGCGGCGACTGGAATCGCTCTTGGTCATTTTATGACTCCTTATCCCCCCAAGGTCGCAACGACCTTGAGGTCTGAAACGTCGTTTTTGTCGTCCAGGTTTTGCACCAACAACTTGATGAACTTCACACTGGGTTCAAACGTGAAAGTTTGCCGCACCGTTTCGCCCGGCATTACCCGCGGTTCCCATGTGTGTAGATCCACGGTGTCAAAATCTTTTCCGTCGGGACTGGAACGGACATGCAGCATAACACCGCTTTGTGCATTCGCATCGTAGGTGCAAGTCACCGTAACCGAGGCAGTCGACGCGTAGCTTAACGCAATAATCGGCGACTCATCACGACGCATGCTGGTCGTGGCACCGGCGGCCAGAGTGTCGCGGTTAAGAACCGGGATGTCCAATTGAAACGGCCGCTGCATGACCAATACCTGCACGCCCAAATCCTCCACGGTCGGGAATTGGTCGCGAAAACGATCGCGCCACGGCTGCTTATAGCGCAAGGTGTGATACAGATAGATGAATGGCGGCTCGACGATGGTATGCACTTCGGCATAAGCCGCCGCATTAGGCTCGGCCTCGCGCGTGGCAACTGGATTGCCACTGTACTTGGTCCAGTTAATCCCGTCGCGGCTATAGGCATAACCAATACTCTCCCGGGTCAGGATCCGCGGCGAGTAAAGCCTCGCGCCGCCGTAGAACATGTGGAACAGGCCTTCGTGGTACACGACCTCGGCTTCCGAAATCCCACCGGCGTCCCATTCATTCCATTCCCCCTGCCTCATGACGGGATTGTGTGGGTATTCGTGCCACGGTCCTTCCGGATGATCCGCGGTCGCCAACGCCGTCGGTGAATAGTCATCACCAGTCGATCCAACTGGGTGTGCGGCGAAGAGATGGTATTTTCCATTCACTTTGACCACGCCTCCAACGTACCCGAAGTGTTTGATCAACGGATTGTCGGCATGTTTTTTCCACGGACCCGCCGGTGACGGGGCGCTGGCCAACCCGACTCCCCACTGTTCGTGCTCGTCCGTCTCTCCGTAGCCTGAGTACCACATCAAATAACGATCCGTCCCCTCTTTGAGGATCATCGCGCAGGCCGCATGCCTGGCATCCCAGCTGCCTTCCGGCCCGAGCCGTAAGATCGGCTGGTCACCCACCTTCGTGAACGGTCCCAGCGGATGTTTTGACGTGGCCACCCCGGTCTGGTAACCGGCACCACCGGTGGCATGGTAGTACAAATAGTAGGTGCCAAAATCCTTGAACGCATCGCCCGCCTCAATCACGTGACTGTCCCAGCTGCCGGAGGGTCCGGGAATGAGAATGGGATTGGGACCTGGGATCTGCAGAAATGGACGCTCGCGCAAGAATCCGTTCTGGATCCGCCCACCTGGCTGTTGCGCCGAGCCGGACCCGGGAAACGCCAGAAGAGAAACGGAAACTAAAACCAGACCATAAATGCAACGATTGCTCGACGACTTCATGGAAGCTCCCTTGCGTGATGTGGCGTCAAAACGTAGCGAGTCATTAGAACCATAATTGGCGCGCATTAACAGCCTGTAAGCGTCCGAATTGAACAGATATGGCTCCGAGTCCAGCACGTCACCTAGCTCAAAAAGATAGCGGTAATACCGCCTCGGAGGAAAATGTTGAACTAGACAAAACCCAGTTCGGCGCTGATCCCACTACCCCGGCGCCGCCAACAGCTGGTCCAATAAAGTTTTCGCTCGCTCGACATCTTCAGGTACCATCGCCTGAAAGACACCACGGCTCTCACTGTCGCGGTCCATGATAGTAAACTGGGCATGATGCCCTCGTTCCGTGACGCTAACATCAAAGAAATCAGTGCCCATTCGTTCGAGGTATTCTATTTCTCCCGTGGCAAACGACCAATAGTCTTCATTGGCGTTGAAAAGTTTAGAATATCTCTCCAATTCCTCCGGCGTATCGTTTTCAGGGTCGCACGTGATGCTGACGAACTTCACACCACGAGGCCCGTATTCCCGCTGCAGCTCCGCAAGTTTCATGTTCAGCATGCGACAATTCGATCCACATTGGGTGAAGAAGTAACTCGCCACCCAAATCTTATCCTGCAGCTGGTCCGAATGAATCGTCGAACCATCCGACGTGGTCAGCTCGAATTCAGTCAGCGGCGGCTTGACTTCTACAACTGGATCGGATGGTTGGGGTCGGTCGGTATCCGAGGGCCGCGCCCAAACGAACCAGCTGGCGCTCCCCAACACAACCAAAATGCCCGCAAGAATCCATGGACGACTGTTTTTTTTCACGACTGGTTCTTTCACGACTGGTTCTTTCATGACTGTTTCATTCATGTCGGCTTCCTTCCATGATTACTTTTTCTATGGCACCTGGTCGTAATCGGACTGGCAACTGCGCAAAGGCGTCCAGTGATACAGGCGTTAATCGGTGGTAAGAAATAATTTGTACGTTTCAACGGAGCCAAGTCTCGAAATCCGAATATCGAAACGCGATACACATTCAAAACTCGCCGTTCGAATCCTCGTATTTTCACAATATTGTATGTGCCCTTGACGTTTGGAACATTTGAATTTAGGTAATTCGAATTTGTTTCGGATTTCGATATTCGTGCTTCGGATTTCAAGAAACGGTACAAGTCATATTTTTAGCAGTCCCTTAGCTCGAAGTCCGTCGCGCTCGTGACAAACGTACACAGCTAAAACGAAGATATCGGCTCTCCCGCTGGCCCGTCAACATCGACCGCGGGCATTGCTTCGCGAAAGCTTTTGATTCCTTCCTGCGTCACCTTCGTGCCGAGCAGCCAAAGCTGCGTCAGTTTGGTGAGCTGTTGCAATTGCTCCAATCCAATATCGGTCAGACCCGTGTTCCAGATCCGCAGTTCTTCCAAGGAAGTCAGTTGCACGAGCTGCTCGGCAGCCCCGTCGTCGATCAGGCAGTCATCGAGGTTAAGCGTTTTCAGCTCCTTTAGTCGCACCAAGTGCTGGACGCCCGCATTGCCGATGTACGTCTGATGAAGGTCCAGACTCCTTAGACCAGTCAGCTTGCCTATTGAGTCCAGCGCTTCATCGGTGATGTCTGTCCGAGGTATCGCCAACTTGGCTAGCGACGGGAGCTCCTTCAGCTGGATCAGTCCTGCATTCGTAACGTCGGTGCTCCCAATGTCGAGCTCCTCGAGTGACCGGAGTCTTGCAACCTTGCCAAGTCCCTCATCGTCGAGCCGCGTGATGGCCAAATCCAGCCGCTTGAGCCGTGGCAAATCGCTGAGATGGGCCAATCCGGCACCAGTCACGGGCGTGTCACGTAAACTGAGCGTCTCCAACTGAGTCAAGCCGGCCAATGTTTTTAGGCAGTCGTCGTCAATCTTAACGATGGCCAATCGCAACGATTTCAGGTTGACCAGTTCGCCAAGGTATTGCACCCCGTGCGACGTGATTTTCGTGACGCTGAGATCCAGTTCTTCGAGTTGTGTCATCTTGGCAATGCGCCGGATCGCCGCATCGCCAATGGGCACCCTGGGCATGAGCAGTCTTTTCAGATTCTCGAACGCACGCAGATGCCCGCACCCCGAGTCGGTTATCAACGTGCAAAACGTCAAGTCCAAGGACTCGAGCTGGTCCAGTTGGCCTCGTTTGGCCAGTTTCGCCAGCTGCTTGAGATCGGCATCGGTCACGTTAAAGCCAAAAAATTCTCGCAGCGGTGCGGCGTCAATGGCCGTGATCTGGCCATCATCATTCGTCGAGACAAGGATTCGTAGATTACGCAGCGCCGTCACAACCTGCTCGATCTCGCCGTTGGAAACGGCGGTTCGCAGATCCGGCGAGCCTTGCGGCCCGCAGCCATTTCCGACCGCGACGAGGATCGACGCGATGATTCCAATTTGTAATGACGATCGCCACACTACAGGCGCTTTTCGGCACGTCGAGCGGTGATACCGTTTTAATAGACCAGCCATTGAATTGATGACTCTGTAGGGACGATCCCCAGACCTAAACCAGCTTGAGCTCGCTGGTCAATCGACGAATGAACTGAGGTCCAAGATCAACCGGTAACGAATCTATTGACCCCCTGTGGGCTGACCGCTACGATACGGGACACGTGTATCGTCGACACTCAGGCTCGGCGATCAAGCCTAACCTATTCATTTATTTGCTTCTAGCAGTGGTTCAAATAGATGCAGACGTATCGCGCGCAAGTGAATAATTCTAGCACTGGTGAGACAACCATGAACGTGTGGCTTCTAGGCCCTGCCGCGGAAACACGACGCTTCTCCATGACGGACTTGCCGTGGACGATCGCATCGCTTGTGACTGTGGCGCTGACAACATTGTCCATCGGTTGCAGCCGCAAAGAGCAGGTCGAGCTCACTGTATTTGACGTTGGTGAGATCACGCAAAAGGCGATGCAGCAGTTCGATAACGATGGCGACGAAACGCTGTCCAAATCGGAATTGGACGTCAGCCCTGGCCTCAAACGCGCATTTGCAGGCATTGATATTGACAAAAATCGGTCGATCTCCCCGGACGAATTGAGGACTCGACTGCAAGCGTATGTCGACGAGCAGATCGCCATTTTGCCCTATGCGATTGTCGTGACCTATAGGGGGAAACCGCTAACCGGGGCGACCCTCACCTTGCAGCCGGAAGACTTCTTGGAGGGAGTCGTCCAACAGGCGACTGGAATAACGGATGAGTCAGGTATAGCAAAACCAACGATCGAGTTATCCGAGGAAATCATCAGCCGCGGTACGTATGGCTTTCGCAGTGGCGTTTATCGAGTGGCAGTTTCCAAGCTGGACGCCACCGGCAAGGAAGCCATTCCGGCAAAATACAATACCGAAACGACGCTAGGATTCGAACTCAAGATGGATGAACATATGACACAGCAATTACGATTGGACCTGCGGTGAATTGCCTGATGACAAAGCTCCTCCCCAACTTACTCGCCCTCCTCGCAATTCTCGCCGCCGCATCCGCGTCGTATGTCGTCGCCGCCGACGAACTGGCCAGCGGCTACGTATTCAACGATCAAAACGGCAACGGGATACGTGAAACCACTGAGCCAGGATTGACTGGCATTCGCGTATCCAACGGCCGGTCGGTCGTCAAAACGGACCTGGCGGGGCGCTACGAGTTGCCGGTAGATGATGACACGATTCTGTTCGTGATCAAGCCGCGTGGCTGGATGGTGTCCGTCGACGAGAACCACCTGCCGCGATTCTATTACATCCACAAGCCGAAAGGATCGCCCGAGGGATTGAAGTACGCGGGCGTCGAACCGACCGGACCCCTCCCGTCATCCGTCGATTTTCCACTGGTCGAACACCCCGAGCCTGACAAGTTTCAGATCGTGGTCTTTGGAGATCCCCAGCCCAACGATCTGGGCGACATCTATCACATGGCCCACGACATTGTTGACGAGCTGGTCGGAACCGAGGCAGTCTTTGGGCTGACTTTGGGTGATGTCATGGCTGACTTGCTCGATCTCTATCAGCCGTACAACGAGGTCATGGCGCAAATTGGCGTGCCGATCTACAACACGCTGGGAAACCACGATATCAACTTTGACGTGCCCGGCGACGACCTGTCGGACGAAACTTGGGAGCGTACGTTTGGCCCGGTCACGTTTAGTTTTGACTGGGGCCCCGTTCACTTCATTGTGACCGACAACGTCTATTATGGCGGCGGCGGCGGGTACCATGGTGAGTTCACCGCGAAGGTATTGGATTTCGTGGAAAACGACTTACGGTTCGTCCCTCAAGACCAACTGGTCGTGATTTCCATGCACATGCCATTGTCGACGGCCAATCACGGCGCGCTGCTCTCTCTCATAGCCGATCGGCCAAACACCGTTTCGCTATCCGGCCACACGCACGACATCGAGCACCAATTCATCGGTCTCGACCAAGATGGACCGGACGCGGACAGCCACCATCACGTTATCAACGGAGCCGTGTGTGGGATTCACTGGCTTGGTGCCGCCGACGAATACGGCATACCGCATGCGATGACACATTGTGGCTCTCCCAACGGCTATACGTTCGTGAGCTTTGACGGCAACAGATACACGATGCGATTCAAAGCACCGCGTCGTCCGGCCAGCGACCAGATGCACATCTACACGCCATCGGAGGTCAAAGTCAGCGAGGCGGGCGACACCGAAGTGCTGGTCAATGTCTACTTTGGATCGGCCAAGAACAAAACGGAGATGCGAATGGACGACGGATCTTGGGTTGAAATGAATCGAGAAGCCCGGGAGGACCCGTATCTGGCAAAGGTCATCGCCGCTGGGCATCCCTTGTCCCAGGTGACTCACATGTGGGTGGGCCAACTGCCAGCGGACTTGGCGCCCGGCGGTCACACGATCCATGTCCGCACCACCGACATGTTCGCCCAGACTTTCACCGCGGCCCGCGTGCTGCGCGTCGTGCCCGATGAGAAACTGTCGCAGGCGGCGATTGCGTTGCCCTAACTGGCCGCGCCGTGAACGGTTTTCGATCCGCCATGAAAATCAATTCGCGCGGCACTAAAGCGACGAACACGAGCTGCCACCACCGAGCTCGCCTCGGTGGAGCCCATGATTCTGCACTAACAAAACGCACAACTAAGCAACGCCACCACCGAGCTTGCCTCGGTGGAGCTCATGATTCTGCACTACAACAACACACAACTAAGCAACGCCACCACCGAGCTCGCCTCGGTGGAGCTCATGATTCTGCACTACGAACTCTCATCTCAGGCTCCCACACAAGTCTCCTCCAGCCGAGGAATCACCCCCAAGTCATATTCGCTAAACGTGCCGACATAATATCCAAAGCGAAAAACCTCCTTCATTCCGCAAGCAAACGCAAGATTATTCAAGTAACCCAAAGCCACGTCGGACGGCGACGCTTCTAACTTGCAGCCAAGCGCCAAGTGAAGATGGTCGGGGACAATGGCTGCGCGGGACAACCAATGGCCCTTTGCCTCCGCTGATTTCAAGATCATCTGCCGCAGCTCGTGCAGCACATCGTCGCGAAGTTGTAGATACCTTTCGCTGTTTACAATGACAATATGCAGATTATACCAATACTGAGCATGGGCGGTGCGGCGCGGTTTCGACAAGTCAACACCTGGATCGTGGATCTGATAACGGGTGAGCCGCTCGTTGACGCGTGTGTCAGCCATGGGATGGTGCGCCAGCTGCCGAGCGAGGTAGTCTTCCAAATTGTTCCGACGAGTCGATCCGATGCTGCGCAGACCGTAGTTGTGTTGGAAGGCGTTTGCCATGTTACCTCGTATCAAACGTTGCAGTCGTCCCTTCACTCTTTGCGCCATGATCAACGGAACAACTTCTGGACGTGTGCTAATCAGGAACTGGCTTATGTTGGGTGCTTTAAACTTGTGCTGGAGAATACGGATGTGGTCTTTTTCGTTTAGTTCTTTGAGGTCATCTAGCCAGGATTCGTCTTGGGGCGGTTCGTGCCAGAACACGGTGTACGACCAGTTGAGTTGGTAGGCTGGGTTGTCGCAGTTGTGGCAGTGTAAATCGGGTTGGACATGTTCCGTGGCTCCTTCCGGAAGCAGCAGGTGGCGTATAGAGTAGTCGTTCGCGGAATAGTATACTTTAGTATAGCATCACCGTCAACTGAGTATCACCGTCAACTGGACAGGCACGTTTCTTTGCTCACCGCTTAGTGCAAAATCAGACGCTCCACCGAGACGAGCTCGGTGGGGGCTCCTGGTTACTGAACTCGACGCTAGTGC
>Ga0310121_10003786_pt1 | contig 13682 bp, 8 predicted proteins | sample CB27_Tmax_986_MG_FD_203504 | JGI IMG/M metagenome (GOLD analysis project Ga0310121, IMG submission 203504) | Marine microbial communities from Western Arctic Ocean, Canada - CB27_Tmax_986 | ecosystem: Environmental > Aquatic > Marine > Oceanic | place: Canada: Western Arctic Ocean | collected... | reverse complement strand
TGTACTACGTCGGCGGCCTCGCCGAGGTTCTCGGCTTGGACGACGAAGCGATTCATGCCGCTGTCGCACAGCAATTCAAAGGCAAGGAAAGAGCGATTGAACTCAATATTCGAGCCATCGAAGAGGGACGTGCGCACGCGCGCGAGAACTGGGAATGCGACATCGGTCATCGTATCGAAGCACGCGAGAAGAACCCGAACACATACCTCATCGAAGGCAATGAAGCGACGGCTCTCGGCTCCATCTTCGGTGGCGTCAACATGCTTTCGTGGTATCCTATCACACCATCATCAAGCTTGGCTGAAAGCATCATCGATTGGCTCCCCAGATTACGAACCGCCGAAGATGGTGGCGCCACCTGCGCAGTCATCCAAGCCGAAGATGAACTAGCTGCTGCTGGCATGGTGATCGGCGCTGGCTGGGCTGGCGGCCGAGGAATGACCTGCACCAGTGGTCCGGGAATCTCCCTGATGTCCGAATTCGTCGGACTCGCTTACTTCGCCGAGATCCCGGGAGTGATCTGGGATGTCAATCGCGTCGGGCCATCAACGGGACTGCCGACGCGCACCCAGCAAGGTGACCTGTCGATGCTCTACGAAGCCAGCCACGGAGACACGCAACACATCATCCTCATCCCTGGAACTGTCGATGAATGCTTCGAATTCGGCTGGAAGGCATTCGATGTCGCCGAGCGCTTCCAAACCGTTGTCTTCGGCTTCGGCGATCTCGACCTCGGCATGAATCGCTGGTCAACCGCTGGCTTCGATTATCCCGACCAAGCGTTGGACCGCGGGAAGGTGATTCGCACTCAGGAAGAACTCGACGCGGTCGAGAACTTCGGCCGCTACCGAGATGTCGACGGCGACGGCATCACCTATCGCACCTTGCCCGGCAGCGGTCTCGAACCGCTTCTCTACCGTGGCTCAGGCCACGATGAGGACGGCATCTATTCCGAAGATCCCGCAGTCTACCAAGCCACCGTTTCGCGCCTGAAACGGAAGATCGACGGCGCCCGCGACCTGCTTCCGGCGCCGATTATCCGAGCCGAAACCGATAAGCAGGTTGGCATCATCTACTACGGTTCGATGGAGAACACGATCACGGAGATCGATGACATCCTCGAATCGACGGGACTCTCGGTCAGCACCTGCAGAGTCCGAGCATTACCCTACCACTCAGATGTCGAGGCCTTCATGGCAGAGCACGACCGAGTCATCGTCCTCGAAGTCAACCGCGACGGACAACTCTACGGAATCCTGCGCAAGGAACTGCCAGTCGAACTCCTGCCCAAGATGCACAGCGTTGCCTTCAGCGATGGCATCCCGCCACGCGCCCGTGTGTACGCGGAAATGGTCCTCGAAACTCTCGAACACGCAAAGGAGGTGAGTGCATGAGCATACGACCGATCCAACTCAATGTCATCGACTTGCCCAAGACCGATTACACCGGAGGCAAGTCCTCACTCTGCCCCGGCTGTGGCCATGACCAAATTTCCAATGTCATCATACAAGCCGCCTGGGATAACGGCATCCCACCCGAAACCATAGCCAAGATGTCCGGAATCGGCTGCTCCTCCAAAACCCCAGCTTACTTCCTCTCCAAGAGCCACGGATTCAACACCGTTCACGGCAGAATGCCATCGGTCACAACTGGCGCCAACATGGTCAACAGAGACCTCGCTTTCATCGGGGTGTCAGGTGACGGCGACACGGCGTCGATCGGCATCGGTCAGTTCGTCCACGCCATCCGCCGTAACCTGAACATGGTCTACATAATCGAGAACAATGGAGTCTACGGCTTGACCAAGGGACAGTATTCGGCGACCGTGGAGATTGGGTCGAGGAAGAAGAAGGGGGAGCCAAACGAGAACGCTCCAATCGATCTTTGCAAGATGGCTATCAACCTTGGCTGCGGATTTGTCGCAAGATCATTCTCTGGAAGCAAGAAACAACTGACTGCGCTGCTACGCGCCGCCCTGTCATACAAGGGAATGGCCGTCATTGACGTCATCTCACCCTGCGTCACCTTCGCCAACAACGACGATTTCTACAAGTCTTATCATTATGTCAAGGCGAACGACGACGAGCTCCATGCTGTCGATTACATTCCACACTTCACGCCGCTCGAGGAGGTCGAGATTCCCGGAGGTCAGTATCAGGATGTCAAACTATTCGATGGCTCGACTCTGCGTCTTGCGACCATCGAAGACAAACATGACCACAGCGATGTCGTCACTGCTCTGTCAGTGATTCACGAGGCCGAGAGCAGCGGCAAACATGTTACTGGGCTTCTGTTCTATAATCCAGAGATGAAAACCGCCGACGAGCAACTAGGGCTGACCGAGAAACCGCTCGTCGATCTGGATGAGGCTCAATTGCGTCCGAGCGAGGCCGCGCTGGCCGAACTCAACGCTTCTTTCCGCGCTTGAGCACCTGAAGGCGAGGATTGGTAGTCCCTCCCGGATTCGAACCAGGGTCGTGGGATCCAGAACCCCACATGATGGACCGCTACACTAAGGGACTAGCGAGTCGGCGAGATGGGGTCGCTATTTCAACAGAACCGCTCGACCCAATAGTTGCCGCCATGCGAGATGAAGTCGCGGAAGGCTGAGTCTGCAGATACATCGCCGAGGTCATTTTCAATCAATTCCAGACCATGGCGAATGAGCCGAGTTGAAAGAAGTGAGAAATTGAGCAGGATAATTGTCTGCTCTAGTGATTCATAGAAATCAGAACGAGAATAAATGAAATCACGACGCAGTCGTCTAGATGAGTGAATTCGGTCGTCTGAGGCTGAATAAAATCGCTAGAGCACGCGCATGAGGATCTTGGAGACCCAGGTTATCATGATGATGACCATGAACCAAGCCAGGGCGTACCGAGCGATTGGTTTGGTTTCTTTCCTTGGTGGAAAGGGGTCGATTCCGGCCTCGATCGCCTCGGCGAATAGGGCGAGTTCCTCCTCGATGGTCTCTGGGTCGCGCACACTCACACCTCAAGGTTCGGCAGTTGGATTCCAGCCGGAGATGTATTCCTCTTCCATCACTGCGAAATCGGCCTCGGTACCAGCGAGGTCGACGCTGAGGCTGGCATAATTCTCGTCGATTCGCCCATGGTTGCTCGACTTCGGAATTGTAATCGCGCCGGTATCGTAAACCCACTTGATAGCGGCCTGTGCAGGTGTGCAGCCCACTGATTCGGCGATTGCGACGAGCCGCTCGTCTGAGACTTTGTCCCCTCGTGCGAGCGGTGAGTAAGCCATGGGAACAGCGCCAATCGCTTCAGTCGCGGCGTGCAGAGCGGGCCGCTGCAGCCAAGGATGGATCTCGATCTGGTTAACCGAGGGCATGATGGTCGCATAGGAGCGCATCGCATCGAGATGGTGAGCCCCGTAATTACTGACGCCTATGGCTCTGGTCCATCCACGCGCCAGACATTCTTCCATCCCGCGCCAGACATCCGCACGCGTATCGATATCCTCGGGTGGCGCGTGGACGAGATAGAGGTCCATCCTGTCGAGTCCAAGATTATCGAGACTCTTCCGGCAGTGCTGAATCGTCTCGTCATAACTCACTGCATCCATACGGCGTAATTTGGTGACTACGAATAATTCGTCACGCTCAACCCCACTCTCCCGAATCGCCTCGCCCGTCTCGCTCTCATTCGAGTAGGCCCTCGCCGTGTCGATAAGCCGGTAACCCGAGTTGATCGCGTGCAGAATCGCTCCCTTGCATTGACCACCTTCGGCCATTTGCCAGACGCCGAGGCCGAAGCGTGGCATCTCAATCTGGTGTAGTCGCTCACCGCTTGCGACCGAGGTGTGGCCGATGGTGATGGTCTCATGCATACGGCGTCGTCGCGAGGGCGGGATTTGAAGGCATTTGTTCGGGGCTGCCTTGAAGACTCAGACCCTTTCGAGCGATTCATGGCTGAGTTGCCAGAGGGCGTCGAACTACCCACAGCCAGCATCGCAACCCCACGCCCTTCCGCAGCAGCCGTTCTGAGTCGTGAAACCCAAAATGGTCTTGAGATTCTGCTCTGTCACCGAGTTGCCGAGGTACCGGCGTTCCCTGACTTCTGGGCCTTTCCTGGCGGCGGCGTCAGTCGGGTTGACCGCACCGCTGCCGATGCTCATCCGAAATGGTTCGCGGGGCGGCAGGACCGCGTCTCGCTGATTACTCTGCTGCGCGAGATGGTCGAGGAAATTGGCATTGCACCCGATGGTTCCGGAGGCTTTCTCGAGGTATCGAGTGAAGTTCGTGATGCAGTCAATTCTGACAAGGCTGCTTGGGCTCGCCTCGCTGCGGAGGGCAGCCTTGCAGTAAAGCGTTTTGAGGCTGAGGTGATCAGCGAGCGCACGACTCCGCCACTGGCTCCCGTGCGCTTCGACAATCGCTTCTATCACGTCGCTTTGGGGTCTTCGAAGGTCGAGCCGAGTTTCCCTTCTGGTAGGTCGGAATTCGATGGATTCCGATGGTGGAAGCCAGCCGATCTGCTCGCTTCTTGGCTGGCTCACGAAGTTCGCTTGCCTCCTCCGCAGGTCACCCTCATTCGGGACATCACCGACTCGGGTTTCGAGGTGCTCGCAGCCGACCCTCCCTCTGGATACCACATCATCGAGTTCGCGCCCGGAGTTGAATGCGTACCATTGCCTACAGCGACCTTACCTCCTGCAACTCACACGAATTGCTACGTCCTCGGCGTCGCCGGCGGCCAACGCGTCATTGTCGACGCAGCCGCCAAATCACCTGAGGCATTGGCGATTCTGGCGGCGAAAGTTGAGGAAATCGAAGCGACTGGAAGCACCATAATCGCCACCGTTTTCACTCATCGTCACCCCGACCATATCGGCGACCTGTCAGCCATTTCCAAACTCTACCAAGCGCCGATATGGGCTAGCGCTGAGACTCACGAGCTCATCCCGCCGTGTGATACCGACAGCAACATCTCAGACGGCGACACCTTCACCCTCGATGACCCCGCAGGTTTGGTGACTTGGACGGTCCTTGAGACACCCGGCCATTGCCCTGGACACATCTGTCTGGCCAGCCAAGCCGGAATAATCAGCGGCGACAATGCAGTCGTTGTGGGTACCATTCTGGTGCCCTCAGGGGAGGGCGACATGAACGCATATCTCGACGGACTCGAACGCCTTCGCGCCCTCGATTCACCCCTCCTCTTCCCGGGCCACGGCCCGATGGCAGCAAACCCGAATCGTCTGCTGACACACTATATCAAACACCGAAGAGCACGCCACGCACGCGTCCTCGCTGCGGTTGAAGAAGGACTGAGCGATGTCGAATCAATCGCTGAATCGGCGTACCGAGACACCCCCCAAGCACATCCGATGCTGGCGATTGACCAAACCCTCTCTCACCTCCACGCACTGGCGCAGTCCGGCGAAGTCGTTACCGATAACGACACATTCAGAAAGGCCTGAAAGACCTCGAAGAACTCGAGCGCGCACCCGTCATTGGCGCAAAACCAAGCGCAGCCCCATCTGAAGGATCTGCAGAGTACCAGTGACGTAAAACACGATGACGGTGGCTATGTAGCGACCCAATCCGGGTCAAGATTCAAACCCATCCGACAATAGCACCTAACGAAAGTGGGGTCTTGGAATGGCTGATGATGGTCGATGGTGGAAGAAAGATGAGGATACTGACACCTCTAAGAAAGACGTCGAAGAGATGCTGAATGAGGCTGAGACCAAGCGTATCCAACGCGAAGAGGAGTTGGCAGAGGCCGAGCACCGAGAAAAAATGGCGGAATTTACGGATCCCGTGCCCAGCACTATGAAAGAGTCAGAATCCGGTGACGGCTCCCCGGTGGAATACATCGGACAGAGACTCGTACTGAAGCCCGATGACAATAATTGCTTCTACGTCGATGGGAGTATCGGAAATATCAGCAACCTCAGGTTCCTGGTGGACACGGGAGCGAGCTTCTGCTCGGTCCCGGAAAAGATTGGCGTTATTGATACAGTGAAGACGTTCAACCTGAAACGGGGAGAAGTAGTCGAGACCACGACAGCAGCTGGCCCGGGGATGGGATACAGGACTACTTTGCCTAACATAACAATTGGTCAGATGACGATAAATAACGTTGACGCGCTAATCAACCCTCTAAGGACGGGGGATTCTGAATACTGTATTCTCGGAATGAGTTTTCTCGAGCACATTGACTGGAAACATGAGAATGGGATGCTGATTCTGAACCCGGATGGAGAGTCAGATGGCACCAAGGTATACGGCTCTGGCTCTGGCTCTGGCTCTAATCACTGGCTTCTGGAGGACCCTGGTTACACTATCGCAGCCGTTGTCCTCGCTTTTGGCCTCATTGCAACCGCCTTCATGGGAGTAATGGGTGCGGGAGCGGCGGATGAATGGGCGTCCACTGATGCTGAGGTCGTGGATGGCACCGAGTGGTGGGAATGGGAGTACGAAGTTGAAGACGATTGGGGTGATTACTGGTACGAATACGAATGTGGTGCAGATGTCAACTACGCCTACTCTGTCGGAGAGGTGGATTACACTGGGGAAGACGGAATCAATCTCGGCACTTGGGATGACTACTGCCTTGATATCGTGGAGTTCGAGGAATTGCCCCTTGGGAGCAATGTCACGATATACTACGAAATTGATAATCCCGGTAATAGCCGGATTGATTCTCCGACTAAGTCGGCAATCTTCTTTTTCTTCTGCTCTTTGATCCAGTTACTTCTGCTAGCCGTGGTCCTAGTCCTAGCCCGCCTTGATGTAGCGGGACCTAGCGTGAATTTCTCGTCGGGTGGTCGGTACTACGACGACCCGGGTTACTATGATCGGCCTTGGCACAGGAGGCCCTGGTTCCATCGCCGCAGGCACCATCATCACCACCATAGACACCACAGTCGCAGCCGTAGAAAAGTTGGTGGGCGTTCATCAAGTGGCGGTAGTCGGCGGTCAAGTGGCGGTAGTCGGCGGTCAAGTGGCGGTAGAAGAAGGTCTGGCGGTCGCCGAGGCCGGTGAATAACAGCCCTTCTCCGAAGGTCTGAAATCAAAGTCGAAGCATTGCTCGACCAAGATGCACCCAGACTGGCAGGTCGTTCCTCAATTCGAGGGAGCTTCGAGCGAGGAAATCCATGTTCCCGCGGCAAATGGTGTTACCGTTCGCGTCCTACGCTGGACTCCACTCGATGCGGTTGCTGCGCAGTCGCGTACTCTGGTGATGATTCCCGGCTGGAATTCGGTCATCGAAGGTTGGCTGCCGATCTTGTCTGAATGGGTCAAGCAACGACCTATCATCAGCATCGAGACACGTGAGAAGGACAGTTGTGTGATCGATGGAGAAATCGACAAATCGACTTTCTCGATGCCGAATCTCTACGGCGACATCTGTCTGGCTCTGAGAAATCTCGGCATCGACTCGACAAAATGCGACGCATTCGGCTCATCACTCGGAGCGACTCTGCTGCTCGAGGGATTGCGAGATGGAGCACTCGAGTTTCGCTCGCTCACCGTTCTTTCGCCGAACCTCGCTTTCCCAGCCCCGCTGTGGGCGAAAATCATGATGCCGTCGCCCGTTTTCGTTTACGCGCCATTGATTCGCTTCGTCATCTGGTATCTCGACAAACGACTGGAAGAGGAGGGTCAGCGCATCCGTTATCGCCGCACCTTGCTCGCAGCCCACATTCCCCGCCTACGCCTCTGTACGCTCGTCTTCTCGAAGTTCAAAATGGACCTCGACTTCACCGAGATTATGCTTCCAATCGGTATACTGCGCGCCTCTTCCGACACTCTGCACGACCATGGCGACGCCGGCGTTCTCGACGCCGCCCTGCCCAACAGCACGCTGATCGAGATCGAAAGCAATCAATTCGCCCACGAACCCGAAGCGATACCACTCATCGAAGCCTTCCAATCATCCATCCTCTCCTGAGATTGAATCGAGGGGAGGCTTCGAATCATCACGGGTACCCCTGCTTGGGGAATGGGCGACCAACCTCGCTATTTCAGAATGGCGAAGCAGACTAGGCGCCCAATGTTGTGGACTGCGGAGAGCCGATTGGACTCTTACTCCATATGCTACTCAACAGTGAGTGAATTTCCTCAATTCTATCATTTAGGCAATTTGATACCTATACACACCTCAAGAGGGATGTGAGTAGGATTGCTAAAGCGACCTTCATGGTCTGTTTCCTCTTGATTTCGATGCTTCCGATGGAGCATTCAACAAGCCTTGAGCAAGACTCTGGAATATTCTACACAACTAACTCAAATGATGGCTACAGTGCAATTGAGTACACCGATGAGCATACAACGGTCAGTATTGGGCCATCGGATCGGCAAGCGAATCTCAGGATGCCTGGAAATCACGACTACAGTAGACCATTACCTCTGGTAGTTTCGTTGCATGGTTACAGCGGAAATGGTTGGTCCAATGCGGCCTATATGCGCCATTTTGACAGCATTCACGAAAATGAGCATCTTCTCCTCTACCCTGATGGTACAATCAACCTAGTAGGGATGCGTTACTGGAATGCTACTGATGGATGTTGTCAGTTTAGTGGCGATGTAGATGATGCGAGTTACCTTCTGAACCTGATTAACGAGGCTGTGCAAAACTACGGGGCAGACCCCGATGGCATCGTCATCACAGGTCTATCAAATGGTGGATTCATGAGTCATAGGATGGCTTGTGACGCGGGTGGTTCTATTCGTGCAATCGTGGCACTGAACGGAGTCACATGGGATGATTTCAGCAAATGTCCTGACACCGGCAGACCGGATATTCTCCATGTTCATTCAACCGCTGATACAGTAATCGCCTACAATGGTGGTGCGATTTGGGGGAGTGATTACCCCTCCGCTACCGAGACTGTTGGATATTGGGCCGACAGATCCGGATGTGATTCAACATGGACGTATCTAGGAACTAGAGATTTGTCGGGTAATGACGGGGTCGAAGAGAGTGATGAGTTTGAATTCCTCAATTGCAACTCTGGAAACCGAGTTGCTCATTGGAGAATCAACGGGGGGAGTCACGTACCGCTGCTAAATGACCCAGGATGGGCAAACCAGACCGTCAGTTGGGCTCTATCTGGGTTCGTTCGAGATTCGGACGGAGATAGCTATCGTGACGATGTAGATGCTTTCATCTACAATCCAAATGAATGGGCTGATGCCGATGGTGATTTGGTTGGAGATAATACCGATCATTGTGACCAAGACCCAAATGGCTGGGATGATTCTGATGGAGATGGCTTCTGTATCCCTGAAGATCTATTTCCAGATGACCCGAATGAATGGTCCGATGTTGATGGAGATGGAATTGGAGACAGAGGAGATCCTGATGATGATAACGACGGCTTTGATGACGACGTAGATGTCTTCCCACTAGATTCGAGCGAATGGTATGATACCGATGAGGACGGCATAGGAAATAATGCCGATTTGGATGATGATGCGGATGGGTGGGTGGATTCGGAAGATGCCTTCCCACTCGACGCAAGTGAGTGGGCGGACTTTGATGAGGATGGAATCGGTGACAATGCAGACTTGGATGATGATAATGATGGATGGTCGGACCTAGACGAGGTAAACTGTCAGACAAATCCTAACGATGAATCTCACATTCCACTAGACTCTGATGCAGACGGAATCTGCGATTTGGTGGATTCGGATGACGATGCCGATGGAGTTGATGACCATCAGGACGTTTTTCCCCTTAATCCAGAAGAATGGTCGGATAGTGATGAGGACGGAGTTGGGGATAATTCGGATGTATTCCCCGCTGACGACTCGGAATGGTTAGATTCTGATGAGGATGGAGTTGGCGACAACTCCGATGCCTTCCCGAACGACCCTACAGAATGGACCGATATTGATGGGGATGGAGTTGGTGACAATATGGACGAGTTTCCTGAGGATGGTAGTGAATGGGTAGATTCCGATTCCGATGGAGTCGGAGATAATGCCGACGCGTTTCGCGATGACCCCTCTGAAACCACAGATACCGATTTAGACGGCGTCGGCGATAATTCCGATGTATTTCCCACCGACCCTTCGGAATGGATTGATTCCGATGGAGATGGCTTCGGTGACAATTCTGATGCTTTTCCTAGTGACCCCGATGAGTGGTTAGATAGCGACGGAGACAGTTACGGGGATAACCGAGATTGGGCCCCTTTTGATTCGAAAGTATGGGATGAGCCTCCGGATTACACGATCATGATAGTGAGTGGAATTGTTGTTCTAATTGTCGGTGGTCTTGTCTATACAGGTCGGCGGCAGGCTTGAGTGCCTACCAGCACTTCACTACCTCGATAGCCGTGGTCTTCAAGCGATGGAAATACGCTCGACTGCGTTCTCTTTTCGACTGAGCGAGAGCGGATTGAATCGCCGCCTTCGGCGGTCTGGATGAGCGCTCCCGACCGTCTGAGGCAAGGCTGACAACGCGGTCGAGAGTTGGTGGGTCCGCCAGGATTTGAACCTGGGTCTGTGCACCCCGAATGCACAAGTATAGCCAAGCTAACCCACGGGCCCTTGTGTTTGTTCAGTCGCGATTCCGTCAAGAGGATTACCCTAGCTAAAACACCGTTCAAGCTAACGAAGTGAATGGATCGTCAGCACTCCAAGGGTCGACGGGCCCGACGCCGAAACTACCGAGTCGATCGTAGAGATTCTCGATGATCGTGTAGGGCCAATCGGGGTTGTCCGGACCGTAGCGCTCGGTCATTCTCCCGCCTTCGCCACCGTGGAAATGGAGCGGGACTTCGAGGCGGCGAAGCATTCCATCGCTGAATCTGCCCATGGCGAAGAGATGCTCAGAGCCATTCTGTCCGAGGATTCGGTCGGGCACCGAATCCTCGTCGACAGGAGCCTGCTCACAGGCTTCGACGATGGTATCGACGAACTCATCGAAAGCAGCGTCGAGGCCGCCCTCGTGGGCGATTGCCTCGAGCGCTGCCATCACACCGAGAGGATCCAGCTCACCGGTGAGAATCTGCAGCCAGGTGTGATGCGAGAGGCACTGGAATATCCGCGGGTCGGCAGCCACATGCCGCCATTGTGCGAAGGGGCCTCTACTGCGGTCGCCGGGCTCAGGCAACAAGCCGTATTCGATGAAGGCGTCCTTGAGACCACCGAGCCTTGTGGGGTCCATCGCGATATGTGCATTGGCGAGGGTCTCCTCGGTCAGCAACCACCAATCGATACCCTCGCGGGCGGTCGAAATCGAATCGTGGAATTCATCATAATCGCCGTACGATGGAGGCATCGAGCCAGTCTGAGCATGAGTGCGCAGAGTGTGAGCGGTGATACCGGAGTCGACTCTGTGGTGGAAATATTCGTGATCGAAACCGAACAGAAAAGCAAGGTCAAGAGCAAGCATCTCGATGTCTTCCATGCCTTTCGCATTCATCCGATTGGCGATTTCAGCAGCCAGATTAGCGAGAGCGTCAGCATTGCAATGAATGCCCCAATCCAGATCGACGCTGGGCTCGCCGGCAGCGCGGTCGAACATCGGTTTGTACCAGAAGCTGTGGAGTCCGATATCGGCCTCACCCATGGTCGTCGGGCCGTGGACGAATGGCTTGCCCTCGTCCATTCGCAGGCCACCCATGCCGCTCATGGCCTCCGAGCCTGCGCCACTGCCTATCAAGCGATTGTCTGATGAAGGGGGCGCTTGCGTGGAGGTTGAGAGCCATGCGCGACCAGTCCTCCTCATTCGATGTCGCGCGTATGGTGACAGAGTTGCGCTCGATGCTTGGCGCTCGCGCACGCAAAGCGTATCAGCCGCACTATGAACAGGTTGTTCTGCGACTGAACCCGAAGGGAGAACCATCCACGGATCTTGTGATCGTCAGAGGAAAACGAATCTATCTGTCAAGGCGCGATAGGCCGATGCCGTCGAACCCATCGCAATTCTCGATGTTCCTTAGGAAGCATCTGGCCAATTCGCGCTTGGTCGAAGTCGAACAGGTCGGCTTCGACAGAGTAATCATCCTGACTTTCGAGCACGGAGGTGGCCGTCTGAAGTTGGTCATCGAGTTGTTCAGGGACGGGAACGTGATTCTCCTCGATGATGAAGGAGTCATCATGCAGCCGTTGACTCATGCGAAGTACGCGAGTCGTTCTCTGAAGCGAGGTGAGGTGTATGTTCCACCGCCGGCGACCGTCGATCCTCGCGAGTTGAGTCGCGCGGGCTTAGACGAGTTGTTGGATGCCTCGGACAGCGATCTGATTCGGACGCTTGCTGCTCGGGTCAATCTCGGGCGGATTTATGGAAATGCTGTCTGTGCCGCTGCCGGACTCGACCTGAAACTGGCCGCGGCCGAGCTCGCTGACGGTCAGCGAAAGACTCTCAGTGACTCGATGGCACGCCTGTTGAGCGAATTGTTGCAAGGGACTGGAGCTTACATCTGGTTTTCCGATTCTGAGGGCTTGAGCGCTTGGCATGAGGCTGACGACAATCCTCTCGCGCTCGATTCGGCGAGCGCGGGAATCGATGAATTCTCGCCGATTCTCCTGCCGTTCAAGGATGAGGAATTAGCTGTCGGCATCGACAGCCTGTGCGCTGCCTTCGATGCCGTGTTCGGCGCCCACGATGCGATCGCTTACATCCGCCGCGAAGAGGAGAAACTCGTCGCCGCAGGAACCGATGAGGCTGAACAGAGCGCGAAATTGACGCGCCGAGCCGACCAACAGCGCTCAGCCATCGAGCGCTTCGAGACGCAAGCAGCATTGACTCAGGAATTGGCCAAATCTGTGCAGGATAACTGGACTCACGTAGATGACCTTCTGAGCCAAGTCAATGGATTCATCGAATCCGACAGTTGGCAATCTTTGGAAGCCAAATCTGGTGAAATAATCTGGATTGACGGAGTCGACGCTGCCAAACGGACGATTCTCGCCCGACTACCGGACGAAGACGATGAGCCGGGCGCCAGCGTCACCCTGCACATCGAAGCGACCGTTCACCAGAACGCGCAGCGATATTTCGAGCAAGCCCGCACTCTCAAAGACAAGGCGAAGGGGGCGCGAGTTGCTCTTGAAAAAACAGAGTCTGCTGCGGCTAAGCGAGCGTCTCAGCACGAGAAGGATACTGCGGCGGGTCGAGTGCGAGCGGCGAAGCGAAGCCGTAGATTCTGGTTCGAGAAGCACCGCTGGGGAGTTCTATCCGATGGGCGACTCTTCGTCGGCGGGCGCGATGCCAAAGGCAATGACACGATCTTCAGGAAATTCCTCAAATCCACCGACCTCTACTTCCACGCGGACCTGCACGGTGCTCCATCCTGTTCTCTACGTCTGCGCGACGGCCTTGTGATCGATACCGAGCAATCGGGCTTCCGCCCAGAAGGCGTCGCCGCATTGAGAATCGCTCAGGAGATGGAGAGTGAGGTCGAAGATGCCAAGGATCTGGCTTCTGAGATCTGTGAAGAAGGCGCGCAGTTGGCCGTCTGCTGGTCACGCGCCTGGGGATCTGGCGGGGCGGCTGCAACCGCCTTCCACGCGCGCCCCACACAGGTTTCGAAGAAGACCGAGAGCGGTGAATCACTAGGTCGCGGCTCATTTGTCGTGCGCGGACAGCGCACTTGGTATCGAGACGTGAAGATGGAACTGGCAATCGGTTTCGGAATCGTCAACGGCATCCCGCTGCCAATCCCGGGCACCATCGCAGGAGTCTCTAATCTGTGCCAGC
>Ga0310121_10003784_pt1 | contig 13685 bp, 11 predicted proteins | sample CB27_Tmax_986_MG_FD_203504 | JGI IMG/M metagenome (GOLD analysis project Ga0310121, IMG submission 203504) | Marine microbial communities from Western Arctic Ocean, Canada - CB27_Tmax_986 | ecosystem: Environmental > Aquatic > Marine > Oceanic | place: Canada: Western Arctic Ocean | collected... | reverse complement strand
GACATTTCCCCGCTGTTTCGGCAAACACGGGGCAATCTTTTCGTATTGTTCGGGAGTGATCTGCATCATTAAAGGATCATGACGCCATCCGCCCCGAAAGTCAATTGTTTAGTGTTAACAGGCCCTAGTGCGCGCGGCGTGTTTACCGGAAGGCATTGTTACCGTCGATGAATTCGTGTTCGTGCTCGTCCATCGTAATCGAAAAATCAAACCCCACGCTTCGGCTCGATTACGAGGAACGGGAGCCGAGAGCCGATCTGAAACAAAGGGGCTACACGCGCGAAGAGCTCGGTGCGCGGAAGATGACCAATTATGCCGACCGGTGCCGGTGCGCCGGCCGCCAGGACGGTTTTTTTCGTGTCATTTTGGAGCCGGGATAGTAGAATTTGCTCTCCGTGCGGGGATGGTCGGGTGCGGCCCAGGATCGGGCCGTCGGCGAGCAGACCCCTCAACACCTCGAAAGCGAGAGAATTCCATGTCCGCCAATACACGTTTGTTTACGTCCGAATCGGTGTCCGAAGGGCATCCCGATAAGGTTTGCGACCAGGTCTCCGATGCGATTTTAGATGCGCTGCTGGCGCAGGATCGCGACTCGCGGGTCGCCTGTGAAACGATGGTCACGACTGACCTGATCGCGGTCTGCGGCGAGATCACCAGCAAGGCCACGATCGATTTCCAGTCCGTGGCGCGCGGGGCGGTCGCCGATATCGGCTACATCGACGATGCCTTGGGCTTTTCGGCCAGTTCGGCCAAGTATCTTCAGGCGATTCACAGCCAATCGCCCGATATCGCCATGGGCGTGGACTCCTCGTCCGAGAGAGAGCAGGGGGCCGGCGACCAGGGGCTCATGTTCGGCTACGCCTCGGACGAGACGCCCGAGCTGATGCCGATGCCGATCCAGTTGGCGCACCAGCTCGTCGAGCGCCAGAGCCGGGTGCGGCGCGACGGGACGATCCCCTGGCTGCGGCCCGACGCCAAGAGCCAGGTCAGCATCGAATATGACGACAACTGGAAACCCACGCGTATCCACACGGTCGTCCTCTCGACCCAGCATGATCCGCTGGTGGGTGGGACCAACCCCAGCGAGGACGACTTGGCCCGGGAACACGCCCAGATCAAGGCCGAGGTCCTCAAGCATATCATCATGCCGGTCCTCCCCGCCGAGATGGTCGATGACCGCCTAATCGTTCACGTCAACCCGACCGGCCGCTTCGTGGTCGGCGGCCCGCACGGCGACACCGGCCTGACCGGGCGCAAGATCATCGTCGATACCTATGGCGGGATGGGGCGCCACGGGGGTGGGGCGTTCAGCGGCAAGGACCCCTCCAAGGTCGACCGGTCGGCGACGTACGCCGCCCGCAGGATCGCCAAGAACATCGTGGCCGGCGGCGCGGCGGAGCGTTGCGAGGTGCAGCTCAGTTACGCCATCGGCGTGGCCGACCCCTTGTCGATCCTGGTCAATACGTTCGGCACGGGCAAGGTCAGCGAGGAGAAGTTGGTGGACGCCGTGCGCGCGACGTTCGACCTGACCCCGCGCGGGATCGTCGAGAGCCTCGACCTCAAACGCCCGATCTACCGCAAGACCGCCGCCTACGGGCATTTCGGCCGCGAGGACGCCGATTTCACCTGGGAACAGACGCCGCATAAGGACGTCTTCGCGAAGCTGGCCGGTGTCGAGTCCGGCGCGTTGGTCTAGTGGCGCCTGGCGCGGGGGATCGACCCTCGTCAACGGTAATTTTTCGCCTTCCGGGATGTTTCCGTTACGGATCAAGAGCTCGAACATCTGGAGAGGGGTCGCCATGCGGGGCGGCCGTTGGTGGCGCACGTCGTCGTCGCCTTGTGCGACAATCTGCACCAGGGCATCCAGCCGGTCCCCGATTTTCTGGGAAAGGGCGATGATCCGGACGGGATCCTATACTGGGGGGCGATGTTTGGGGTGCGGTATTCCTTGGTGAAAAAGGGAGGCTGGCGGAAGGTCGCCCATGACGGCCCCAAACCCGAGGGGGTGCTCGAGCGGCTGATTCTGCGCCGGACGACCGTTCGCGCCGACGGTGCCACCGCGCAAGCCTTCATCGTCGCCGACGCCTGGGAAGGACGCCGGATTCAGGCGGCGACGAGGGCCTTTCTCACGATGGCCGGCGGCGGCGCGAAGGAAACGATTCAGGCGCGGGGCGAGGACGACGGCATTAGCCTGGCCGCCGGGGGCAGTGCCCATCTCGTGGCCTACGTCGGGCACAATGGACTGATGGATTTCTCGATGCCCGCGGGGCTGAAACCGGAACCGCCGAACCCCGCGAAGAGCGCGATCCTGCTGGCCTGCAAGAGCAAGTCGTACTTCGAGGACTTTCTCAATCGGTCGGGCGCCCATCCGCTGCTGCTCACCAATGGCTTGATGGCCCCCGAGGCCTATACGCTGGATTCGGCGCTCAAGTCGTGGCTGGCGGGTGAAGACGCCGCGCAAACGCATGAGGCGGCGGCCCAGGCCTATCACCGCCATCAGGAGTGCGGCATCCGGGGCGCTCGCTGGCTGTTCCATCACGCTCTCTGAGGGACTGACGGGCGCCGTCGCCGATCCGCGCCGAAACAATCAAGGAAGCATCTGATCGACGACTTCATGTAAAATCCACGGGCGGGAGGAGAGTGAAAGCATGGGAAAAGGGCAAAGGTTTAGCATTAAGGTGACGCATGACTTCTTTTCAGAAGATGGAAAGACACTAGGCGAGGACATGGGCCTGTCCGTCCTTGACGATGAACCGTTGATCCAGTGGGAGCGGTTTCAGGAACACCGGCCGGAGATTGGTCCGGATCAGGTTGCGGGCGCCCAAGGCGTCGTCGTCCTAGCGCCGCGCGTGACCGCGCAAACCGTTTCGGCGGTGGAGGACCTATTGGCTATTGGGCGTTTCGGCGCCGGCTTTGACGCGGTCGACATCCCCGCGTGCACCGCTGCCGGCGTCGCCGTCATGAACACGCCGGGCGCCGTGGACCGGCCTGTTGGGGAGGCGACGGTGGGGTGGATGATCGCCCTCTCCCACCACACGCGCATCAAAGACATGCTTGTCCGCACCGGCCAATGGAACAGCCGCACGGATTACAGTGGGAGCGAACTGCGCGACAAGACTTTCGGCGCCGTTGGGCTGGGCGGGATCGCACGGAAGACCCTCGAGCTGCTGCAAGGGTTTGGCATGAACCCGCCGATTGCCCACGATCCGCTTGTTGATGAAGCGGCGGCCTCCAAACTCGGAGTGCGGCTCGTCGCGCTGCACGAGTTGCTCGCCCAGGCGGATTTCGTCTCGGTCCACTGTCCGCTGATGCCGCAAACCGAAGGATTGATTGGCGCCGATGAATTGGCGCTGATGAAACCCGGCGCGTTCCTGTTGAACACGGCGCGCGGGGGCATCGTCGACGAGGACGCCCTGTATGACACGTTGAAAAACAAACGGATCGCCGGCGCGGCGATTGATGTCTTTGTCGGCGAGCCGATTACCGAGCCGCACCGGTTCGGCGAACTGGAAAACGTACTTCTGGCGCCGCACGCCATTGCCTGGACCCATGAGTTGTTTCGCGACATCGGACGGTCCGTGTTTCGGAGCATGGTCGAACTGGCGCACGGCAAACGTCCGGGTCCCGTGCTTAACCCGGAAGTGTTCGATCGCCCATCTTTTCAGGAAAAATGGCGGCGGCTCCGCATCTCTTGACGTCGGCGGTGGTCAACCGATAATCCAAAAGCGAAGGAAAGAGGAATCCCATGGAAAAGAACCGTGAACCCCGCGATTCTCACGTCGGAAGCGGAAACTTTCTCTATTGCGCGAGTCCGGCTTGGGAGCAGCTTCCTGAAGGCATGCGTTTCAGGGACGTTGTGGGGGTGGCGACCGATTCGCGTGATCGGCTATATGTCTTTCATCGTAATGAGAACCCGATCGTCGTCCTTGATCACGACGGTAACTTTCTCCGCACGTGGGGCAAGGGGCTATTCGTCGGGCCACACGGAATTACAATCGGCCCCGACGATATGTTGTATTTGTCGGATTACGAAGATCACACGGTCCACAAGTTCAGCCCCGATGGCGAACGCCTCTTCACGCTGGGGACGAGCGGCCAACCGTGCGACACCGGTATCGAGGGCCTCGATTACCGGATGATCGAGCGCGCCGGTCCACCGTTTCATCGCCCCACGAATGTGGCGCTCACGAGCGAAGGGGAAATGTTGATCTCGGACGGTTATGGAAACGCTCGCGTGCATAAGTTTTCATCGGACGGCGAACACCTGTTTTCGTGGGGCGAACCGGGCAGCGGTCCGGGACAGTTTCAACTGCCGCACGGAATCGGAATCGACAGCGCGGGAAGGGTTTTTGTCGCCGACCGCGAGAATAGCCGATTGCAATTATTTACGCTCGACGGAGAGTTCATCGCCGAGTGGACCGACCTCGTGCGGCCGACCCAAGTCTTCATTGATCACCACGACAACGTATTCGTAACGGAGCTTGGCCGACGGGCCGGCATGTTTCCCTGGATGGAAGTTGATCTCACGTCCAGCGGTGGTCGGCTCAGCGTCTTCGATCGCGAAGGTAAACTGCAAACCCGCTGGGGCGGCGGCGAGAATCCATGCGACCCGGCCGATTTCTTCGCCCCACACGATATCTGCATTGATTCGCGGGGAAGCATCTACGTCGGCGAGGTCACGTATACGGCCGGAGGCAATCGCGGGTTCGTTCCTCCCGAATGTCCTTCGCTACGCAAGTTCGTGAGGAAGAATTAGTCACTGGCCCGCCGATCGCCATGGACAAATATGCGCTGATCCGAAGACTGAAAATCATCATGAAGCGGTTGCGGAGACCTCGAGAGAACCGTTGGGATTCGGAAGCACGGCCCATCGTCGATCTTCGCGCCCTTCGCGATCTTCTGTCGTCTATTTGAATAGAAGCGCGCGAAGAACGCGAAGGCTTGTCGATCCAAGTACTGCCCCGATGCCATCCATCCTTGATATCCTGTATGAATGCATTGATCCTGTTGTGATGCTTACATGGTGAGCGATTGAAGCGGTAAAGAAACGGCGCATCCATTGGCCATGCTCCGATGGACCGCTTCGGTGAACTCCATGTATTTCACGCCGTCTTCGAAGCGTGTCAGGCGGATCGGCGCCACGCCGCGGATGGCGTCGATGAATTCCTCCTCGACGCGCCACAACTGGGCTTCTTCGGGCGGAATCTCGATGGGGCCCAGATCGGCGTCGCCGCGTCGGCCGCCAAACAGTTTGCCCTCGCGAAACATCAGCGTGCCTTTCTCTCCAAACAGCCAGGCCTCGGCGGGGCCGGTCAGGCCCGCCACCGCTGAGATCCGAAAATGCGCAAGCGCGCCGCAGGCCATCTCGGCCATGACGTTCAGGTGTTCAGGGATACGAACGGCCCGGCGCGCGCCGCTCTCATCGGGGCGCGTGGTAACCCAGGTTTTGCCTTGGGCCGAGACGGATGTCGCCTCACCGACCCAGCGCATGACTTCCTCATACCAGATGCCCAAGGACATGATATTGAATCCGCTCAGATCATGGTCCTGGCGCCAGTGCAGCGGCGACTCACGATCCAGAAAGCCGGCCGAAGTCCTGACTTCGATCGCGAGCAGCTCCCCAAGATAATCTTCGGCAATCAGACGCCGGATGGTTTGATCGACACCCAGCGTCTCCGGAGCGGGAACGATCTGCGTGACAAGATCGGGCAGATCATCGGCCACTTCGAGCATCAGGTGCGCCTGGCGGGCATTCATGGCCATGCGCGATTCGCACAGCACGTGCTTGTTATGTTCCAGCGCCATCAGCGTGACCGGGCAGTGCAGATAGGGCCACGTGCCGATCACGATGGCATCGGTGTCGCCCGCCGCGACCAAGTCCCGCCACCGGTCGTATACCGTCGGGATACCGAACTCCCGTGCGACTTTTTCCGAGGAGGCCCCGGAGCGATTGCAGACACTGACGATCTCGACATGCTCGATCTTTCGCAGGCCTGTGATGTGTCGCGCGCGGGTGTTTTGCCCAGCGCCGACGATTCCCACCCTGACCGGTTCAGGAAGCATGATTTGGTTCTCCTTTCAGGTTCGGAGCTTCAACCGCACGGATCGACCCGGATCATTCGGGAGAAACTAATCATCATACTAGCGATTCAACCCCACGGAATCAACTCGATAAGAAAGAAGACGCGGCAAAGAACCTTTTGACCGAAGCTTCCCAGTGGTATAAATTACTGGACAAGCGGTTCCAGAAGTGTGAGAAATGGAACGTGAGCAATAATCAGCGCGACCTCTTGGAGTGGATAAAGAGCTTTTATGATCGAGACCCTCATCCGACTTTTTTTCAATGGCTCGATGATTCCCGGAATGCTTTCAAGTCCAGATCGCCTTGGCCCCATGTTTGTAACCGCTGCCGGACGGGTCGCGTCGCGTAGAGAAGGTTTCGAGAATACCTGAACCATGGCAGTACCAATCAAGATGCCTGACGTGGGGACCACCGTTGATGAGGTGACGCTCGTTAAGTGGCTGGTCGAGGAGGGGGCTGAAGTCAGGCGGGGGGATATGATCGCGGAGATTGAAACGGACAAGGCAACCGTCGAGTTGGAGTCGGTCGCGGAAGGCGTGTTGCTCCGGAAAATGGTAAGTGTCGGTGACGTGGTTGCGGTCGGCGCCGTCATCGCTTATGTCGGTGAATCCGGTGAAATCGTTTCGTCCGAAGTGGAGGCCGAACCCGAGGAGCGTCCTTCTCAGACACCGCTTGGATCCGCGCCGTCGGGTCGAGACGGGAAGCCCCGCGTATCGCCGATTGTCCGGAATCTGGCAAAACGGAAAGGCGTCGATCTCGACGGTATTGCGGGCAGCGGTGCGCACGGGATGATTACCCGCGAGGACGTGGTGGCGGCAGCCAGGGCCCGCAACGCCGGCGAGTGAAGTTTTTCATGCTGCTTGCAACAATGTTCGCCTATATACGGGCCGGAAGATTCGCTCGATCATGACCTCGATGGATGACACCAGCCGCGAGGAATTACGGGAGTTTTACCGGAAAATGCTGCTCATCCGAAAAGCGGAAGAGCGAATCAATTTCCTGTTCCTCGAAGGGACCATCCCCGGCACGCTGCATCAGTCCCTGGGTCAGGAGGCGGTGGCCGTCGGTGTTTGCGGCGCGCTCAACCTGGATGATGTCATCACCAGCACTCATCGTCCACACGGGCACGCCCTTGCCAAGGGTTTGGATCTGACTGCTTTCATGCTTGAGCTTCTGGGCAAGCCGGGCGGCTGTTGTCGTGGGAAGGGCGGATCGATGCACGTCGGCGACCTGGCCGTCGGCATGATCCCGTCGATTGCAATTGTCGGCGGGGGCATTCCGATCGGGACTGGCGCCGCTCTTGCCTTCAAGCTTCGCCGCGAAAGCAGGGTCGCGGTTTGCTTCAGCGGTGACGGCGGCGTTGCCGAGGGTGCTTTTCATGAGAGCGTCAACATGGCGGCGATATGGGATTTACCGGTGGTGTATATCATCGAGAACAACCGTTACGCCGCGTCCACGCATTACTCCCGAAACACGAAACTGACAAAGCTGTCCGACATGGCGGCCGCCTACGGCATTCCGGGAATCACGATTGACGGGAACGATGTGCTTGAGGTGCATGCAACCGCTCGCGAGGCGGCGCAGCGCGCGCGCGATGGGGGCGGCCCAACGTTGGTGGAAGCGATGACCTACCGCATCACCGGCCACAACCGCCGGGACCCGTGCAACTACATGCCCAAAGAGGAACGGGAACAAGCCCTGGCAAACGAACCCATCAAGCGTTTTGAACAGCATCTTCTCTCGAACGGTCTCGCCCAGCCGGGAGAACTTGACGCGCTAAAAGCGGAAATCGATGCGCTGGTGGAAAAGTCCGTGGAAACGGCTTTGGCGGCGCCCGATGCCCAGCCGGAGAATGCTTTGAACGATGTCTATGCCTGAGCGGAACTGAAACCATATAATTGTTGCGGAGTTGGAAGCGGACACGGTTTACCGCCTCGGCGATGCAAGATAAGGAATCATGAAAAAGATTTCCATTTCACAAGCCCTACGGGAAGGTCTCGCCGAGGAGATGTCGCGCGATCCGAACGTTTTTTGCATGGGTGAGGACATCAGCATCGCCGGTGGCTGGGGCGGTGTGTTCACCGTGACGCTCGGACTGGAAGAGAAGTTCCGTGATCAGCTCATTGATACGCCCATCTCGGAAGCGGGAACCTTCGGCCTTGGCGTCGGCGCGGCGCTCATGGGCATGCGTCCGATCGTGGATGTCCAGTATGGCGACTTTCTGTTCCTGGCCATGGACCAGATCATCAATCAGGCGGCCAAAATGTCGTATATGTCGGGAGGCAAATTGAAGGTTCCCATGGTCATGCGCGTCCCGGTCGGCGCGACCGGTCGCGGCGCTCAGCACGCCCAGAACCTGGAACGGTTTTTCATCGGTGTTCCCGGTCTTAAGGTGGTCTGCCCGGCCACCGCTTACGATGCCAAGGGACTTCTGAAGGCGGCTGTTCGCGACGACAACCCGGTCATGATGTTCGAGCACAAGCTGCTGTACGGTTCGAAAGGAATCGGTAAGGCGTCGGGCGACGTGGACGCTTCCAGTGAAGTGCCGGACGAAGATTATACCGTGCCGATCGGCAAGGGGGTTGTCCGCCGCGAGGGTTCGGATGTTACGATTATCGCGACGCTGTTGATGATGCATGTCGCCCTGCAGACGGCGGCAGCGCTTGAGGGCGAAGGTTTAAGCGCGGAGGTTGTCGATCCCAGGAGCTTGAATCCGTTCGACTGGGAGCTGGCGGAGGCGTCCGTCCAGAAAACGACGCGCGTCGTCATTGTAGAAGAGGGACCGCTGACCGGAGGTTGGGGCGCGGAGGTCGCCGCCTCGCTGAGCCGGCGGCTGAGCGATTATCTGACGGCGCCCGTGGAACGCGTGGCGTCGCCGGATATCCCGGTTCCTTTTTCGCCGGTCATGGAAGACTATTACCGGCCAAACAAGGAGAACATCATTCGGGCCGTGCGGAGTCTGCTTGAATATGCTTGATTTGCCCCAGGGCTCAGTATAGCCAGACGCGATTTCCAAAGAGCGAGGCCATTCGTTTGTTGCAACAACAAGGACGACCCATTCAAAGGAGGTAATGTTATGAGCATCGAAAGTTTACGAGATGTTTCCGGTAAAATCGCCATTGTCACTGGTGCCGCGCGCGGTCTGGGCAAAGGGACCGCTGAAGCGCTGGCCGATGGGGGCGTCCACGTGATCGCGTCCGACGTTCTTCCGCAAGTCCAGGAAACCTTTGACGAGATTAAGCAGAAGCATCCCGACAACAAAGGCCATGCCCAGATCACCGACGTCTCCGATGAAAACGCCGTCAAGGAACTCATCGAAGGCGCGGTGGCCAAGCTCGGTCGGCTGGACATCATGGTCAACAACGCGGCCATCCATCTGCATGAGGGTTTTGTCGCCGACATGGAAAAGGAGACCATGGACCGGATTTTCGCGGTCAACTTCTATGGTGAATTCTACGGCTGCAAATACGCCGCGCGCCAGATGATGAAGCAGAAGAGCGGCAGCATCATCAATCTCGGCTCCTACGGCGGCAAGTACGGCTTCCCGGGATACGCGGCCTATTGCTCCTCCAAAGGCGCGGTCCATACGCTGACCACGGCGCTGGCGCGCGAATTGGCGCCCTATCACGTCAACGTGAATGCCCTCTGCCCCGGCCTCGCCGCCAGCGAAATGCACTGGAGTTTCATGGAATCCGAAGCGAAGGACCGCGGTATCACGTTCGAGGAACTGAAGGCGGAGGAACTGAAGACCATCCCGCTCGGCCGTTACGGTTACGGTCGCGACAGCGCCGGGGCCATCATGTGGCTGGCTTCGGAATCCGGTTCCTATGTCACCGGTCAGTCGATCAATATCAACGGCGGCCTTTATTTTGCCTGAGAAGAAACGGGACGAGATGGAGTCCCCCAAAATGATTCTAATATCCGCATAGCTGAAGGAGAACTCGCCATGACACTCGGACTGATGGCCAAGGATTGCGAGATCCGCATCGATTACGACAAGCTGCGCAAGGACCGTCTACGCAAGACAAACGAGCAGATGAAAAAAGACGGCATCACCACCCTGCTCTGCTTCGATCAGGACTGGATCCGCTACATCACCAGCACGAAGGTGAACGACTGGGCGAACAACAAGCTGCTTCGAAGCGCACTTTTGACGGTGGACAAGGAACCGATCCTCTACGAGCTGGGCAGCGCCATCGCGGCCAAGAAAAAGCTGTGTCCCTGGATCGCCGATCGCATGTTTCCGTCGATCGGCACCTGGCGCGGGGCCTTTCCGAGCGCCGTGGTTACCGAGAACGCCAAGAAATTCGCTAAAATGATCAAGGGCCGTCTACAAGATCTCGGCGTGGCAAACGAGCCGGTCGGACTCGACATCGCAGAGATTCCTATTCTGCAAGCGATGGAAGCCGAAGGGATCACCGTGGCCGACGGTCAACAGACGCTGCTTGACGCCTCCAAAATCAAGACGCCCGAGGAGGTCGAACTCATCGAAACCTCGATCGCCATCGTCGAGGCCGCGTTCTGGGAAGTGGTCAATACAACCAAACCCGGCGTGCGTGAACTCGACATCGCGGCCATGATGCGCGATGTGATGTATCGCTATGGCGCCGAGGAGATGCAGAACATCAATGTCATCTCCGGCAATCGCTCCCACCCGCACCCCCACGACTTCTCCGACCGCATGCTTCGGATCGGCGACATGCTGTTCATCGACGTCGTCAGCGTCTTCAACGGCTACAAGACCTGCTATTACCAGACGTTTTGCGTCGGCAAGCCGTCACAAAAGCAGCTCGATGTCTACAAACGAACCTACGACTGGCTGTTCGACGCGATCAACATGGTCAAGCCGGGCGTGAGCACCGCGGAGATCGCGGAGGTCTGGCCGTCGGCCGAAGAACTCGGTCTCTCCAGCGAGGCCGAGGCCTTCGCCCTGCAGGTGGGACACGGCATCGGCATCACGCATTGGGGCAAACCGGTCATCAGTCGCTTCTTCTCGTTCGACAATCCCGAGATCATCGAGGAAGGCATGGTCATGGCGTTCGAGACCTACTGCGGCCAGGGCAACGACGGCGCGCGCATCGAGGAGCAGTTCGTCGTAACCCAAGACGGCGTCCGAATGCTCAGCAAGTTCCCCTCGGAGAAGTTAATATCCTGCCCGTGCGTCGGTTCCTTGCTACCCTGATCAGGCAGTGTCAGACGTCAAAAGCCGGTTCGCAAGTTTGTTTTAGCGGCCTTCCATACGGGCGCCGACATCCCCTTACCAACGGCTGGCACTTGTTCCTGACGTCGCATCTATCTTTTGAAAGGTTCGGGCGTTTCCTTCGGAGGATAGCGCATCTCGGGATACCAGTTCAGGGAGTAATAGGGATCTTGTTGCAGGAATTTGCGTTCCTCTTCACGATACGCCGCAAAGAGCGGGTCGTCCTCGGCCGGCTGCGGCAATTGGGCCAGGATTTTATCGAAACGCTTGCGCGCGGCGGCGACCTCGGAGTCCGTCGAATCCGTGACCTCGATGTATCCGTTCCCGTCGCGGTTGTCGCCGCAATCAAAGAAGCGTCCGCCCGCCATGGAGAGCCAGCGCCCATCGCGCAACATGCGTTCCTCGCCGCAGTAACTGAAGACCCAATCGCGCGGCTTGTACGGCTCACCCAGCAGCAGGGGCGCGAAGCTGCGCCCGTCGATCGCGTTATCACGAGGGAGCTTGCCCCCGGCCAGATCGATAAACGTCGGGAACATATCGGAAAAATCGACCAGTTCGCGGCGGGCGCCGCCGACCTTCAGGGCACTCGGACAGTTGACGATCAAAGGCACCTGACAGCCGTCCTCCAGCGCGTGCGCCTTGGCCGCCGGGGTTCCGTTGTCGGTCGTGAAGATGATGATCGTGCGGTCGCGGAGACCAAGCCCGTCCACGGCCTCGACGATTCGCCCAACCAACTTGTCCACATACTCGACGTTGGCCCAGAAGTTTTTCGGAGGCTTGGCGGAAGGCTCGTCGCGGTACGGATTCGAAGAATCCGGCGCGGGAAAGGCATTGAAATTCTCAGACGTTTCGAATCGGAAGCGGTCCTCGCCCGCTTGTAGCGAATCGGGCGTGGGATAGAAATTGGAATGTCCCAAGATCGTCGGGAAATAGGCGTAAAAAGGGCGCTCCTTGTTGCGCGTGATGAAATCGATCAGGAAATCGGCGCAGATGTCGCCGCTGAAATCATCCGGGCCCGTCGGGATGGATTCGCCGTTCTTAACCACCAGCGGCTGCCACGTCCGATACCCCGGTTGTGTATCCGGCATCTCCCCGCGCGCCCAATCCTTGCCTGCCCCCCAGACGACGCAGGATTCGTCGAACCCGTAATCCCACGGCGGACCGACGTGGTGCCACTTGCCCGCCATCGCCGTCGTGTAACCGACTTTCTTTAACAGCTCCGGATAGACCGTGTTCTTGTCGGTGACCCGCTCGGGGGGCGTCATCCAGTTGTGATAGAATCGAGTACGGAACCCATAGCGACCGGTCATCAACTCGACCCGCGAGGGATTGCACAGCGGGGTGGCCCAGCAGGTCTCGAAGCGCGCCCCATTTTCGGCCAGCGCGTCGACGTTGGGCGTGCGACACGTCGTCGAGCCGTAGCAGCCTATTTCCCCGTTCGCGAAATCATCCCCCATGATGAAGATGATATTGTACGGCCGTTGCGGTCGGCTCGGTTCGCCAAAGCCCCAATTGGGCAACACCGCACCGGCCGCGCCGGCGGCCGCGTACTTCAACAGGTCCCGCCGGGTCGGTTTATCTTGTGAATCAACATTCATCGCAACTGCTCCCCTGGTATCGGTTCAAACGTGCTCACGCGAGGTATTCCGGCACCTTTTCCAGTCCGAGGCCACAATATTCACTCCTGACAACGGCCTCGATGGACGGCTAGGCTTTGGAGATATCACGTCGCGGGTACGAAACCATTCGCTCACCGGACATGTCAACCGATATATCCCATTCGGCTAATCTAAACGTTCAATTGACCTCGATCCTGAGTGGATCAATCAACGAAGTGGGACCGAAGGAAAGCCACTTGAACGTGGAGATTAATCATGCAAAACCCGGCCAGAGACCCAAGAGCATCAATTGTCCTCCTCGAAGCCCTCCTCAGCGTGTGAAACTATTCACCATCCTGCCCCGCTTTTGACGTAACTTCAATATCTTCAATGAATATAGGCTTTCGGTGGGGTCAAGTCCGAATTCTTGTACAGGCCGCACCCCCACCACAACTTATCCGCCTAGGCTTGGACCTTTCGGATTGACATGGGCGACAATTGCCTATTGAATGGGCAGCTCATCTATCTCAATCAGTGGTTGCCATGTTCCGCGAGTCTAAACTAATCTTTCATCCAGCCCATGTCCTGATGGGGTTTGTTCCAGTTCCCGCTGACGAGGTGGTCTCATGTCGATCCTGTTCCCGCTCACTGATGTGCTCGATGATCGAGTCTGTTATCGATGGTTCGAGTCGATTTTTTGGCCGCAAGGCCGGGTCTGTTCGCGTTGCGGCGCTCGCGACCGGCTCAGCATTCACAACCGCGAACGCGAGCCGGTGCTGGACTTTCAGTGTCAGCATTGCCGCCA
>Ga0310121_10003783_pt1 | contig 13691 bp, 9 predicted proteins | sample CB27_Tmax_986_MG_FD_203504 | JGI IMG/M metagenome (GOLD analysis project Ga0310121, IMG submission 203504) | Marine microbial communities from Western Arctic Ocean, Canada - CB27_Tmax_986 | ecosystem: Environmental > Aquatic > Marine > Oceanic | place: Canada: Western Arctic Ocean | collected... | reverse complement strand
GTGGAGTTTGGTCAGGCCGTCCAAACTCTCGCGCGCGGTGCCGTGACGGCACACGCAAAGCAGTGTGTCATCCGGCATCGTGACAAGAAACGGCGCCAGGACATACTCGCTCACGCGATGGGGTTCCGGATTGATGTAGAGAACAGCGTGATCGAGTACTTTCAGAGAAGCCATAGGTGTTTTCCTGGTTTCGGCGACTGCGACTGCGTCCGCAGTCCGAGGCGGTCCGCCTGAGACGGACCGCCTGAGACGGACCGCCTCGGACTCCTCAATTAGGGTAAGACGCGCCAAATCGCTCATTACCCTACCGCAGTTTTATTTTCTCCGCCCGCCGTCCCAACGTCCAGCATATTCGGCTGAAACTCCCCGATGATTCCCGTGAGCATCTTCAATCGACCGCCCGCACCGATGGACAGGGTGATGTCACCAGCGATCCCGCCAGTTACAGTCTCGTTACGCAGGCCGCCGTGGCCCAGAAGGATGCCGCCATCGAGTTCCTGCAGAACATCGTAGCGGCTTTGGTGGACGAGCGAGCGGATTTGGTGGATGAGCGCGACGTTGTCATTGCCGAACGAGACGCCCTGGAAGCAACCGCCGTGAGCAACGCTACCGAGATTGCCTTGCTGGAGGGCACCGTCTCGAGCAACGCGACCGAGATTGCCTTGCTCTCCCAACGCCCGACACTGAAGGAGGTTCGTGATGGACGTCCCGGTTCGGTTCTCCTCGGTGTCGATTCCGAGAACGGTTTGGTGGTTTTGGACTTCACCGTCGAGGAGAGTGAAGACCTGATCACCTGGACCCCGGTCGCCGGACCCGGGGTGAGCCAGACCCTCACGCTGCCCGAGGGCAAGCGGTTCTACCGGTTCGCACACTGATCCGAATCAGAGGAGGAAGGGTTTACCCCCAGTAGCCCAAGCGTAAAAGAAGCTTGCGCTTCTCCCTATCAGCTTCCCGCCCTCTGGAATCCCCCTCAGCAATGAGGGCTATGGCGACCTTGAGAAGTTCGTTCAACGATGCGAGGCATCTCCCGGGTGCGGCGGGTGGCGGTCGATCAAAACCAACCAGTATCCGTTGAGGTCCGTAGACTCACGCTGCTGACTCATCTGAGTATCGGTTTCGGGGGTCTCCTGTCACCCTACCTCTACCCTTGCCAAGGGCGACTGCAGAGGTAATAATTGCGACATGAAAGCTACAACGATTCTCGCATTCCTGTTCCTCATTTGTGCCGCATTACCGCTCTACGCTGCGGACATTAACGACCTGACTTATGACGCCAGCGGCGCCACCGTCACCATCACGGACTGCGACACAGCCGCCTCCGGCGCACTGGTTATTCCTGAGACCATCGAGGGCAAACCGGTCACCAGCATCGGGTATGATGCTTTTTACGACTGCAGCAGCCTGGCCAGTATCGCGGTGTCGGAGGGAAATATGGCCTATTCCAGTGAGGATGGGGTGCTATTCAACAAAGCCAAGACGATTTTAATTGTCTGCCCTGGGGGGAAAAGCGGGGCGTACGCGATTCCAGAGAGCGTCACCAGCATCGGGGACTATGCCTTCAGTGACTGCACCAGCCTGGCCAGCGTCACCATCCCCGGGAGCGTCACCAGCACCGGGTATGAAGCCTTCTGGGGCTGCACCAGCCTGACGAGCATCACGATTCCTGATGGCGTCACCAGCATCGGGCAAGGGGCCTTCGCTACCTGCACCAACCTGACCAGCATCACGATCCCCAGTAGCGTCACCAGCATCGGGGACTATGCCTTCAGTGACTGCACCAGCCTGACCAGTATCGCGGTGTCGGAGGGAAATATAGCCTATTCCAGTGAGGATGGGGTGCTATTCAACAAAGCCAAGACGATTTTAATTGTCTGCCCTGGGGGGAACAGCGGGGCGTACGAGATTCCAGAGAGCGTCACTAGCATCGGGGACTATGCCTTCGATTACTGCACCAGCCTGCCCAGCATTACCATCCCTGGGAGCGTCACCAGCATCGGGGACTATGCCTTCAGTGACTGCACCAGCCTGGCCAGCGTCACCATCCCCGGGAGCGTCACCAGCATCGGGTATTCTGCCTTCTATGGCTGCAGGAGCCTGGCCAGCGTCACCGTTCCCGACAGCGTTACCAGCATCGGGAGTTCTGTCTTTCGTGGCTGCAGCAGCCTGGCCAACATCACGCTCCCCAACAGTATCACCAGCATCGGGTATTCTGCCTTCTATGGCTGCAGGAGCCTGGCCAGCGTCACCGTTCCCGACAGCGTTACCAGCATCGGGAGTTCTGCCTTTCGTGGCTGCAGCAGCCTGGCCAACATCACGCTCCCCAACAGTGTCACCAGCATCGGGAATTATGCCTTCCGTGACTGCAGCAGCCTGACGAGCATCACGTTCGGGGCCAACAGCCTGAACAACCTGACCGAGCTCTACAGAGCCACGGAGCGAACCGAGGAGGCCAAGAAGTTGGAACGGCGAGCGGAGCGGATTCGCGCGATGAAACGATGATGCAGTCGGCTAAGAGCATGGAAGGCGCTCCAGTAAGAGGAGGAAGTCCTCATGCTCCATCGTTAACAGATGATAGAACAACCGACTTCTCTCCCCCCCCTCAGAAATAAGGGCTATGGCTACCTTGAGAAGTTCGCCCAGGGATCTGTCCCTGAAAGAAAACCGGAGGCACTCACGATGGGTCCAGCAGTGTCATCGGAATCCAGTTCGTAGTTGGTTCCATTCCCCGCGCAGGTGTTTTTCAGGATGAAGTTATCCGTGGTGCTGACTGTTCGAATCCCATAGGTGTCTCCTTCTCCTGTCGTGCCCCAAATCGTGTTCCCTTCAACTCGGTTCCCATCAGCTTTATAGAGAGAGATTCCCGTGTAACCGTTTCCGCTAACCGTGTTTTCTCGAATCGTGTTCCCACTGCACTGGCCGGTGGAGTCTTGAAGATAGACGCCGTAGCTTTCATTCCCGCTGATGGTACAACCAGAAAGGGTGTTCCCATCGCACGGGCCATTATTGCCATAAAGATAGACGCCCCTGTCTCCATTCCCGCTGACGGTGCAATCTGTAATCCTGTTCCCATTGCATTGGCCGGAGCTGGCCGAAAGGAAGATGCCATGGCTTCCATTCCTGCTGATGGAGCAATCAACAATGGTGTTTCCATCGCACTGTTTTTCTGTGTAGGCTCTGAGATAGATGCCACTGCTTCCATTCCTGCTGATGGAGCAATCAGCAATGGTGTTCCCATTGCCTCTGTAGAGATCCACGCCTACCTTGGTATTTCCACTGATGGTTGAACCAGAAATGATGTTCCTACTGCTTCCGGAAAAAGAGAAGCCATCGTTTTCGTTTTCGGTGATGGTGCAACCAGAAAAGGTATTTCCATAGCACTCGCTATCGTAACCATAAAGAATTACGCCATCCCCGTTTGCACTGATGGTACAGTCCGAAAAGGTATTTCCATTGCACTGGGCGCCGTTACGCGCATCAAGCCAGACACCTGTGCCTCCATTTTCGTTAATGGTACAATTCGAAAAGGTGTTCCAACTGCATGGTTGACCACCGGGCCCGCCATCAAGGAAAACGCCATTCCAAACGTTACCGGAAACTACCAATCCCTCGATCCGGCTGTTGTTCATGAACCTGCAGTGCAACCCCGCATGGAATCCGCTGATTGTTCCTCCCTTGATCACCACCTTGTCTATCACCGGCACCGCACGCACAGTTATACCGTCCTCATAAAAACCACCCTCATCCCCGGTGAGGGAGAAGCCCATCAGATCCACGGTGACGCCGCTGGACTCGATGACGATGCCATTCGTTGTAGAACTGAGATTCCCGGTAAGGTAGTAGGAGCCGGGTTCACTGATCGTGTAGGGCAGGCTGGAGATCGGGGTGCGGGGGTCTGTCCGCTCATAGACCTCCTCGAGGGTCTTCATGGTCTCACCCGGCGCACCGGGAGGGGTAAGAGATCCCTGTCCCATTACATCGGTTCCCATGAACATCCACAGTGTGGCTACAAAGCCAGTTAGAATACGCTTAGGGTTCTTCATCGTTTTATCCTCCATGGGCATTCTGATGGACCTAGAGGGCCTTGGAAAGGGGAAAAGGTGTTTCCCCTTATATGAGCCGACTTCTCTCCCCCTCAGAAATAAGGGCCATGGCTACCTTGAGAAGTTCGCCCAGGGATGCGAGGCACCATCTGCAGTACCCAGTTCACCTGCAGCTTCCACAATCGGACCGAAGGTGTTATGGCGGTCCAGATCGTAGTTGGTTCCATTCCCAACGCAGCTGTTTTTAAAGATCAGGTTGTTCCCGCTGGCGAATGCCCCATGTGTTCACCGCCCCCTCACACTACTTTTCCCTTTCCAAGGCCCTCCAGACCCTCCACAAATAAGTGAGGAGGATGAAGCAATGAAGAATCCTAAATGGATTCCAACTGGCCTTGTAACCTACTTGATCATTTCGCTCCGCGTCGCGTGGGGAACGGACTATCACGTGGACAGCGTCAACGGCCGCGACGGCGCCTCCGGCGCGGTCGGCGATCCGTTGCGCCATGTGGCGTCCCTGGCCGGTCAGCTCAAAGGCGGAGATGTCGTTTTCCTTGCCTCAGGCACATATGATCAGCCCGTGCGGCTTACCGACCGCGGCACCCCTGATGCGCCGATCGTCATCCGCAACGCCGAAGGCCATGATCCGGTGATCAGCGGGACCACGTGGGAACTCGACGGAGCCAGTCACGTCATCATCGAGGGATTGACCTTCCGGGGCTGCCCGTCGCCCGCGTTTGTGTTCGGCGAAGACGTATGTGACAGCGTGCTGCGTCGATGCCGACTGATCGACTGCCCGCCTCCCGCACGGACGAACCTGACTGAGCGCACGGGGTGGCTGCGGGCCATTTCCGCGCCGGGGCCGAGCGCCCATCGCAATCGTATCGAGGACTGCGAGATCCAGCGCCCCTATGGCGGCTACTATGCCGTCAACGAGGGCCTGAACATTCACGAGGCGACATGCGTGCCCAGTCTACCACGGACACGGTTAGCATCTGGTCTGAAATTGGGCTTGCCGATTGGCTGAAATCGGGAGATGGTGGCCTCGGTAAGTCGAGCAAAATTGGGCATTTGCAGGTCGGCTGAGTTTTTTGACCCTGCGGGTCGTGGCGATACGGCTACGCATTCGTTGCCCGTCCGCGTTGCGATTCATCGTCGAGCGGGTCTGCGGCTTCCTGCGGTGCTCACTGTGGATGAAGTTCGTCCATTTCCGTGGTCATGACTTTGTACAGATCCGGGCGGCGGTCTCTGAAATTGGTCGCGCGAATCCGCGCCTGCCGCACAACTTCCAGGTCCAGCTCTTCGCAGATCACCCCTTCGTCCCCCTCGACAGCCGAAAGCGTTTTTCCTCCGGGATCCACGACCATCGACCCTCCACCCATCATGGCGTCCAGTTCCTTGCCTCCATGATTGCACGGCGCCAGATACACCATGTTTTCCGCCGCCCGGGTCATCATCAGGGCCTTCCACCATGCCGTGCGGTGCTCCTGGTCCACCGCGTCGGGCCCGATTTCTGCCGGCAGACTCGTGGCATGGGGCGAATCGTAGTAGGCGGGAGCGGCAAACGGCACCACGATCAACTCCGCGCCATTCAGCGCGGCGCACCGGGCCGATTCCGGAAAGGTCAGGTCGTAGCAAATGACGGCGCCCACCTTGAATTCGGCCACCTGGAATACGGGAAACCGGGTCCCATATCTGAAGTAGATCTTCTCCAAGGCTCGATTCGCAGCAGGATGGATCTTGCGAAACTTACCCTGAATGTGTCCGTCGGGCGACACCATGATAGCCGTATCATAATAGATGCCCGGTGATTCCTCCTCCCAGATGGTCGCCACGATGTGCGCTTTGTGTTGACGAGCTTTGTCCTGTATCGCGGTCATGGTTGGACCGTCGTCCCGCTCCGCCAGGGAAAAGTAGTCATAATCCCTATACATAAATACATAGCCCGTGTTGAAGAACTCCGGAAGTATGATCAGGTCTGGACGGTCCTGGGCGGCCTGGTCAATGAATTCGCACGCTTTGGCCACGTTGCCTGCCGTGTCCTTTGCGTTGCTGGCCATCTGGATCAGGGACAGTCGCATATTCAACCTCTACCCGTTATGGATAGCTCCTTCTTCGAATTGCAGCAAGCCGCGAACGCTTCGCATTTTCACTTGCCGTAACATGAATTCGCGCAGCGCCGCTCCATTTCCTTGTGAATCCGATGCGTATAAAGGAAGATCACCTTGTGAAACCAACCGTCCTTGAAAAGTCCCTTCAAGCCGGCGTCTCGGAGGGCGGTCTGGCGGCCCGGGTCGGCCGTGAAGTCGATCTGCGGTTCGAGCCGGCGGACGACCGGTTCGTCTGGGTCACGGACGCTGGAACGCGGGTCGGGCTGATCGATAAGAAAGAAGCGACGCTGGAATGGGTAGCGCCGCATCCGGGGAAAGCGCCTCCGCGCCCGGCGGAGATCCCCGACCCATACCACGCGCCTTCCTACCAGGGCGGGCGCCTGATTCTCCAGTGGTGGGTGAATCCCAGCGGTGACGGTTTCAGAACCGTAGGCGGCACAATCTGGCGCACGCCCCCGGAACTTGGCAAGCCGACAAAGAACGCGGATCCGAACGACCACCTTCCAAAGTGTAAGCCGAACATGGATTGGGCCTTCAGTGAATCCGGCGGCCGCGAGATTTCGTTTCGGATCAACGACACCTATTCACACGACGAAAACATCCGGGGATATCACGATGTCCGGCTCTACTACGATCCGCTGCCGGACAGTTTCGTGGCCGAGGTGAAGGCGGAACTCGAGTCTCCCGACCCGTATATTACGGAGTATGCGAATTTCTATGCCGGGGGCGTCTACGACAATCGTCCGGAACGCAAGCGTCATCGCTGTACGGTCTGGGCCAACCCCGATGGCCGCATCATCCGGTGGGCGCACAATCCGGTCGGCTATATGACTCCGGGAATGAACGATCCCGATGAGCGGAGCGTGGCCGACGGCGGCTTCATCGGTTATTTCTCGGATCCATACACCAATCCGGTTGTCGAGGTCATCCAGACCAACCCCCCGACCGCCTGTGCGACCTGCTGCAACATTTATGACGAACACCTGGTCCATCACATGCAGAAAGAGCAGAAGACCGGCCCATACCGATGGACGGCCCATTTCCGCCTCTTGAGTCTCTCCATGGATGCGGCCGACGGGCTGATTCGTCAGTCCTCACCGGTCCGCTACGGCGTCGATCCTTCACACCCGAACCCGGTGCTGAATGAAGCGGATCGCGATGACAATGATATGCATTGTCACATTGTATACAACCCCCTTCTACCAGGATTCTACTACGGCCGGGTCAGCGACTTTGAAGATCCGATTCCCTATGACCAGACGGTCGCGGCGTCGGGGATCTTTGTTTCCCAATCTCCAGAGCACGAGATTTACTGGGACCCCTCGCGGGGGCACTCGGGCACTCGCTCCATTCGTCTCCGCGGCAAGGGAAACGACGAGCTGGTGCAGGCAAGAATCTCCGCGGGTCCCACGCCGCACCTCTACGGCGGGAAGCAGTACCGGCTCAGCGGATGGATTCTGTGCGAGGGCGTGACGGGAAAGGGGGCGCGATTCCGGTTCGACGAGATCGGGTTTCGTCCGCAGGCCGGAGGCATTCAACACATTGCGGGCCCGGCAGCCGGAGATCACGACTGGACCTATTTCGAGGACCTTTTTACGGCCCAACCGAAAACGGAGTTCGGCTGGCTTTACCTCGAATTGGAAGGATCGGGGCAGGCATGGTTTGACGACGTCGCGCTGGAAGAAGTGTAGCACCCAGGGTTCCGGGGCGGCCTTCTCTTCGCCCCCCGCCTTCGTCTGCCCTCCGTACACAAATCGTATTTCATGCTGCATCGCAGCCCCCCACCGAGCAAGCTCGTCGGTGGCGTACTTTCCGAATTACCCGTGCGAGTTTGTTGGTCCAGTCCGAGATGTGCGTAAAGAGCAGCAAGATCTCACAGATCGTAAACGACTTTCCCGGTGTTGTACTTCTCAATATAATCCCAATCGTACGTCACGCCCAGGCCCGGACGTTCCGGAACAGGAACGCAACCATCTTCGCCGACGCATGCCGGGAACGCATCGCTGTAGCCGCAGAGGTACACCGGCGGGTCGAAGCAGGGCACTTCGGGATGTGTCCATGCGATCTCGTAGAAATTGGTATTTCGGAAGGCCGACATCAAGTGACGATGCGCGGGCCCCTGTCCGTGGAGTTCGATGTCTACGCCGACGGATTCCGCCGCGTGGGCCAACTTCAGCGTTCCGGTAATGCCGTCGATGGGAGCGTCTCCGCGCACGAAATCCGTCGCCTTCGCGAGAACCATCGCCATCCGCTCCTGGAGCGTCATCACTTTTTCACCGATCAGAAGTGGCGTGCGAATGATCTCTCTGAGCTTCGCATGACTGAAGGGGGTAACCCCTCCGTCGCTGTACGGGTCTTCGTACCAGAAATAGCCCATTTCATCACACGCTTTGCCTACTTTCACGGCATCGGCGAACGTACGGTAGTGGCAGTAGGGGTCCATCATCAGATCCATCGAATCGCCCACTCGTTCTCCGACGGCCCGGACGACCTGTACGTGAGACTCGATGTCCGGCCATGGGTAAGGATGGATCTTGAATCCTTTCACCCCGTAGTCGCGCACCTGCCCGGCCCAATCTGCAAACTCATCGATCTGCGACAGGAACCCCTTCTCGGCGCCGTCCACCGTTGCGGCGTACACCGGCAGCCGCGTCTTGTAGCCGCCGAGCATCTTTGAAATCGGCATCCCCGCGACCTTTCCGGCCAGGTCCCAGAGTGCGATATCGACGAATGCGCGGGCCTGGGGGTCGTCCCGGACGTAGTAGATGCGGAGGTCGCTGTAAATGCGCTCTCGTTGAAGGGCATCGGTTCCAAGCAGGTGCTTCGCCGCGTCGGCGACGGCGCCCGCATTTCCTGTCGACACATACTCCCCCGTGCTGCCGCCCCGTGTGCAAAGCTTGATGGCGGCTCCGGTCCGCCGATCCGTATGATCCGGGTCAAAAATCGGCTTGTGCAGCCGGCGGGTCCACCCCAGACCTTTCACGTCCCAGGTAAAAGATGTGGCTTCCACACGTACAAGTGTGGTGTCAGCGGCCATCCGTACCTCCTATAATTGATAAGAAACCGCTTTCCAGGCGTCGCGGGCACAGGCCCGTCGAGACCGGCCTGAAAGAGCACTTTCATGGTGCATGAGGGTGTCACAACGGGGGCGGAACCGCAAGAGCGACATCGAAGTCCCTCCGGTCGGTCCGGGGCGCGCGGACCGACTGGAGGGGGCACCTTGGGGCCGAGAGAAGACAGACCGCTTCCGGCGAGAAAGTTCAGCCGTTCGCGTACATGCAGCCACAGCATCGTCTTCGGCTCTGTGTGCCCGGGCAGAACCGGTCAGCGCGTGAACCGGCTCCCAGGGGGCGATCAACCACGAGAATAGAAGGGTATCCCATACGGGCTGTGGCAGGAGTCCGCCGTCGTTGCCGAGCCTGTGAAGTACAGGTATGTCCCAGGCGATCGCGTTGTGGCCCTCGACCAGTCGCCGATCCACGGCATCAGCGAGTTCCCGAATAGAGGCATTCAGATTTCCCGGGTTGACTTCGATCTGCGAACTGCCCGCATGTCACGCGTACAGAACGTCGCAGGGCCTTTTAACTGCGCGCCTCACGCGGCCCTGGTCAGGGTATGCTGTCCCCAGAACCAACCAGCCCCACGGATCATCCTTTCTTCGCGACAGGTACTTCCACGTCGCGGAGATCCCCTCATGATTTTGTCCCCTCCTGTGATGGTAACCCCATGGTCGTCGATGAGAGAAACGATACGCCTCGGGTGAGCGCATCCAGGACCACCACGGGATCTCACACCCGTTTAAGGAGAGGTCAAAGGAAAGAGATTAGTAATACCACCCCAGCCATTCCATAAATTTCTACCGCTACTAGGGGAGAAAACATGTCCTACAGTATTTGAGGGACCTGTGAAAGTTTGCCCTTCACAAGTAAGTGGATTCGCGTCTCTATCTGATGCGCTTATGATGAAATCAGATCTATCGGTAGCTCCTCTTTCACTGTAATTACTGAATACATTATCTGTAATTACGTCGAAAAACGAAACCATTCGATGTTTTGGCTCATCATTGTAGATCGTTGATATGCGAACAGCAATATCAGTGCCTGCTGTATCTCCGTCTCCGTCATCATCTTCATGATGAACAGTGCCGATGTATTGACCTGCGATTAGGGATGCGCCATTTGTGATAGCCGGAGCTATCTCTACATGGAAGATGATAACTTGATATGCAGGATAATCGAATGATCTGATCATTATGCGGGTTCCTGATCCTTCATCAGTCAAATCAGAAACCGTTCCATCAATTGGTGCATAGATATTTATGTTTGATCCCAGGGTGCTCTCATATCCATAAAAATAATGCTTCATGCTCCTGCATGATTCAAAATCATCTGGATAATCATGACCTTGGCCAGATCTGAATTTTGATATAACTTCAATTTCATCTAGCTCAATAAAATTAGTTGAAATGAGTTGAACGATATCATTTGTGTATGGAGTCCAGTCTCCTATGGGATTTGTAGAGACTACCGAACGGAAAAACATGGGATTTAATTCAATATCTTTTAATGATATTTCATAAATACCAGTTGTGTTTGTTTCCCAAAACATAATGCCAGACGCTTCTGTACCATGCCAATTCCCACTGGTTAATGATGTTGTATATTCTAAACCAACATAAAGGTTATGTGTTGAGTTTGAGTAACTTATCCCGTCACTTGTGATCTCAGTTAACCTTGTTGAAAGAAATGGTGCCGACGCAAAAGCCCCATAAGCCGCAAATAACAAGAGAATTACTGATCGCAATTTGCTTTTTCCCGTATCACCCACATTGCCCTCAATCTTTCGTTCAACATACTCGATGTGCAAAAATAGTAGGTACGCAGAGGAAGCATTTCAAGGCTGAACGGGCCTTGCCGGAAGCATCGGCATCTCACGAAAGACCCTGGCTACTACAGCCGCAAGGGTAGGTGCATCCCCTACGACACGAATCAAATTGAGTACACTGCCAGGTTGCCGCCGACCTTTCGGGGCTCGCCGCCGCTGGGGCGGTTGAGGATCTCGACCTTCTTCTTTGCCGGGTTCCAGCGCGCCATTGTTGTAGATCCGCCGCCGTCCATGTTGATCCCGGTGTACGCCCCGTAGTGTCGGAGCCACATGCCGACCTCATGCACCGTAGCGCCCTGGCTCGCGTCCTGCCGCCCGTCGATCACTAGAAGATATAGGAAGCGTTTCTCCCGGCACAGGCCGTACCCGGTTCGCGGGTGCAGAGTCTTGTCCGGCGGGGTCGGTTTTCCGTCCACGAGGCAGAAGGAGAATCCGGTAACCGCGAGCTCGATCTCGGACAAGTTGGAATCGTCGTCGGTGGCAACCATGTCAAGGCCCCCGTCTTTCCGTACGACAAGCGACGGTCCTCCGTTCGGAGGTGACACCAGGAGGCCGCCGGATACGGTGAGCCCCAGCCGGTCGGCATACGGATGAGCAACGCCGGATTCGAACGGACTCCACGGCTGCGCGTTGACCGCGACGAGCATGTCCTGCGAGTCCTTCCGGTGTCGCCGCATGAAATCCACCGTGGTTTCGCGTTTCGTCCGAATCGTGTATTTCCCGAGATTCTCGCCGTCATGGTTGGGCATCGTTTTCCCCCAGCCATTGGCCCGGCCGGTGTCGGCAAGGCGCAGCTTCGGCTCCTTTGTGTCGATGCGCATGACATGCAGGCTCAGCTTCCGGGGCTTGTCGGGAGAAAATCCGTCATAATGCTTGCACACCAGTCCGTGTGCGTTCTCCAGCTCAAGCGCCATGTGCGCGTACGCAACGCCGTCGAACAGCGCCTTCGAGTCGGCCCAATCGTAGGTCCCCTGCTGTGCCTGCGCAACATGGGCCGACAGCAGCATCGCGGCTAAACAGGCTGGTCCTGACAGTCTCATGGGCAGACTTTACACATATACCACACGAATAGTCCATCCCGGAGCACACCGCGTGTAGCGGAAGTCGCCAGACTTCCGATCGTCGACTCCACAGCGGGGACTGGCCACGAAAAGGAACAGCGCGGACGAACCGTAACCTGTTCGGAGCTCCAGCCTAAAACGGCCGCGCGTCGGTCAGGGACGGGTCCCATCGCTGTGCCATGACCAGTTCCCGCACTGCATTCTTTGCCGTTCGAGAATCCAGGTGCTCCAACGCATCGGTTGCAAGCACGCCCACATAACCGCATGGATCCTCGAGCGCTTCCATCAGTTCCCGCTCTGCGGCGGCGGAGGTTGTGCTCGGATATCTCGATGACCTCTACAGGGTTGCCGGCGGCTTTGGCCTCTTCGGCGGCGCGCTTGTCGCGCTGGTCGCGCATTTTGTTGCGGTACCAGCCGTAGTACCGGACAAACTGGAAGCTCTTCTCGGAGATGTGTTGGGTGATCTTCGCGATGAAGTCGCAGGGACTGAAGACCTCAAAGTTGCGCTGAATCCTTGGGTTGAGACCGGAGCGGTAGATGATCGAGCCCTCGGGGATGGCCCGGGTCGGGGCGCTCGCCTGTATTTTCTCGATTTCCCCGCCCACGCTTCTTGGCTAGGGGCTCGGGAGCTCAGTTGGTAGAGCAGGGGATTGAAAATCCCTGTGTCGGCGGTTCGATTCCGTCCCGAGCCACCTCCTCACTATTAGTGCGCTGTAGAGGAATCATTTCTAACAGGAACAGGCCTTCCTGTCGCTACCTGCCACTTATGTGGAAATCCACATCCGCACCAAGTGGCGTGGCTCCTGGGGATCTTCCTCGTAGCCCGTACGATTATGGGCAACCACGTGGTTGTTCGCCCAGACGTGGTCTCCGGCCTCGAGCCTGAACTGGGCCGCGAACCGCGGCAGGGAGAGGAGCATATCGAGGGTGTCAAGAGCGGCCATCTCTTCATCACTTAGTGCCAGTTCGGCTTCCTGGTGACCCTTTTCAATCCAGTAGCGCATGTAGCGAAAGGAAACCCCGGGTCCATACAGACCCTGTGAAAAGACCGGGAAGCGATTATTGAGGAGAGCCTCGCGGGTCTTGCCCAGTCCTGGCGTGACGACGTCGCGGATGAACTCACGGTATAAAAGAGTCAAGGTCTCCGGATTCGTTTTGCGGAGTTCCTCGTGGATGGCGGCCGCGCTGACCACGAGCGATTCCCCCCCGGTCCGGGCCGGTTGGACACACAGCAGGGCTACGATATCCGGCATGGTGTTGTGCGCACTGCTGTCGGTGTGGAACCCGGTGGTGGCACGGGTTTGAGAGACCGGGATTCGTTCCTTTTTATAGGAGCCTCCATGGTCCTTCACGTCATACAGGCGCCCATAATTTCCAATGGTGTTTCCCATGGCCTCGCCCACTGCCAGAAAGAAGAATTTCATCTGGGTCTCGGTGAAGCCGGAGGCGGGTGGACCCTTTAGCCAGACGACACCCGAACCCTCTTGGAGTTCTTTCCGCATCTCGTCAGCCAGTTCCTGGAGACCGGGAACTGCGATCTTACCATGAGCGTAGCTCTCGAAAAATCCATCATCCAGCACGAGGTCTGCCACGGTCTG
>Ga0310121_10003781_pt1 | contig 13694 bp, 8 predicted proteins | sample CB27_Tmax_986_MG_FD_203504 | JGI IMG/M metagenome (GOLD analysis project Ga0310121, IMG submission 203504) | Marine microbial communities from Western Arctic Ocean, Canada - CB27_Tmax_986 | ecosystem: Environmental > Aquatic > Marine > Oceanic | place: Canada: Western Arctic Ocean | collected... | reverse complement strand
GGTTGAAGAATAAGGGTTGGAAAGTAGCTATGACCCTCTTCTTGATCTGGGCGGCTCTCCGCCTCGCTCTGCGGGTTATACGTGCCGCGACCAAGACCATCCTCAAGGCCACCCGCGACGACAACGACGACGAAATGAGCCAGGAGGAGCAGCGCACAGAGACCATCGCAAATGTGTTCTCTGGAATAGCCAAAGTAGCGGCCTATGCGGTCGCCTGGTTGGTGGCCCTGGAACAGATTGGGGTTAATACCGGCCCCATACTCGCCAGTGCCGCCATCCTCGGTTTGGCGATCTCTTTTGGTTCCCAGAACCTGGTCCGCGACGTGGTAAACGGCATGTTCATTCTTATCGAGAATCAATATGCCGTCGGCGATTTCGTCGAAGTCTGTGGTCAATCCGGGACGGTGGAACAGGTTAACGTTCGTTCCACACGGATCCGCCAATTGGATGGAACCCTCCATATCATCCCCAATGGGAGCATCTCATCGGTGGCCAATAAGACCCGCGATTGGGGCCGCGCCGTATGTGAAATCGGGGTGGGATACGATAGCGATATGGACAAGGTTGCAGAGGTCGTCAATAAAGTCGGCGAAGAGATGTATGCGTCCGAGGAATGGAAGGACGAGCTGATGGAAGCACCCAGCTATATTGGGATCACCCAGATGGGCGACTCATGTGTCACGGTTCGCGCTATGGCCAAGGTAGAGCCGGGCGAGCAATGGGGCGCGACGCGAGAGCTCAACCATCGCCTGAAACGCGCCTTCGAGGAGGCCGGCATCGAAATTCCATTCCCGCAACGCGTGGTCTGGACCAAACCCATGCCGGCCACCTGATTCGTTATCAGTCGGGCTCAGGTGACCACATATGCCCGTGCTTCCGCCGGAAAACCAGGTAGGATTCGGGCGAATATCGCCTTCAAATCTATTCTGATGGGGCTGCCTCAATCACTTCGAGCTCTCGGCATGAAGATTCATTTATGGATGCATTCGCGTCGTCCACACTACAAACATTCCATATGTCTCCATCCGACGCTTCCACGAAAGTAGGCTCGAATGTACTTACGTCATACGTTCGCTTCTCGATACGAACCGTGCCCCCATCCAAACGCACCATGCTCAAAAGAACAACATAGCCTTGGCAAGGTACGGGCGTATCATTATTCCATCCATACGTGGTCCACGTATGATTGTCGATAGCCGTCCAGCCGTCGGCGTCATTTCCACTCCCAAACATATAGTCGTGGGTAAAGCCAATGTGGGAGAAATAGGGCGCGTTGATCCATGTATAGTCCTGGCCGCAATTGTCTTCGACGAGTTCGTGGGTATAGCCATCTTCGTCGCTTATTGTAGAATTAGATGCGGGAGTAGTTACAAAAGTCAGCCACACCGGCATCCAATCGCCTGTCTTGATGCGTCTTTTCTTCTCGTCCGCATCCAGACCTATCCTGACCGAAGGGCGGCACTCTCTCATTACCAAATAGGAATGCTCATTATCTTGTAACACCGGAATGATGAGCGTTTGATCCGGACCAGAATAATCACCCTCCCAATGCACATGATTTAATTTGTGAGGTCTATCTATCGGCGTTGCTACACTTTTGTCGCAACCGGCCTCATTTCGGACCCAGGACGTAATTTCGTAAGTCCCGGTCAGACTACTGTCTAAACTTATAACCTCTGGATCGGAAGAGCATGATCCAAGCAAGCCCAATGCAAGCGAAAGGCATAAGACCAAAACGATTGGTTTACAAATATTCATCGGACCCTCCCCGGAATGCATCGACTGCTCCTCTAACTTGGAGCTGAAGTGAGAAGATAAACCCGGCTAGTCCAGCGGTCAAACAAGGCATCCCCAACGGTTCCCAAGCGGAATCGGTGGCTTACAAATCCTGGGCACAAAGCGGGCGCGCTAAGTTGTTGATTTGCTTGGATAGCCTGCTTGCTTCGTAAGCAGTGGGTGTGCGGATGCCCTTCTCTGTCGGGCCAGAGTCTCGCCAGGCAACTCGCGGTCGTGTACGCTTATCATTCGCGTGATAACATCTGGAGGATGACATGCGGCTCTTGTTGGTCGTTCTTGCTTGCTTTGGCCTGATGATCTCCGGCTGTGATGGTGGGGGCAATTCCGGCAACAACGGTACAGGCCAGGACGGTGGAGACGGTCTGGGTAACAATCCCTGCAATTTGTCCACCTGGCTCGAGAAGGCCCTCAATGGCTGTAAGCAACTGAGCGGCGCGAAGCTGTCCGACACGAATCTGTCCCATGTCGATCTACTTGGCGCGGTGCTTTCCAACGCGGACCTGTCGTACGCGGACCTGGCGTACGCGGACCTGTCCTACGCAAAACTTGGCGGCGCGGACCTGACCGGCGCGGATATGCTCGCCCTGAAAGTGACCGGCGCAGACTTCATCGACACAATCATGGAAGACGCGAACCTGAACGGGGTCGGTTGGCAGAATACACGGTGCCCGGACGGAACCAACAGCGACAACAACGGCAAAACCTGTTGTGACCATCTCATGGGAGTCGTTCCCAGTGCTGGCTGCGATTAGTTGCCAGTCTCCGGAGCACGTTGCCATGCGACCAGTCGAATGGTGGTCTCGTACACATTGACCGGGCTCTTGAAGAACGTCTGTAGCTCATTGCGGGTCATGACCACCGCACCACCTCTATGCATGGGATCACAGACGATATAATCTCCGGTCAAAGAAGCGGAAAACAAGGCGATAAAGTGCGGGACGGCTCCCGTGTCAAAGGTGCCATAATCACCCGAGAATCGTGCGTTCCAGTCCTCGGTGATATGCCCATAGGCGATGGCAGAACCGTGGGTCTCCAGGAACATCTCCAGGTCGTCCCAGGAATAGCCGAAGACGGGCGCTCCTCCCCCGTTGACGATCCCTTGCGGGATGGAGGGGAGCTCCTCCATAAGATCAAAGTAGACCGGCCGGGTGTTGTCTTGGACGAAGACCGTCCCCGCGTCTACATATAGAGTGGCTCCGTCGGGCAGGTCCGAGGGGTCGACCTCGGGGTAATCGGGATACATCAACGCTCGGGCGTGGTCGATGGCCATCTGGGCCGTGAGAGCTTCCGGTGACACGCTGCTCTCACGCATCAGCATCGCGAGACTTGCTGGTCCGCAATTGTTGGATGTTCTGTCGGCCTCTATACCGGAGGCGTTCCAGTGGGCGTCGTAAATCTGGGTCAAAAAGAACTCATTGGCCCAATCGATATCCGTGAGCTGGGCCTGGTCGGACTTGGGCGCGGTTGAATTCTGTCGGGTCATATTGGTATCGACCACACCATTCGCACAAGAGAGTGCGCCGAGTGTTATACCGACGATCAGGACCCGATGAATCATTGCGATGCGCTCCTACAGGCCGAGTGGAGGCCTGCCCTGCCAAAACAGTAACCAGGTCTCGTCGGGTTCGCAAGCAAAGAGGTGTTCTACGGCTGTTGTTATCGAATGGGCCTGCGATATACTCGCCCTTCGCGCATGAACGTCGGAGGTTGGAATGCGGTGGTCTAGTCTTATCGTTCTCTGGGGAGCTCTTGTACTGGCCGGCTGCGATGATGCACCCGACATCGGGGCCTATGAACACCATTAAATTGTTCTTCTCTCTGTGGTTCAACGAAGACAACGCTGCAAGTGGATGCACCCGTCGATAGGAACTTGTTACTTTTGCCCGGTCTCGAATCCTGCTAGAACGTCCCGGACCACCGTTCGAGGATCCTATGCACATTCGTTGTCTGTCCTTCCTGGCTCTATGTATTGCGACCATCGGTTGCTCTTCGTCCACAACCACGCCCACTACGGATTGTGTACCGGGCGAACCGGTCGCGCAGACGGACCCGTGTAGTAGTTGTATCTGCACCACCGAAGGGTCCCTCGATTGTACACCTTTGGAGGTCGGCGCCACCTGTATATCGGACGATTGTTGTATGGCGGATGCCACCTGTCAGGCCTGTGAAGGGTCCGATTGCCCCTCTTCAGGACTGACCTGTTCCGGTCAGATCACACTTCCATGCACTGGCTCGGATGGATGCACTCTTAGTGCCCCACAATGTGTGAACGACACCTGCGAATGTGCGGACTCTTCCCTTCCCGACGACACCAGCTGCATCGCCGATGCAAATAATTGTACGACCGGCGACTCCTGTCTGGAGGGAGAATGTATTGCGGGCGATCCGGCCGATCTGGAGGACGGAAACCCTTGCACAGTCGGAGTTTGCGTAAAGGGTGTGGTCGAACAAAGCCATCTGGACGGATCCTGTTCCGATGGGAACCCATGCACCCTCGGGGATCGATGTGTGCTGGGACAATGCCTACCCGACTCCCTGGTGGAATGTGCCCATGAGCCCTGTGGACAGGGAGTCTGTAATCCCGACGCCGGTGCGTGTACCTACGAAGATATCGCCGATGGGAGCCCCTGCGTCGAAGACGGCGAATGTGGTGGACTGGGCTCCTGTACGCAGGGTGAATGTGTCGTCGAAGGTGATAGTTGTGACGACAACAACCCCTGTACGATCGATTCCTGCGATACGGATGGCTGCGTCCACAGCAACGCTGCCGATGATACTTCATGCAGCAACACGGCCGCCTGCGTAACGGAGGGGGTTTGTCTGGCGGGCGCCTGTGTTGCCGATGGCCAGGATCCCTGCATCGTAGATGATCCCTGCAAAGTCGCACTCTGCGGTCCCGAAGGAAACTGTGACACGGAGAACGCAGCCGACGACACGCTATGCTCTATCGAATCCCCATGCGGCATAATGGCCGGCTTATGTATTGGCGGATCATGCGAGCCCACGGCGATCCCCTGCAACGACAACAACCCCTGCACACTCGATAGCTGTAGTGCATCGGGATGCTTAAATGAGTCGACGAACGAGGGTGGTCTCTGTGGCAACGAAAACCCCTGCGACGGAACGGAGACCTGTCAGCAGGGTTTCTGCCAGGCCGGTCCTGCCCCCGAGTGCGAAAGTGAATCCGAATGCCTGATTGGCTCATGTGATCCCGACCAGGGATGCGTGTACATGGCAGATCCGGATTGTGAAATCGGGAGCCTTGAACCCGGTACAACCATGTTCTTTGGCGGCCCCGACCAGATCAGCGGATTGATTCCATCAAATATCACGGAGGCCGAGGTTCATGTCTGGGGTGCAGGCGGCGGCGGCGGCTTCCCCGGCACCGGTGGGGGCGGCGCCTATGTAGCCGCCACATTCACCGTAGCACCCGGTGATACCCTTGAACTTCGAGTCGCTGGTCCCAGCTTGAGCACCGGCGGCGGTGGTGGAGCGAGTTATATCTACCAGAATAATGCGCTCCTACTGGTGGCAGCCGGTGGTGGTGGTGGTGGCCTCGATGGCTGTAGCGGCTGTTCGGGCGACATCCTGGTAGGTCATGGTGGAGCAGGCGGTCCCGCCGGTGGCATTGGTCAAGACGGCACCATCAATAATCATTGGTCGACCGGCTCTGGAGGAGGCTCCGGCGGTACCCAATCGGCTGGTGGTCTGGGTGGTATCATCACCGACAATTCTCCCTTTACAGATAATACCAGCTGTCCTGGAAATCCAGGCGCTGCCAACCAGGGTGGTGCCGGAAGCCAGGCCACCAACAACAATCCATGCCAAAGCAATTTCGCCCCGGCCACGAACGAGGCGGGTAGCGCGAACCCACCGAATGGCGTTGGTGGTGGCGGTGGTGCTGGCTATTATGGTGGTGGAGCCGGCGGTGGAAAATGGACCTACACAGGAGGTGGCGGCGGTGGCGGCTCGTCGTTCGCCGCCAATTCGCTCACACTGATTGGCTCGGAAGGTGGTCAAGGCCCCGTTCCTGGTGGGACATCGAACGAGCACTACACCAATCAGGCGGGTACCGGAGGCCCTCAAGCGGCGGGCAATGCCCTGGATCCACAGGCTCTTGGGGTCTCGGGCATGATCGTACTGATCCTATCGCCCTGAGCCCAATCGTCCGAAACGGTCACGTTCCGAAGATACCGATCCGCGACCTACGGTGAATATCGCCGTAGATCGATATGATCCCGTCGGTACGCAATCTTCACGGCTCGAATATATTCTTCCACTCGGGGGCCACAGGCTGCGATCTGGGCCTCGGTACGCGCACCCCTTAAACAACGTCTCGTTGCCCGCGTCGACCGAAGTTGCATGCTGCAGTCGGTGGAACGTAGGACGTCCTTTATCCTTGGAAGACAGGCCTTCGAATCGGTTTCACCCTCGCAGACCAGAATGGCCACATGGTTACAGATACCCCCAAAGCCGGGTTTCGGCCGTAGGAAAAACAAAACCATAAATCCCACTATCAGAACCGCGAATAAAGCCAGTACCCAACGATGTCGTGGTTCAACAATTCCCGATACGGCGTATTCGCCATAGGGGCGCCATTCCGAGCCGCGCGCCGGTCGTACCGGTGTGTCCAGAGTGATCCGTCCGGCGGCGATCAACGCCATCACCTCGGAATCATGCAACGGCCCCTTCTCCTTGCCGTCTTCGAGATAAAACCAACGTTTCATACCCCCTCCTATGACCGACCGGATTCGCGGCGTCAATAGTCACGACTTCACAATTGTTACGGGAACATGGTTTTATGAAGAGATGGTTCCTTGTACCCGTATCTGGAGAGAACGGATGGTCCGAAGACCCCTTTCCTTCTTGCTTTTACCGGCCGCCCTTCTTATGGCCTGCGGAAGTAGCGCAAGCCAGTCCGCAGCCGACACCAGCCAGATAGATCCGGGTCCCGCTGAGGTCTCTGTCGATGTTGCCCCTGCGGATAGTCCTCCCAGCGATTCCAGCGACGTGACCCGCGACGTGGCCGACGATACGGCGGCCGATACCGCAGCGGATACCACCCCATCGGAAGACGTCGAGCCCGATATCCCGGAACCGGCCCCCGCCAGTGTGCGTTTTGTCGTCCTGGGGGATACCGGAGAAGGGAATGAAGATCAGGTTCTAGTGGCCAACGCCATCAAGGCGAAATGTGATCTAGAAGGCTGCGACTTCGCCCTACTGGCCGGTGACAACATCTATAACTCTGGCGTCGACAGCGTCACCGATCCCCAATGGCAGGACAAATTTGAAGTCCCCTACCAGGACCTGGATTTTCCGTTCTACGCGGTGCTTGGAAACCATGACAACGGCGGATTGGAGGTCCCCGGGCTGGATGGAATCCCCGGACTGGATGAATTGGGCGAGGGTTCCGGCGGCCAATTCTGGAAAGGGGATATCCAGATCGAATATACCGCGCATTCGGATAAATGGACCATGCCCGCCCGCTACTACGACTGGACGGCTGGCCCGGCCCACTTCTTCGCCCTGGATACCAACGATATGATGTGGTCGCAGGCCACCGAGCTCTACCCGGAGGTTGCAACCCGCTATCAGCAACAACTGGACGATATGGGCCAGCGGATCAACGAATCCACGGCGGTCTGGAAAATCGTCTTTGGCCACCATCCCTATATCAGCAACGGTGCCCACGGAAATGCAGGCAACTACGAAGGCGATCCCCTGAAAATCGCTGCCGACCTGTTAAAGAACATTCCGTTGGTGGGAGACTTACTGGGGGATGTAACCGCGGTCAGCCTGGGAGTCGGTGTAAAAGACGGTGTCGAAGCCATCGTTTGTAATAAGGTGGATTTCTATATGTCCGGCCACGATCATAATCGCCAATGGCTGGTGCCGACTGACAGCTGTCCCGGAGTGCAGTTTATCGTGTCGGGTGCCGGGGCCAAGGTCAAAGACTTCGCGGGGTCCCTAAATGCGACCGTCTGGCAGGAAGATGCCACCGAAGGATTCGTATGGATACGAATCGAGGGCAATACTCTTCACGCGGAGTTCATCGATAAGTATGGCACCGTGAACTTTGTACGTGATATGGTCAAGTAGGTCGCAGCACCCGCTAAGACAGCCCTGAACGTACGACCAGAACGTCCCGAAAGAACGCCGTTTTCTTGACCATAGGCCATGAGCCTCCGATAATCTTTTGGATCCGTTGAATTAGCTAATCTCTGGGGTTTACCATGGGTGGTTCCCGACATCTGAATCAATGGCGTGTCGCACGCGCGTTCATTCCATTTTCTATAACTGTTTTTCTGCTTGGTTGTATTACCGGCAGTGCCCCGGCCTACGATCCAACCGGATCGGATATAACGATAGGTGGTACGGGGCCTGATACGGGACAGGCGAATACCCTGGTTGTGGTTATCGAGGACCCCGCTCCCGCTGACGAGACTGTCTATCTAGGCGGTGAAGTTATTCTGACCGTACATGTCGACACAAGTAGCTCCAGCAGTTCGGATCTTCTTCTAACCGTAAAGACAACCCTGAACGACACGATCCGACCGGAACTGTCCGGCGAAGTGGAGCCAGACACAACCCTTAGCGAGACCATTGATAGCCTGACGGATCTGCCCGACGGAGAATACATCCTGCAGGTAGAGGTCAGCGCGCCCGGCTTTGCGCCTGTCGGAGCACAGAGGATCTTTCATGTAGATAATACCGGCCCACAATTGGTCTGGGACGGACCGCCGGAGGATCTGGTCGCCAATACCGATGTAGATGTTCTGATCAAATATGGTGATTTTGGTTCGGGCCTGGACACTCTTGTTGTGAAGGTCGGAACACAGAACATATACACGGACGATGATCTGGGCGGGGCCGAATTCCTGGGTTCCACGGTTTCCATCGTCATCGACGACTTCGCCAGCGGTAACTACACCATCAAGGTGACTGTGACCGACCGGGTAGGCAACACCACCACATCCAATCGCAACTTCCGGTTGGTAGAACGACCGCCTCTGTGGCTACCGGACAGCTACGCTCCTCCAGGAGGAGGGGCGGTCTACGATGGACTGGTCGCGGATCTGGATAATGACGGTCAGGATGACCTGGTAATCACCACCTCAAACCATACTGTATCCTATCCCGGAAACGCGGACGGAACCTTTGGGAACGCGATTGAAGTCTCACCGGCCTCGGTCCAGGCCCTCGCAATTGAGGATCGTACCGGGGACGGAATCGTCGACCTTATTGGCGTACATGCCCTGACCGTGCCGAGCCTCCTACGAGTGTATGTGGGTGAACCCCACGACCAACTGGGCGTTGTCTTCGGAACCAGCCTCGACGACGGTGTGTCAATCGACGCCCAGGCTCTGGATCTGCAACTGGCCGACTTCAATGAAGACGGCCTGAATGATGCTGTTCTAGTAACAAGCTCGCCCTCCGATACCCTGCTCCTCGCGTTGGGCCGTTCGGATGGTGGCTTCGATCCCCCCAACTCCTTTGGCGGCGTGACCGGAACCAAAGAGGCGCATATTACCGATGTAGATCTGGATGGCCATCTGGACGTTGTGGTTCTTCGTACCGATAGCACCATAATCTCGGTCTATCGCGGCGATGGTCACGGAAACTTCGGTATCGCCATCGACACGCAAATTGACCGGCCGATCAACACGGCGACCCTCGCCGACTTTGATAACGACGGGCGCCAGGACCTGGTTGCATCCGAGGCCAGCGGCCAGGGTGTACCCAAGGTTGCGATCTATTCAGGCCAGGGTACCGGCACCTTCGTCAAAACCTCTGAATTTTCGACCCTGAAGACCCTCTATCACCTCGCTGTGGCGGATATCGGCGGCGATGGTGAAATCGACATTATGGGGCTGTCTCCCGCGGCCCGGAACCTCGAAGTACATTATAGAAAAAACTCCACTTTTTCCTTCGATGAACACGCCATGTATCAGGCGGGTAGCTCCCCCACCGCCCTCTTTGTTGCCGATATCAATAATGACAGTATGGCCGATCCGATCATCGTCACAGCAAATGCGGTTCTGGTATTGCGTTCCAATCTATTCGGACCACGTCGAGCGGTTCGTGAGTATCATCTGGCGGGTCGGACCATCGACGCCGCCCTCTCTTTCGCCAATGATGATAGTCGACCCGACTTTCTTTCGGCCAAGGAGCTCCCGGTTATAGTAAATCCGAGCTCCGGCATCGCCGAATTCGAACTGCTAACCTTGATCTCCAAAGAAGATTCACTCCTGGCGAATCCGAGTCTTGCGACCTACAGCCTACCTGCCATTCCCGGCGGTCCGGGCATACAGTCCCTTGGAACGGCCGTACAGATGGTATCACCCGATTTTGATCTGGATGGCTTTTCCGACACTATCATCCGAATGGATGGACCCGCCTCTGCCACCATTCCTACCATCTTTGGATTCCGACGGCAGGGAACAAACTTCTACGAATTCGGGGGTATTTATCCGCAGGGAGAAATCACGACCATGACCAGTGGTTCCCTCTATGGTTCGCTGCATAAACCCCAGGTGGTCCTCAGTCGTACCGAGCCATCCACCGCCGTCGATGGCATCCACACCCCGGAACGCTATTGGCTAGACATCTATGATACCGGCGACCTCGATTTCGTATTTCGGCTCTCAACGCAGGTGTGGGCACCCGGAACGGACATCACCATTTCTGATATCAACGATGATGGGCTGAAAGATATCTTCGTATTGCAACCAAGTCTTGGGAATGTTGCTTTCCTTCGCAGTCTCGCGGGCGGCGATATTCAAACCCCGATCAACTATGCCGTTGGGCCCGGCCCCAGACTCGTCCGTATTGACGAACTCACCGGAGATAACCATCCGGATCTGATCGTTTCAAATGCGGCCGGAATCCTGGTCGCAGCGGGACACGGTAACGGTGATTTTGATCCCCCCATCGTGTTGCCAGAGAGCGCCCAGACACTCACATCCCTGCGAATACACGATCTGAACGATGACGGCTTCCAGGACCTGATCGGAGCGGACGCCGTACAAGGCCAACTCCTGATTCAGATGAGTTCCTCCGACGGTACCTACAGTCCTGCTGCTTCCGTGACCACCACCCCCAACGTGGGTGGAGTTCCATCGGGCGGGATTTTCGTGGGGGATAGTAATGGTGATGGTTGTGACGACGTTGTCGTGATCGGTCCCCAGACATCCGTGATTGCCCGGTACCTGAATTCCCGATGTCTGGAATAGACCTCCACTGAGGCGTTGGATCCGTCGCGTCGGGTTGCAAGTAGCCCTCGTTATGGTAGGGACCCCTCATGGAGACGATCCACCAATGGCTCGGTCGAACCGTCATTCGAAACGACGGTAGCCAGGCAGAAATACCCGTCCGTTGGGCCGTGATCGACCCGAAGGTTGAAACCATTCTGGCCGACCATGCAAGGCTGGTCTGTCCGCAGGATCACATCACCCTCGTGACGGACCTTCGTACGGAAAGCTATGTGCCCGCTCTGGAACAGGCCCTCTCGGCCCATGGAGCCCAGATAAGCCGTCTATGCGTGCCCGACCAGCCGAACGCAGAGCCGCCGGTCACCGATGATACGACCATCGCGACCGTACGCGCCGAGCTACAGCAACGTGGAACCAGACTGGCCATCTCCGTCGGGTCGGGGACCATTAACGATATTACCAAAGGAGCGGCCGACGAGCTTCAGATCCCCTTCTTCTCCTACGGTACCGCCGCCTCAATGAATGGCTATACCAGTAGTATCGTCGCCATGTACGAGCAGGGGCTGAAGATAACCCGTACAGTCCAACCGGCCCTGGGTGTTTACGCCAATCCGAATGTGGTTGCCCAGGCACCGACGGTACTCGCCCTGGCTGGCCTGGGAGATCTCTGCTCCAAACCCTTTGCCTGTGCAGACGCAGCCGTTGCATGTCATCTAACACAGCAGACACCGTGGCGGGTTCCAGAAGAGATGGTGGCGGTTGCCTTTGAGCAGTCGCTCAACCACGCGGAACCGATTGGCAAGGGCGATCCCGACGGAGTAACCGTTCTTCTGGAAGCCCTGTGGATCTCCGGTCTATCGATGACCGTAGCCGGAACCAGCGCACCGGCGTCCGGCGGAGAACACCTCTGGTCCCATCGCCTGGATATGGCACGCCACGACGCGGGCCTACCCCCCGTGGCCTACCATGGTGTCCAGGTAGGTGTGGCCTGTGGACTGGTGGGCCCGATGTTCGCCAAGCTCGCCGAACTCGACTACCGGACCGTGAAAACACGCCTTCAACAAGCTGAGTTTGAGCCCGACCCTGCGTCAACGGAATTCCGTAGCTGGATCGAGAGTCGTCATGGTGATCTAGCACCAGAATCCCGCGCCGGTGTACGCCAACAGTCCGCAAGAAAGTACGAGCGAAGCCAGCGTAACCAACAACGGCAGCGCCTGCTTGAGGCCTGGGAGCCCATCGTAGCTGAACTACAGACCGCCCGAGATGCCGCTATCCGCATTCAATCCGCTCTGCACCACGCAAAAGCAGCGCAGACCCCGACGGATCTTGACCTCAGCACCGACATAGCAGAGCGTATCCTCGAAGTATGCCGCGATATGCGAGATCGGCATACTGTGCTCGATCTGGCCGCGGACCTACTGCCTAGTCCATGGCAAATCGTCTGATTCTTTGTCCCAGATAGACAAGAAAAAACAGGCCGAATACCAACGGATAGGAGGGAATATCGTGGGGACCGGACTGACATCCAAAACTGGACCCAGTGCCTTCGTTATTCTGTGTGGCCGGATCCGGCTCTACCGGTAACACAGGCTCTTCTTCGATCACCTCAAAGGTCCATAAGGCACCCCAGAGATTGCCCTGTCCATCCACGGCCCGGACCCGGACCGGCCAGGAGCCGATAACATCGGGGATCTCCACCCGTACAACGGGACCTTCTTCCGGGCCCTGTTCATAGATACCGTCGTATTCATGATCGATCATAATCTGGAGCTGTTCGACGTCAGCCTCGTCATCATCATCCATGATCACTACGGATAACTCGATCGTCGTACCCTTAAGTACCTCCTGAGGCCCGTCCAATACAAGACTCATACCACGCAGAGGGCTGGTTTGTTCGATCTCTGGGAATACCGCAGACCAGGTATTCAAAATCCCGTCTCCCCAGACAGTATTCGGCAATGTTCCCTGTTCCGGTCCCTTGGCGAGACCGTCCACCATCCGTTCCGTAATCTCTTGCTCCAATGCGTCCGGGAACCGCTGCAATACCAGTAGATTGGTACCCGTCACATGGGGAGACGCGCCGCTTGTCCCTCCAAAGGAGAGATAGCCGCCCGAATACTTCAGCAGCGGATAACCCGCCAACAGATCGGTGGGTGCAACAAGGGCAAGCTGACGTTCCCCATCAATCCGTGGGCCGGCACTGCTATAGCCAGCCAGGGGACAGTTGTCGGGTCCGGCGGCACCCGGGTGCCAGTTAAGCACCGAACAGGCTCCCACTGTGAAAATACCATCGGCCGTAGCCGGATGTGTCAACGACTGCTGGCGCGTATGCATATCCTCGTCGGGAAGATGTACCACTGGCCATGGCACCTGCGCCGCCACCCAGATATCCACTTCGACGTCCTGCGCCGAGCTGTTCTGGATCCCCAGTATCCATTCCCCCTTGGGAATCTGTTTGCCCTCAACGTGCGCCAGAACCCGTCCTTCCAGGGAATTACCGCGGGTGGATACCCCACCAAAATACGAAAAGATAATGCCCTCACCATCGACCTGGACGGCCGATTCTGGAGAACCGGTGATCACGGTTCCATCGGGACCGATCATCCCAGAAATAGACACATTCGAAGAGCCCTTCCAGCGGAGCGTAAGAAAGAACTTATCGGGAACGTAATGCCCCTGACCAAA
>Ga0310121_10003780_pt1 | contig 13695 bp, 15 predicted proteins | sample CB27_Tmax_986_MG_FD_203504 | JGI IMG/M metagenome (GOLD analysis project Ga0310121, IMG submission 203504) | Marine microbial communities from Western Arctic Ocean, Canada - CB27_Tmax_986 | ecosystem: Environmental > Aquatic > Marine > Oceanic | place: Canada: Western Arctic Ocean | collected... | reverse complement strand
GGCTTGCCGCAATAAACCAATGGAGGATATCGGACTCGAACCGACGACCTTCTGGCTGCCAGCCAAGGTGCTGGCAAGTTGTTTTTGTCTGGTTTTTCAGGCTTATTCGAGCATGCTAGCATTAAATGGTGCGGTCCATAAGTACCCATTTGCTAGCATTGGTAGCCAAACCGCACCCAATGGTGCGGTCTAATTCGAGCCCCAATTGGAGCCGCCGACCGACGTCCGACCGAGCCCCCGCCTCAGCTCTTCGCCTTCTCACGGTTGGCGTAGACTCGGCACTTGGTCGAGCAGAACCTGGCGTCGGAGCGCTGCGGCATAAACGTCTCGCGGCACTGGCCGCACCGACGCTTCTTGCGGATGGCAGTCCGCGCCGCTTTTCGCTTGGCTGCCTGCTTGCGTGATGCTTCCAGCTTGTGGCACTTCTCGCTGCAATGGGCTCCGCCATCCTGGTGCACGACGCCGCAGATTGGGGCAAGGCTCCTCGCTATGGTACGATCACTATACACAGGCGACGATGCGCATTGAACGCTACAGAAGGAGCTAGTTATGACTCGCAGCGACGTCATTACCAAGCTGAAACGCGAAGGCTATGCCGCAACAGCGGGCCGGGTGCGACAGGCACTCATGAATTGCTATCTCGATCCAATGCCCACGAAGGCAGCCCGCGGAGCGTATGATTTCCAGACCGAGCACCTGAGGCAGCTGCGGTGGTATTTGGTGCACATCCGGCCCGGACCCCGACCGATGTTTGCCAACCGCCTGCCCATACGCGGACCAAACGATCGAGTACGCCGTCTCGAGCGAAGTAAGCCTCAACACACTGCTCGGCGACGAAGGCGGCAAGCAGCCGATGCCGCAATATGCTGGCTAGAGGGCATCATGAGGACGTGCGATAATTAGTACCCTCAAGTCGAATTTGCGGCAGCCTGTTAGTGCGGAGGACGTCATAAAGGGCTACTTATGCTTCAAGGTCCGAAAAACGCATAATGGTAGTGTTTTCCGTACTGAAAAACCGATTTGAGGAGGCTTAAACTCAAGCAAACAATTATTCGCAGATAACCTTTAGCTACCACATTGAATCAACAACTCGACTGAAGCTTCATGATTCGCTGAGCTGGCGAAGTCGTCTTGGCGTCCAGAAGTCGGCACCGGCCAACCTCAATAACCAGTCAAAGCTGTAAGCACGGTTTTCGACGCGGCTGGCCCGTGGCCTACCCGCCCACATAAATGCCACTACCTTCTTCCTGATAGCTGGTGCAAGCAGCAGGGCTTAGCAACGACTAGAGGGAGGGGCACGTCAAGGTTGTAAGGTGTTCTTGCCCAGACGGAAATCGCCTTCGCGGCAGCTCATCTGTGGGCGTTACGCAGCGTCTGGTGGCTGCCGATTTGGCAATGCGGGTGCGATCAGATCGCACCCCCTGTCTCTCCTCGCGCGAGCGGTGAGGTATGCTGGCGGTGGGCATCGCCAGCATGCGTTCGTCTCTCCTCGCGCACGCGCGCGAGCAGCGTCCAAGACATCGAGCCCCACTTTTACCGGCTCTGCGGGTTCCGTCCCATCCTTTCTTGTTTTTCCCAGCCACTTCGCAAGCGTTAGCTCAGTGAACTGATTGTTGGCTGGCCCCTCGGCCAACATACCGGATCTGCGACTTCGGCGTCTTCTCAGGCACCGCCTCAAAATCCCATTTGCCAGCAGCAGCGTCGAAGGCTCTGGAATCGGCTCGCCTGCCGGCGCTCGTTAGCGTCGATCCTGTGGCTGCCGTTACGGTGCATGCGTACACTTCTCGTGTCCATGGGTGGTCTGCATGGGGAGTTGCCAGGTAGGGGCTACAAATATTGACGCGTGGCGTGTCCAAGATACGTTCGTTTGATGACGCGAATCGCCACAAACCGTTAACAAACCATAACTTAAGTAGGGCAAACAACGAACGCGCATCTCGTCAAACAAAACGCCATCAACTTATCGAATCGGCGACCTATGGCACACTCGTTGTTGCGAGGCGGACCCAGCGAAGAGCTGTTTTTGCCCTGAATTGATGTGACCCGTTGCCCGCGGAGGTGTAATTGACGCCGTACGAAACGGAACTTCCGAAACTACTCAGATTCCATCATTCGAGGCGTCGCAACCGCTCGCCAATCGAGTCGAGTTATCTACCGGAGGTGATAAAGACCGCCAGCAGTTAGCAACATTCCGTTTCTGCGGTCGGGCATGGACACCGCCAGCAGTTAATGGGCCCCTTAGACCTGGAATTCTGCAACATTCAACCTTCTACACGCCACTCTCCTCTGCAGTCCAAAGGGGCGTTAAGCTGCGTAGGAGTGCGTCCCCGGGGGCGCCGCAAGATCGCAATGAAAACGAAGACGCAAAAAAAATGAACCGCACAAAATCTAATCGTCTTCGGGCAGCCTTGCCAAAATCGTTACGCCTCTCCCAGTTGGATCCACATAGAACCGTTGAACGACGTAGTGACCTTCGCGACGGATCTCGAACGACTCGCCCTGTTTGCTCATTTGTTCGACGATCGCCTCAGGCAAATCGGGGATCATTTGTCCCTGATTCGCCAGTTGCACACCACGCTCTGGGTTGACCGACACCCACAGCTGGCCGAGGCCGTCGGCGACAAAGATTTCGCAGTCAACGGCTCCAAGGTGGAGAAGCACTTCCATGATTCGATTTGAAATGTCTGTCTCGATCACGGTCATACCAATGCATTCACCCGAGACGTCGCTGTAAACGGGAGTGGCGACGGAGAGCCGGTCTAAGCTGGACGACTCCTTAGCATGGCGTGTGCGTGATTCGAGCGACAGTCTCACATCTCCCGGCTCGAGCGCTCCGATCGCCGCCATCAGCGCATCGGTTTCTACTTTTTGAAGCCGGCTGGTAGGCAGCACGCGAACGAGCGAGGGATCCGCCGCATTCCGTTCGGCTCGCACGATGTCTTCGGCGCCTTCACTTTTTTTCAATTCATAAGAAAGTGCGAGGTAATTGGGATTCGAACGCAAGATACCGGTGAATATCGTTTCAAGCCGACCGCGCCAGACGTCTTCGCTCTCTCCTTCAACGCTGCCACGCGCGTTGATGATGCCCTGGATCGGCGGTAGCGAGGCGAGGAAGCGGACATCTTTCGCTAGCTCGAAGGCAACGTCTCGCAATTGAAGCTCTACCTCGCGAACATCACCTTCCATTTGGGCAAAACGGGCGTGCATAGCCGCTAGATGATTTTGGCGTGCCGACATGCCGAGTGTCGTCAGTGCGACCAAGGCAATCATCGCCGCCGCCACGAGGGATTGGGACAATCGCTGATGTTGAGAAACCCATCGGTTCACGCGTTGCCACGAGGACTCGTGGTAAGCGGTTACCGGCTCGCCTGCCATCCAACGCTGGACGTCCTCGGCCAGGTCCGTCGCCTCCTGATATCGGGCGTACCTGCGGCGAGCCATTGCTTTGCGGCAAATGGCGTCTAATGCCGGATCGGCGTCGGAGTTAGCTTCGCGGGCGGACGGGGTATCGCCGCTCGCAATGACGCTAATCATACCGCGAGCTCCCACTCCCGAGTCGACCGACTCTTTCTGCGTTTTCTCGTGCGGAGCGTAACCGGTGACAATGGCGAATAGAATCGCCCCGAGGCCATAGATGTCGGTCCGATGATCCTGTTCATCTAGTCGTCCCGCCGCTTGCTCAGGCGCCATGTATAGCGGCGTCCCCAGGACCTGCCCTTCACTGGTGCGGTTTGCGTTTCCGATAGCGACGGAGTCCATGAGACTTTCGACCGAAGTGTCGTCGATCACCTTTGCAAGCCCCCAGTCGATGACGATGACCTGGCCGAAGCTGTCAATGACAACGTTCTCCGGTTTGAGGTCCCGATGAATGACCTTCCGACAGTGGGCGTGGCCGATCGCATGGCAGACGTTGACAAATGCGGCTAACAGATGCCTGAGGAGCATGGGGTCATCGTCGCCCTCTTCACGCCGCTCGTGATACTCACTGATCGAGTCCTGGAGCGTTGATCTGCCGAGAAAACGCATCGCATAGAATACGCGTCCAGTCGAAAGGTCTTCTCCGAGTTGATAAATCGGAACGATGCTGGGATGGTCCAGCCGACCTGTAATCTTCGCCTCATGCTTAAAACGTTCGACGACCGTCTCGGTCACTCCCGACACATGACTGATTTCTTTCAGCGCCACGTGGCGGTTCAAGTTTACATCCCGCGCGAGCCAGACGCGCCCTAGCCCGCCCTGACCAAGCTTGCGAATGATCTCGAAACGACCTTCCAGGACGCGGGCGTCATGTTCGCCGCCGCGGGCGGCGATGGTCACGCCAAGCAGTTTCGCCACCCGGCCCGAACCATCCAGACGCTCAAGCGTTGCCAGCAACATGCTACTGCCGGCCGCAGGCATCTCCGATTCCCCAGCCACACTGCGACGTGCCTGCTCCACACGTTCAGTGGCACTTTGCCTGAGCATGTCGATCTGTTCGGCGCTCAGCAGGCCCCGGCTTTCAAGATGTTGCGCCAGCGAGACGCTCCCATGAATTGACCAACCTGATACTGCGGCGGCTATCTCACGCTCGTTTACGATGCCGGACTGTAAAAGCTCTGCTGCGAGCGCAATGTCTTCCTCTTGACGAGACGAAGATTCATCTGGCTCAAATAGGCGCGTCGCGGCGTACTGGGCTTCGTCCGTCGGTGTGGATTCCAAGGGTTCTTGAGTGTCGTCTGCCATCGGTAAACACTTCTGACGGGGTTTAGGCCTGTTATCGATCGCTGCTCACAATTTTATATCTTACCCTCGCGGTCTCCACCTTCCGCACGCAACTCGTTCAAATTTGTGACATTTGCGACCGGCTGCGACGCGGGGGAGTTCCTGCCCGCTGGGGAAAATGCGTATTGCTACGACGCGGCGGTGTAATTACCGCGGTGCGAAACGGACCGAAGCTTCGACGCTTCTGACGCCCGCTCCTCGTAGTCCAACAATCGGAGGAGCTCGAAGTGACTGTCATCGAATCGATGGCATCGCATGACGTAGCCCACTGAAGCCGAGTAAGACTAATATTAGTCTGAACAACGCGCTTTTCGTGGCTTGCTCAGTCATGTTTTCGCGCAGTCGGGGTCCATGACCTCTCGCGTGAACCGCAATTCGCTTGGTGCCGGGGGCGTGACACGCCCCCATCTCGAACCGCTACTCTAAAAATCGGTCAAATTCACCGTTTGAGGCATGACTATCGCCATTTTCCTAAGTGACTAAGGAGGCATCGACCTGTGTTGTTTCGGGATGCGCTAACGGCTGGGGGTGTCGTTGACCCCCGGCTCGAACCGCATGTTGCTTCGCGGTCGGTCCTTATCACTCCCGGATTTGGCCATCGTCCATTTCTTGCGGCGGTTGTGCACCGCCACTAGATACGGCGGTCGAGAAGACCGAAGTGTGCAATCTGTGTTTCGAGCAAGCGATCTCAGGACCGGTTAGGAGACATTTTTGCTCGTTGCCCTCTTTTTGCATGTAGGACAGGTGATTCGCATATCTTTGCGATTGCCTTTTATGGCTGGCCCCCAGGGCGCTCTCATTCCACATATCGCCGTTCCCTGGGGCATAGATGAAGCTGGCACTGCGTGAATGGACCCTTTACTTCTTGCGGCTGTACGGCGACGGCGGATGACACCGCTGATCTTGTTGTTAGGCCGATATTTCCGTTTATATTTCCGAATCGATGGACCATATAGCAGTGGTAGTCCGCAGGCCGTCGTAGCAGTCTCAATGTCGCCTCGTGTCGAGGCATGTCTTAAAGTCGTCGAAGGGATGCCAAACTCTCGCGATGCGGCAGTCTCGGTCCAGTACTTATTGATTTTATTCACGTGGAGTAATCCGGCTTTTCGCGGCTAAAACAGTTGAATGGTACTCTAGCATTATAGTCACTGGTACTTGGGAAGCCAGAAACGCTGATTACCAATCTAGCGACGGCGTACCAACCCACAGAGATTATTGGTACGAGGGATTTTATCTAGCGTGCTAGTACACGGTCGCGTGAGCAGGTTAACGAACGTCCGGTAAGTACCGCGGGTGTGCACGCCGCCGCACCGAAACGACAGTAGCTTCGAGGCTCTATCGAGCCTAAATCCGCCGTTTGCTCATTGCCAAACAGAGTGCGGCTAGGGCAAGGGCGGCAGTGGTGGGTTCGGGGACCGACACGCCGCCCGGCGGTGCTGGAGCCCAAGCACCTAGAAAGATACCCAAGTCCAAACCGTCGACCGGGTCGCTGCCGTTGAGTTCACCACCGGAAGGTGGAGCTATCGAGTTGAAGTTGCCCAGCAGGATACCGAGGTCGAGGCCATCAACGAAAGTGTCGTCGTTGAGATCGCCAAGCAGCGGCTCGGGGACGATTGTGGCGACGTAGAGGTCGAAGCTGAAGAAATCCGTCTCGCGAGTTCCGTCAGAGCGGAAATATAATTCCTGTCCGTCGTACGACAGGAATGGGTTCATCTCAAATCCGCTCGTGTTGATTACGGCACCAAGGTTTATGGGGTCCGACCATTCGCCACTATCGGAAAGCGTCGATTGATAGAGGTCCATTTCACCAAATCCACCGTCCCGGTCGGACGCTAGCGATGTGGCGCTTTTGGCGGGTCGCATATAAGTGCTATCGCAGCGTAAACACCTTTGTTCGAGTGCATATTCGACACAACTCCCAATTGATGAGTATCAGAAAAGCGCCACATCATTTGAAGCCAAATTCGACGAACTGGGAAAGTCCCGGACCGCCCTGGGTATGATTAGTGCTTTCCACGGATGGCGAGGATAGAAAATGGGCGTATTGAGTGTTGCGGTGCTGAGTATTCGAGCGTGCTTTGTGACTCGTGCTCATCTGATGATTGAGATTCTTGCGCTCCGCCAACAGGTCGCGGTCATGAAGCGGTCCCAGAAACGACCTAGGCTGCGCGTGCGCGATCGGGTGTTCTGGATCTGGCTGATGCGTCTCTGGCCCTATTGGAAGTCAGCGTTGGTGATCGTGAAACCGGAGACGGTGGTCGGTTGCCTGATCACATCCTGACATCATGTGGTTTGTTGCGTCACGTCGCTTCCGTGCTGCGCGTGACCTCGAATTACTGTGATTCATGATCGATCGGCCATTATCTCCGACCGTAAGCTTAGGCTTACCGTTTGCCGGACTATGCCTTTATGCCCGACTTCACGGTCGGAAATGGTTTTCGGTAGGGACAACCGAGAATGAATAGCCCTTCAATGGCCAGACCCGGGCGAGTGCCTGCAATTCAGGCGATCGCTGCTTTTTTTGAAGGCAAATGTGACCTCCGGAACGAAAAAGCCACGCATGTCAATCGGTGCAAAACTCTCTGTAAATCTCTCCCGAATGCCACTTGAACATTGTGAGGTGTCCTGCAGTTGGATCCACGTGGAAAGTGCTGCCAACAAGTCGTGAGTGAAAATATCGTCCCATCGATATCGTCGCGATACGATCGCACTGGCCATGCCAGATTGAAATCGGCGGGCCACTGACATCGGCAATATCAAAACCCCAGCAACTGCCTAACAACTGTACGTCAGTAACAACTCCCTGCCCTCCACAAAGGGTCGCTTGTCGCAAGCTCCCTACAAGTAGTCCTCGTATCAAGGGATCACAGATTACGAGTCTGCGATCGTTGGGGTCCCACTTCTTCGTAACGCGCTTAACAATCTTATCTGGTTTTCGTTGGAGACGGCGCCTCGCCAACTCTACGGCCTTCTTTGCCAATCTAGGCCAGCGCAGAAACAACTCAATGGTGCGATCATATTCACCGGGAACAACTCCTGGTATACCTAGGGACGTATGCCCGGAAACGATGGCGACGCGTGTGATCCGGTGGGGCATCTTTCGGGCGCAAGCCAGGGCATAGGGTGCACCGCCGGAAAGCCCAATAATTCCAAACTGCTCATTTCCTCGACCGATGGCCTCGAGAAATTCTGAGACATCCTTGGGCCAGTCCATGATTCTCCTGCCACACTGAAAACTCGATCTTCCTATACCAGGCCTGTTGATGGCAACAATATGGAGTCCTGCAGCATGAATTTCACTGGCGGCGGCGTGGACCTCCAAATGAGAACCAGGCGTACCGTGAAAATACAACACCAGGGGGCCCGAAGGGTCTCCATAGTCGGCATATTCGAGCCGTCGACCATCGGTGAGACAAACCAGCTGCGGCGTAGGGAAGTCAGCCCATGTCTGGCCGACTGAAGTTAGCACAACACAACAAAACGCGAATATCTTGATCAATGATCTACCGGTAGTAAGGATTGTCTGCGGCATAGCAATGTCTTCGTTCGATACCGTTATAACCGTCTTGTACGAGATTTATTATCGGACACGTAAGGTAAAGTCTACACCAGCCGAGAGGAACTTCAGTTTGTGCGACCTTGCCTCAAAGATTTGGTCAGCATTCTGCTGCGAGGCATGGCAGATCGCCTGATCGGCGACAGTTCTTCTTTGCGGACAACCGGTGGATAGTACTGCGATAAAATGAACGACTATTGGGAACTCTCGATGGCCTTGCCGAGCAACTAGGTCCATAAAAACGCGGGCATTCCGCGTGTGACGAAGAGGTTTAAGATTTTGCATCGGAGTGCCGCTTCCGTGACTTGGTTGGGGACGGTTCGATTTTTGAGTTTCTCGCCGAAAGTCTTTTTCATGCGATACATGGCCGTTTCGGCTAAGCTGCGTCGATGGTAACCGACGTCTTCTTTCCACGCCTTGCGTCCTTCTCGTCGAATCTGCCGTACCGCCTCGTCCCGCGGCAAAGGGGTATCGCAGGAGTTGCCATGCTGCCTGATCTTGGCGTTCTTGCGTGGCGGGATGACTGCCTCGATCGCTTTCTCTTGTAACGAATCGTGTACTTTCCACTGATCGTAGGCGCCGTCACCGTAGAAAGTGTTGATGTCCGATTCCACTTGCTCCAACAGTGGCTCAACTTGATCGCCATGCAGTCTGTCACGACATTCTGCACTTTTCTGTCCGAGTTCTCGTCTTTCGGCTTTGATTCTTGGACTGCCCTGGCGATCATCGAATGATGTACACTACGACTCGCAATCTACGCAGATATGACCATCGCCTTCGTGAATTTGTCCGATCGACCAGCGACGTCCAACACGCAATCCACCGAGGCGTTCCTCGCTCCACAGCTCATGGGTGGCTCAAGTCTCCCCGGGCTGAAGTGGTCACCATTAACGTCACCGACATGGATGTCCTCCGTCTACAACAGGAACTGCTGACGCTGCGCAGACGTGTCGCACGGCTCATTGCGTTGCTTCGGCTTCTGGTCATTCTGCTGAGAATGTCCGGCTTCTCGCTGGCCAGCACCCGGATTCCCGACGGGGCAGGGAAACAGAGGCTGATGCGAGCGATCGGACGATCACCTACCGTCCTCCCCCTGAGGGTCGTACTGCGGGTCCTCCGATTATCGCACTCACGATATCATTCGTGGAAGCGGGAGGAGGAGTGTGGTCTCGACGACATAACGTCATGCCAACGATCATCGCCGCAGCAACTGACGCTATGCTATGCCCGAAATTGGGCGAGATCCGCCCCGTGCAACTGTTGGCGGAACACCGCGACAATTTAGCGTCGATCATCCGCTGACGGGTAGCGCGTGGATCGCCAACAGAAAAAAATCCAGAGGGCATATCGGCACAAGCAGCGAGCAGGTATTTGAGCTCGCATCGAATCCCTGCAACCTCGGAAGCGGGTTCACTGGCTTTCCGGTAGTACGTGGCGGCGTTTCCCCTGGTCCCCAGCCCTACGCTTCCGCGCGCTTGCCCATCCGTGGGTCCAATGGCCTAATCGAACCGATGGACTTGAACGGATCGCCACCTTGGTTGTTGGCGATTGACATGTGGAAGTACCGATCAGTTTTGGGATTGGGAAAGCCAATTCCAATACACCGGCGAAACTCGTCATTGAGAATGCCTGTCAACTGCCGGGTGTAATCACGGAAGGCGTCCTGATTGATGATATCCAGAAACCAAGTCTTGCGGTTCTTATCGGTCTCCAGATTTACCGTTGTGTCTAAATCCGGGTAAGGCGGCTGGGGAAGTGTCTTGCGCACAGAATCCCACACTCCCACCATTGCATCCATGTTTTCGAGAAACACCTTCCTCCCGATCAGCGTGACGTGAAAGGAAGGAAGTGGCGTGGCGTCAGAAGGAAGTTGCCAGTCTCGCCTTGCCATATGAACTTCAAGCACGATACCACCGCCCGGTACCCACGAGGGACACTCAGCAGACAACTTCCTTCCGTCGTCAAACACCACCACCCGTTCAGGCCACCGTAACGCTGCCAGCTTCAACTTGAAATCGTGAGACTTCCCTTGCCGACGCTCGGTCCACCGCTTGCCAACGCCGTAGTCGACGCAGAACGTGGAGCCATTGCCACGAGGCTTACCAGAGGGAATGGAGTAGTGGCCAAAAACACAGAACTTGCCGTCGTAATCGTTCCACCACTCGACCCGGCGCTCGTTGCGAGTCTTCCCACTTGCACGAAACGGTTTGTCCGTCCGCTCCTCTGGTCCTGACGACAGCAGCTTTACCGCGTTCTTGTTCTGATGCTCCAATCCCTTGTCGATGTCATCCAGTTCTAAATCGGGAAAGCTGCCTTCGATCAGTTCGTGGTGTTGGTTATAGAGGGCGACAACATCGCTGGATTCTCTGGCAATGTCGATCATGTCGTCATTCCAGCAGGCGTGAACAACTCGGAGATCACTACGCTCCAGCGCAATTGGCAACGTGCCGAAGAATTCGAGAACTTGTCGCCGGATCGATTGATCGGCAAGCACCTGCGGAACGACCTCGCCAGCTTCCAGGAACTCTTCGTCGAAGAACCAATTGTTGTCGTGCTTGCGATGGTCGAGCAAGATGTTGAGATCGTGGTTGCCAAGCACGCATTGCGCCCGGCCCGATTCGATGAGGCGCTGGACAAGTTTTACGACGGCTGTGCTGTCGGGGCCACGGTCAGTCAAATCTCCGACGAAGATGAGACGACGGCCTCCGGAATGCGCGCCATCATCGTCGTAGCCCAGTTGACGCATCAAGGATCGAAGTGCGTCGATTTCACCGTGGACATCGCCAATGATGTCGAGCGGGCCGTCGAATAGGGGTTGGATGAGGGAGGGCATTTGATTCGTCATTTCTGCAACCGGTTCATCACCGACCAGACCTCATGCAGCGCATGTTCGTAGCGTGCAGGTCAGCCACCCGCTTGCCGAACGACTTCCAGCTAAATACGCCGATGATTCTTCCGGACTTACCGGCGACTGGGAGTTGCGAGTACCGCAGGGAATACGCACTTCGTGCCCGGCGTTAGGGATCAATAACGTACCGCGAGGGTCAGCGGTGATTTTCCATCCCGCAGTTTCGGCAGGGTTCTGATTGAGGTACTTCGTTAGCACTGTTGAGAAGTAGTTGTACTTAAGAGGCCGGTCGGTTGCCTTTCTAAATGCTTCACGGCAAGCATAGTAAAGTTGCCGCTTTGCTACCGAGTACTGACCACCACCAGAGGCGTGATTGTAAGCGCCGGGTAGTATGTCATCGACTACGTCGGTGCAGTTGACGCGGTCGCTATACATGTACTCGCGGAACAAACGCGAACTACTACCACGCTCCTCGGCCTTCCGCTGCTTTGTCCACTTCTTGGTGACTGACCGAGTGACGCCCAAGATATCGGCCTTGCTAATACCACTCACTGGGCACCTCCGATCACTAGGGCCGACTTGCCGCGATCCGTGTACTGAACTCGTGGATGTGCTAGGTGCAAAACAAAAATGACCGGCTCGTGCTGACTCGCCCGCTGCTCGGAAAGTGCGGCCTCTAGCCCCTCACCAGTCGAACCGAACGACCTAAACGGATTCTTGATCGCCGCGCTCCAGTTAGCACCCGCGAAGATCTTGCGCCAATCTTCGGACCCGTCGCCTAACCAGCCGAACGCCGATTCCAATACCCAGGGCAGTGGTTCCTTGCCAAGTTTCTTGGAGTAACCAAACGAATCAGGCTCGACGCCCATGCTGATCAGTCGTTCGCGCAAGTGGTCCTCACCGATGACGCCGAGGCGTGGAGCCTTTACCGGTCGGGTGTGCTTTTTCATCGAAGCGAGCAGCACCGCGATCAGCGCTTTATCAAACTGGCCATCTACCACCAATCTTGACAGTGGAGCCCGTAGCAGCCCGGTGTCTTTGAGAACCTTCGACCGTTTTTGAGAACCACTCAGGCCGTCAAATTCGCCAAGGAAGTCGTTCACCAGGCGTTCATGATCGTTCTCGCCATCATACGTGAGGTAGGCACCTATCAGTCGCTCGAAGTGCTCCTGCTCGTACCAGTGCGGCGACGTTGGCTTGTCTGGTTTCCACTTCGCCCATTCTTCGTTTGTGGCTGTCCATTCGCTTTTCTCGCCAAACCAGTTCAGCCGGAATGTTGCGTGAGGATTGAAGACCGCAAACCCTTCGATAATCTCCCTGAACTGTTTGGCGAAGATTTCATACCCGTAGTCGTCATTGTCCGGGTCATAGTCCGGGTCATGCTTCGGCTCATAGTTCGGCAACAGGTCATTGAAGGGCCAAACCACCTCGCCATCTTCCTCGCTGGCAGCCCACTCGATGCGAATGCTGGTTCCCTTGGTGGGCAGAGCCGTAGCATCGTCATTGATAACGGCCTGCTGAGAAATCGGATCGGCGCTGCATGTCAAAACATGCCGATGGCCGCTCGCCTCAATGATCAGTCTGCCATTGTCGGGATCAACTACCCTCGGCATCGGCAGCAGGGTTTTGAGCGCATTGCCTTGTGCACCGCGGTCAGGGGCAACATAAGCCTCGCGATTGGACGCTCGGACGGTGAAGTCGAGTTGCGTCCGTAAGGTTTCCTCGGGCAGCCCTGGCCCGTAATCGGCTACCGTGATTCCGCACTCATCAGCCGTAATATCGATTACCGGCGACAGATCAGATTCCTCGCAGGCGTCGAGGCTGTTGTCGATTGTCTCTTTCAAGAACACTTGCGGCCACTCGGATTCATCATGCCCGGTTTGCGTGACCAGCTCCTTGGCAGTGAAAAAGTCCATCGACCTGCTGGTGCGGAAAGTCGTTCTTTCGAGCTTCGGACCGGGTTTCAATGCAAGCTTTTTCTGGTCTTCCGAACTGCTGTTTTTTACTTTTCGCGGTGTCGAGCCGGGTGAGTTAGCTTGCTTTTTCTGTTTTGCTGATCGCCCGTTTTTTACTTTTCCGGAGTTGGTTGCGGCCGTTTTGCGCCTCGGCTTCTTTGGTGTAGACTTGGTCATCTGATTTTCCTTTCGGCCTGATCGCCCGACAGGGCGGGGTTTATTTCTGTCATCGCCGATTCTTGGTCGTGACCAGTTTTCTGACGCTGTCAGCGTTGACGCCCATTGCGTCGAGCTTTTTTTCGGCTGCCGCGTGAGAATCTGGAGCGCGGGCAGCCGTCGAATCCGCACTGGACGTTTGCGCAAAGAACGCATCGATCGCCGCGAGGGTCGTCACTCTTTTTCCCGCAAATCGCCAGGAAGATAAAACGGCGTTGTTGTACCCGCGGTCACACCATCGCCGGACGGTATTAACGTGTGGGCGTCCAGGAATCAGCTTGCACGCTTCCGCCAGCGTGATGTATTGGACGTGTCCAATCGAATGGGGCATTTGCACCTCACAATTTGGAGTGAAGTGC
>Ga0310121_10003778_pt1 | contig 13698 bp, 11 predicted proteins | sample CB27_Tmax_986_MG_FD_203504 | JGI IMG/M metagenome (GOLD analysis project Ga0310121, IMG submission 203504) | Marine microbial communities from Western Arctic Ocean, Canada - CB27_Tmax_986 | ecosystem: Environmental > Aquatic > Marine > Oceanic | place: Canada: Western Arctic Ocean | collected... | reverse complement strand
GACTTGGTCGTCGAGAGGCACAGGGTGTCGCGCCCTGTTGTGACAGCCGAGCTTGCGCGTCTGGGCCATCCACTGGCGCAATTGGATCCCCCCGAAGATCCCGCCGATCCCGACGCCAAAGAGTGGCCGATGACGCTTCAGGGGTTGTATCTCGCATCATACGCGGCTCCCTATGTCGAAGAGGCCGAGCGGGTGCTCTATCTTCGCCGATTGGGGAAGCGGGGAAGCTGTTATGACCCATTGCAACGCGGGCGGATCGAAGTCCATCCTCGGTTGGGCTATCCCGTCCAGATGTGGGCACGTTGCCGTGCGGAAGGGGCGTACGAGTTACTCCAATCGGGTGAGTCGGATGCCGCGGTCGCGCTCTTGGAGTCGGCGGTTAACGACGCTGGAGACGACCCAGAGGTTCGGCGGTGGGTGATGCCAGTCATGTTGGGGAAAGTCCGGCAATTGGTCGCGGACGGCCAATTGTTGGAAGCCCGACGGATGTTGGGGCGTATCGATCCGGACAACCAGCATGGGGGTGCACGGTCGCTTCTCCGGCAGATCGAGACCCTTCGTCAGCCGAAGGTCGAGCGGTCTCGAAAGCACGCGCTGCTTCTCAAGATCTTTGCTGTGTTTCTGATGGTGCTTGGCGTCGGGGCCACGGTGGGCCAGTGGATTTCGTTACGACGTACTACCCGCTTCGTAAGCGATCTGTCGGAGGAAAAACCGCGCGCGTTTCGGGTCGGTAATCGGTCCTATTTGGTGACCGACCACGCGTTGTTGGTTCGACGGGGTATGGTTCGCCGCTTGATTCCTTGGGCCGAGATACGCGAAGTCTGTCGCGTACCGCCCAGCACGGGGATGGGCGAAGGACTGCTCTTTTGGTACACGTCGGGTGACGGATTTCTTGTGAGTGTTGGCCGCCTGAGGGAATCGGGCGCGTTCATTGACGCGGTTCAGCGCTACCTTAAAGAGCTTTCGGTTCCTCTGGTGGAGGCGGAGAGTATGGACGATGTGGCCACGGCGGAGAACCAATTCATGATGCGTGCGTTGCTCAAGCGAGATCGTTTGCGGGCAGTCGCGCAGGCCATCGGCCTTGGCCTGGGCGTTCTTGCGACCGTGTTTGTGTGGTTTGTTTACACAGACGTGGAGTTCATCTCCCTCGGACAATGGGGCCAAGCGATCGCTGTTGGATTGGGCATAAGCCTCACGTCCCTCTCTGCGATAGATGTCCTGATTCCCTTGTCCAAGGCCTAGGAATATTACTGGATGGCGTCGATCGGAGCTGACTGTGTCTCCGAGGATGGCCCGAAGCGCTCGCTGCGGGCCGGCCGCTCTGCGGTGCGTGCGCCTACGGGGCGCGGCGGCGCTTGTGAGGCCAAGCCATGGTTGCCTTGCCGGCTGCGCAGAAATTCAACCCAATGCCGCTCGATCATCGACACCCCGGTGGGCAGGCTGCGCCGCGACTCGGTCTCCTGACCTCGTACAACGCGAGGCTCATCGGCTGGCAAGAGGTTGTTCTCAACAATGGGTGCGTCCGTCGTGGGCGGCGCGAGCACCGTCGATGGAGGGCGTGCGGTGGTGTCCACAACGATGGGCCCGCTTTCCAGGTCGGATCGTCGTTGTCGGCGCTCTCCGTCTGCAGCTGGCGCCAGCGCGATGCGGACCGGTTCAACACGGGCCGCAATCCAGGTGGTCGTGGTCGTGGCACATGTGTCCGTTGAGTGCAGGCAATCGAATCGGACGTGCAAATGATGGTGATGGCCTGGAGAATGGCGAATTATTCCCTTCTTCACCTCGATGGATCGGGGATATTGCAGGATTCGTGACCGCAACGTCTCATCGTAGCCGAGCCGAACGAGATGACTGTGCAGTGTGCGTTGCAAGTCGTAGTCCATGAAGATAACCGGTACATGGCGGGTGTTGAGGAAATGCCGCATCAGATCCCACGTCTTGGCGATGTCGATGGTGTCGGATGTGACGACTTCGAGGCCATGTGTTCGCACATTGCCTTTCTTGTAGTAGCTGATGTCGACATCCACGCCGCGCTGATGAGACCGGTGGGGGGGGAGATGACCCCCGTCAAACTTGCTCAAGTCAGCGACATAGCCCGGTACCGAGTGGGGGTACTGGTGTGCAAATTGTTTGTAGGCGTGCTGAATCATTCGAACGGTACCAGCGGTACCCCAGGATTTCTGGGGTCGAAGACGCACATACCCTACGCCATCTTGGAGCTGTACTCCATCGACCAGCAATGGATTGTGTCGCTTCTTTACCCGGATTTCGTTGCCGGGGTGGATCAGCCGCTTGGCGCTGAAGCTGTTGTGGCGAATCAGATATCGTGTTTTCACTCCATACCGCTTTCCGATCGACCAGAGCGTGTCGCCAGGACGAATCCGATGGGTCACCCACAGCGTGTCTTCACTCGCGCGTCTCGATTGCCGTTGGGGAGCCGAGGCTGTGGTGCGAATGGGCCCAGGGTGTGTCTTGAGACGTTGCCCCGCTCGAATAAAGTCCGGATTGGTGATCCCATTGTTCGTGGCCAGTTGTTGGAGTGGAATGTGTTCCCGCTTGGCGATCTCCGACAATGTGTCACCGGTTCTTACGGTGACGAAGTTCCATCGGAGGGGAGGAGCCGCGTGGGAGGCCTGCGCTGCTACCAGCAGACCGAGGACACCAATAAGACCGGTAATACGACCACCCATACGGTCTTCGATGCTAGGGCAGCCCTTCAGTAATGACAAATTTTTAGTCGGTTTATGCCGCCGCAGGGGGAGGCTTTGGGGAATCCATGTTGTCGCCCGTGGACGTTTGTGTTCGTCGAATCGGGGCCGAGAGGGGCGACGATTGAGCCTCCAACCGTGCGTCTATCTGTTCCAATGCCTTGCACGCCGCATTTCGAAGTGTGCCATTCGTGAACACCCCTTTGGTATAGGGAGTGAGTCGCTCGATGACGGCTATTGTGCCCACATGCCCAAGGGCTTCTACGGCCGCCATTCGAGTGGCTTCATCCGAGTGTTTTAGCAGCTGGAGTAAGATGGGCTGTACGTCGGCGCGTCCGAGTTTCCCGAGAACTTCGGTGATTGCGCGCACAACGAGTGTGTCTGCTCCGTCGAGGAGTTCGACGAGTGAGTCCCCGCACGCGAGGGCTTTTAGATGGCCTAAGCCGCGCACTGCGGCGCATTGAATTAATGGGTTTGGGTCGTCCAGTAGGTTGATGAGCAGGGGGATTACGTCGGTTGTTGTGCCGCTGCGCACCAGATGGTCCAGCGCTTCCAGGCGGACCTCCTCGCAGGCATCCGAGGCGGCAATGCCCAACATGTCGTGGAGATTGTCGCTGTGCTCTTGGTGCTTTGCGCCGGCCAGTTGCACTCTTTGGTCCGCATCCTCGCGTGCGACGCCCACGGCTGTGCGTGCTTCGGGCGTCGTGGGATACGCGGTCAGCAATTCGTTCAAGTTGCGAAGTCGTACGTTGGGATCCAGGTCACCGCATACGTTGGTGAGCAATCGATTGGGAATGTTGTCGGACTCGACACACAGCGCTGTGGCCAACTCGGCAACGCTCGTCATCACTCGCTCAAAGCCTTCGACGCGTGCGGACATGGCGCCTACAGGACATCGAATCACCCCGTCGACCACTCGCCCTTGTAGGGTGACGACCACTTCCCATACGGCGGCACGTCCCTTTTCTGTGAGGAAGGCCAAGATCATGGACTGGGGGCCGACGACTGTGACCGCCTTGTCAAACGCGACGTCGCCCACTTCGATCCGACCGGGCGTTGGCTCCAACCGCTCGGTAGCAGGAACAATAGCGATGGGGAGCGCCGAGGGGGGTGAGAGCTTGAGTATGATGTGGGCACACAGGGCGGAAAAGGGATGAGCACGGATGGGCACGCCTTCCACCCACAATTCGTGGCCCGCGATTGTGCCGACAAGCCGATGAGGTTGTCCCCATCGTCCGGGAACCAGTTGAAGGCCAAGCGGGGCCTGAAGCGCTTCCAAATGGATGCGCTCTCGTTTTTGTCGTGCGAACCAAAGTCCGCCCAAGGCAACACAACAAGATGCGAGCAGTGGTATTAGCCAGGGGATCATGCGGCGCTCATTGTACCTCGGTATCGTCGACGTTTGGCAAGCCGGAATGTGCGCTTCCAACGCAGTGCATGCCCAAGCCGGCCAAGGTCGGATGGCATGCGATCTCGGCGAAGCCTGCTTTCTTAAACACGTCTTCGACGAATTCGGGCGTGAGTTGACCTTGGATGGAGCTGACGACACGCCAAGCGACCATGGAGGTCAGAAAACGGAGCGTGCTGTTCGGGCGTCGCCAAAGCGCATGGGTGTGCCCTCGGGCATGACGGAAGGCCTGAAGGAGTCCGCCGGCGCGTCGGGGTTCCATAAATACCGCTATTCCATTGGGTGCCAGGACGCGGTGGACCTCTTTCAAAACACGCAGAGGATCCGGCACCAAGTACAAGAAACTGTGCCCCACAGCGAGGTCGAATGAATGGGCGGGGTAGGGGAGGGCCATGGCGTCTTCCACCGCAAACTGAATGTTCTGCAAGTGGGCATACGAACGGTTGTGATGCCGCCGTGCTCTGGTGATCATGGCGTCGGCGATGTCGATGCCTTGAATGGAAGCCGTGTTCCCCAACGTCTCCGCCAACACGAAGGTGCTGATCCCGGGCCCACATCCCAAGTCCAAGATTCGGAGTTCTTCGCGCGGCTCTTCCACAAAATTCAGCATCTCGTTGATCTGATTGCGCCACAAGTCCTGGCGCGTCAGCACATCGTAGACCGATGCGCCGATGTTGAAGATCGTCCGGTTGTTCAGCAATCCCATTGTGCCGCTTCGTATATCAGAACCGTCCAGTGTTCAAGCGGGATGATGGCAAAGGGGCGCTCAGGCCTGAGTCTGCCGACGAGGACGCACGATCCACCCGAGTGCAGCCAGGATCATTACTAGGTCCATGGGAACGTGATTGTGCGATCTCGGCTGGGTTCGGCATCCCCCCGATGTTTTTGAGGCTTGTGTAGAGAGCAGCGGCAAATGATCGATGGGCACCGTGCAAATACGTTCGGTCGTGTTGTTGGATGTGTCGGTCGCGACAACCCGCCACTCGATGGTCGCAATGGTGGAGTCCACTCGATTTAAGCGCAGGGTTTCTCCGTCCAGTTGCAACGCACAGGGCAACGTTGTCCCATCATCGGCAATACAGCGGAGATCGTGCACCGTGGTCGAATCAATGCAGGGATCCGTTGCTGTGGGCGTGAACTCAATGGAGGGCAGGGTGGTTTGCTCAGCCAATGTGGCTGGGCATTCGACGACGGGTGGCGTTTCGTCCACAACCGTGACGCGCACAGTGCATAGATGTGTGTTGGCCCAAGGATCCGAAATCGCAACCACCACGTCCTGTGTGCCCATAGGCAGCGTTTGCCCGGCGGACGTTTGGGTGGACAAGAGTTCACTGCAGTGCGTTGGCGCGACGGCTATGTCTGGATCCAAGCTGGCCACACACCCGGGTGAATCCACAGGCAGAGTGTGCTCCGGCACGCATTCGACCGTGGGGGAGAGCGCCTCTCCGTCGATGATGACCGCTTCGTCGGGTCCGGGTGCGCCATTGGTTAGGGCGAGGATACCGGGTGGTTGGAGCGGATTGTTGAAGCCCAATGGACTGCATGATGGCGGCGACAGAATGGGAATGATGGCTTCGTCTTCCACGGTCACGACGGCGGAGTCCAGGGACCATTCAATGCATTGCAAATCCACCGAGTAGAAGCTCTGAGAGAAGAGAAGGTGATTGGATTTGACGTCGTCCGGCAACACGTCGACGGCGATGGCCGCGGTCACATTATCGGCCGTCAAGTCGAACGAAGCCACCCAAAACCGGAATTTGGTGTTGGCGTCCGACAACCCCAGCGCCTCAATGGGCATGGTGAGCACCACATTGCTGGTGAGCACATCCGAGATGAGCGGATGCTTGGCCACCACATCGAACGAGCCCATGAACGTCTGGATGTCAAACTGTCCGTCGTTGTTTGCATCGGTGGTCGAGAGCAGGAGGCTTTTCATTCGACCGGTCTTTGTCCCCCCGTAGATGAACGCGTCGTCGACGGACATGACCATGTAGTCCGCGATCCCGTCCTCATTCGTGTCGATGAAGAGGGAGAAACGAACCCGATTGCTGTGCATGCGGTAATCATGGGTGTGGATGGCGATCGCGATGGAGTCGGTCTTTCCATACGTGCCGGTGCGTAGGCCGATGGCACGAATGTCCGCGATGTCCACGCCCTCCTCGTTGGGATCCCGGTCAATCAGTGTGAACAGCTCCATTTTTCCCTTTCCTGGACCGTGATTGGAGACGTGAGCCGTTTGCGGAGGAGGCCCCAAACACGTGTCGCTTGCGTCGATGCGGGATGGTTTCCGAAAGAGCAGATAAAAGGGGACCCTCAGCGACGGTGGCGAGGTCTGCCCATCGCTCACAACGGGCGTGAGCACGATGGCTCCATCGAACTCGTCGGTGCGGAGGTAGTTTCCGGAGCGGCTGTATCCGTTGGTCGTGCCCAGGGAGGTCACTTTCCATTCGGGGCCCAACGCAGGATCGATCGCAAAGGTCGTCTGGAAGCTCGCCGTGCTGTTTGCTTCCACAGTGATTTTTGTTGTGGACAGCTCAATTTGAACCCACTCCTCGTCGACGCTGTTGGTGCGAACGTCCGTTTGAATGGTGTACGTAACGGCCGTTCCCCCCTTGTTGTCCACGGTGATGGTGCGGACTTCCGAGGTTGGCTCTGTCAGCACCTTGAGTCCCAAACTTATTGTCACGTCGGGGTCGCTGTAGGCGATGACGTCGGTGGAGAGCGCCGCGAGGGGGTCGACACGCCCCGCTCCACCCAGCGAATAGGGAGCCAGAACCCCATTGCCTCCATAGTCCTCGTTCTCCCCCTGGTAGATGTAGTGATAGGCCGTGTTCATTAGCAGCGCTTTGATGGCCCGTGGCGTCCAGTCTGGATGGGCTTGTCGAGCCAAGGCGACTACTCCGGCCACGTGGGGAGCGGCCATCGACGTGCCCGTTTTGGAGGTGATCTCGGTGCCCGCGCCCGCTTTGGCGGCGTGAATGTTGGCACCGGGCGCCGTCAAGTCGGGCTTGGCGACCACGCGGTCTCCTTGCGTGTCGTGGAAGGGGTAGGCCGGACCGCGGCTTGACGAGCTGTGCATGGCATCGATGCGGCTATACCAAGGCATCTTGGACGACACCGTGACTTGGACCGGGGACCCTGCAGCGAGCTCTTCGAGCAGCAGCTCGCCATGGGCCTTGGTGATCATGACCCCCGGGATCCCAGCCTTGGGCTCTCCACCCATTGCCGTGGCTTTCTTGTCGTTGTGTTGATAGACCACAACCGCAAGAACGCCCGCGATCTCCGCCTGCTGAAACTTGGTGACGAATAGGCATTCGCCGCGCACCATCAGCGCGAGCTTGCCGGCCGCCTCCTCCCCATAATCTCCGGGCTTGCAGCCATCGCCGGCGTCGAAGAGAGCGCCCACGATGTCTCCACTCTCTTCCAGCGAGGGTGCCAGAGAGCCTTTGCCCTCTCGGGCCTTGTAATAGTGGCCGTATTCGTCGCCATCGATGGGGTTGTCGATCCGCACAAAGGTGCCGTATTCACCGGGACCAAACGAGTTGGCGACGCTAATGATTTGAGGCAAGCAGCTGGGCGATGAGGTCGCAAAGGGGCGATTCCCAGCATTCCCAGCCGCACCGACCACCACGCCTCCTGTGGCGACGAAATTGCCGAGCCCCTCCGAATACAGGGCGTTGTTGTCCCCACCGTCCCCGCTAAATCCACTTCCCAGTGACAGGTTAAGGACATCCAGCGCATCGGAGAGATCCCCGTCTTCGTTGGGATCGGTGGCCCACTCCACGGCGGCCAGCGCCATGGTTGTGCTGGCCGATGCAAACACCTTCACCGCCCACAGTCTCGCTCCGGGAGCAATCCCCGGTGATCCGCCCTCGTGGGGCATCCCCGCCGCGATGGCTGCGACGTGCGTTCCATGCTCGTTGTATTCCACCTCATCGTCGTTGAGCGATGTGTCGGGCATGGGATCTGGATCGGGGATAGGGGGCGTCGAAGCGCTTGGATCGTACTCGGAACCCACCAAATCGATCCCCCCAACCACTTTGTCGGTGGGAAACATGGGAAGCTCGTTGAAGAGGTCGTCGATGGTGCTGGTTTCGTTGCTGTTGTACGCTTCCGTCGTCCCCGGTCCCCCAAACGCTGTGTGGAGATAATCGATCCCCGAATCGACGATGCCAATGTCCACGCCCGTGCCATCGAGTCCCAGAGTCTCCAGCACGGTGGGCAGCCCGAGATGCGGAACGCTCTCGTCCAGTTGGGGCGCGATGGGGATCAAGCGAACCTGTTTGATGACGCCCTTCAAGCGTGACAAGAGGGTTTGTTGCGTGGGCGACACATGGACTTGGAGGCCGTTGAGGACGCGTTGGAAGGCGTACACCACCGGAATACCGAGGGAGTCCAGTTGCTTGCGGAGGATGGCCTGTTGAGCGATCAGCCGTGTGCGGTGCGCCATCTGAGCGCTCGGCGTGAGGGGGCTGCCAGCCGCTCTGTTTTCGGCGGTGATTTGCGCCACGGGTGGGCCGGGAAGCTGCAGAAAATAGTCAGAGTAGGCATTGGGCGCTTGGCCCAACGCAATGGGCATGCCCAGCGTGAACGAAAGCACCAGGACCATGCTGCAGCTACATCGAACGCCCATCTGCTCCTCCGGTTGCGCTGGGAAACACAATATAGACGCAGCATGCTGGCTTCAAGTCTCATGGCGTTCCGTCGGCGGGTGACAAGCAATATTGCAGACTTTGAGCACATGTGGAAAAAATGCACATATCGTGTGGTTTTTGCTCGGATAAATGGGCTTCAGTGTGCCGTTTTCTGCCTTGGCATGCTCCGTGCTCTATCCCTCAGCGCCAGGGGAGTCGAAATGGCAATGAACAGCAAAAAGAAAATGATGGAGTACAAGACAATGAAAACGACAATGAATTTGAATTGGGGTGTGTATGGACTCACTCGAGATTGCACGACAACTCTTATGAGGGTGTTGGCCGGCGTTCTTTTGATCGGCTTGATCGGGTGTGATTTTGGTGAAGAGCAAGCCATACAATGCGTGTTTGACGGAAAGGCATACGCCGTGGGCGATTTGGTCCCCGTGGACACCTGCAACGCGTGCGGTTGTACAGCAGACGGCGAAATCGTTTGTACGCAGATCGCGTGTTTGAACACCTGTGAGTTCAATGGCCAAACGTACATGGAAGGCGACGTATTTGACGCGGGCGACGGCTGCAACACTTGTTCGTGTACGTCGGAAGGCGTTGGGTTGTGTACAGACATGGCCTGTCCGGAGCAGTGTCCAGCCGCCAAGGTCGTGGAATCCGACGAGATCTGTGTGGCTATGACCGTCCATGCCAAGAATCCACAAACAGGCCTTTGTTGCTTCTATGCGACGCCCTGTGAAGCCCCTGGGAACTGGGATCACTTTGGTAGCCTAGAAGCGTGCCAAGTGGACGACTGCGTCCAAATCTCCTGCCCCTCCGGGATGGGGTCGAAAGACACGAACGGTGACGGCTGTGACGACGTTTGTGTCAATGCTTGCACCCCCGAAGCCTGTGGTCCTCAGCCTATGCTACCCAATTACAACTGCCCCGATGGGAAGACGATTGCAGGGCCGACCGGCGAGTGCACACTCGACGAGAACCAGATCTGTGGCTGGGAAATCATCGAATGTCCGGAGCAGTGTGAGCCCGGTACCCAGAAAGAAGCCGACGATGGGTGCAACACCTGTGCGTGTACGGAAGGCGGAATCTGGGCGTGCACCGATATGGCGTGTCCCGAATTGTGTCCTCCGCCCAAGGCGTTTGAGGGGATCTGCGTCACCGTAGAAGCCGTCGCCAAGCATCCGGTCACCGGCGAGTGTTGCCACTACTCGACTCCGTGCGTCGTTCCCGACGGCCTGGAGATCGTGACATACGAAGAATGTGAATCCGATGAATGCGAAGAAGACAACGATTGTCCGGCGGGCGAAATGTGCATGGAAGGCACGTGCATGACCGTGATTCCCTGCGAGACCGTCGCTTGTGCACCGGGGTATGAGGCCCAAGACACGGACGGTGACGGTTGTGACGACACCTGTTTCAATGGTTGCACCGATGCAGACTGCGGTCCTCAACTCGGTATCCCCAACTATGAATGTCCCGATGGAAAGAACTGGGCGGGACCCACTGGCGAGTGCAAACCCAGCGAGAGCGGGCAATGCGGCTGGGAAGTCATCGAATGCCCTGCGCAGTGTGAGGCGGGCGACCAGAAAGATGCCGGTGATGGGTGCAATACCTGCAGCTGCACGGAGACTGGGTTGTGGATCTGCACCGAAATGGCCTGTCCATGCAATCCGCAGGCGGAGTGGAACCGGCAGTACATGAGCACCAACCCCCAGGAGTGTACGCTGCTCGATTACGCCTGTCCCGAATACACCACGCAATTTGCCAATGAGTGCGGTTGTGGCTGTGAACAGGACGCTTCATGCCCCGAGTGGTTCAGTTGCATGCCCAGTCCGGATGGAAACGCGTGCGACGAGGACAAGATCAAGCAATGTCCTTACTCCGAGATCGCTGTCTGAGGGTTTTCCGATGAATGCAACGGGCTGGGGCCTTGCTCCAGCCCGTTTTTTTCCGCCTACTCCTCGCCAAAGACGTGTCTGCCCAGGAGCAGGAAGTAAATGCGGAACCACCGGGCCGCGGACTCTTCGTTTCCAAAAACGTGCAAGAGCTCTTCGCCCTGGTCATGGTCGTCCACAATGTCGGGCCGATAGGCCATCATGACGCCTGTTCGCTGGAATACGATGGCGCCGCCCAGGCCATGGGCTTCGTGGATGTTGGCCAACTCAGGGTCCAGACCCGACAAAATGACCCCTTTTCGTTGCCGTGCATTGAGTGATTTGATGGGCGGTGTCCGGAGAATACGCTGATCGTCCACAGGCATGGCCCTTGGGACGTGCAAGAAGAGGATGTTGTGGCCTTTGCAGTCTGAAAAAGGTGTACGCACAACGGGAATGGATGGGAAGGACAGCTTCAAGACCTCCTCATGCTTATCCAAAATCCGCTCATCCGTTGCTGTTGGGCTGTTTTCAGACAGTACATTGAGAACGAATGAATCGATTGTGATCAAGGCTTGTCGCTTCCTTTCCGACACGGTCGGGACGGTTCTATTCTGGCTCATTCGTGACCGCTTGACAATGACTCCACCGCGCGGTGACGTTAACCCCATGGATTCAAGCAACGGTGGTCAAAGCGTGGAGCAAGACACCCCAGGTGTGGCGGTTGAAGGCACCCCGTTGTTTCACGAGGTGCAACGATTCCGCCAACCCTGGGTGTGGGTCATTCTTGTGCCCATCGCCCTTGGCTTGATTGGTTTTTTTACGCATGTGCTCTTGAAACAACTCGTTTTTGGGGTGCCGGTGGGCGAAAAACCCCTGTCCGATGCGCTCCTTCTGGCCATTGGTGTTGTTACGTTTGTGGTGACCCTGGGCCTCATCATCGGTTTGTACAAGGCGCGAATGGTCGTGGATGTCACCGACATGGGTGTTGCCGTTCAATTTTTTCCGCTTTTTCATCGGCAGACCCTCGGATTTGAAGAGATTGAGCGCTGTGACCTGTGTTCACTGCCTTCCATACGTGCTCGGGGAGGCGGCGGTGTTCAACTTTTTGGGGCCCAACGGATGATCACGGTTCGTGGTGACCAGGGGATTGAGCTTGTGCTTCGGGACGAAGGAACCTTGGTGCTCGGTTCTCAGCGTGCGTCGGAGCTTTTGTCGGCCATCCAGCGCGGTTTGGACGCCTATCGGTCCACGTTTGACGACGATTTGTCCTCCTGAACCTCGCTTCGCGCTGCGTTGTGCGTTGCAGTGGACCGAAGCCAGGCGGCGATGGCTAGGGCGCAACAGCACGCTCCAATAGACAGACCGTGAAGCAGGCCTCCGTCTTTCCAATAAGATCCCAGCGGGATCGCGGCAGCCGCCAACGCGCACAAAATCGCAATGAGGCGAAGACCGAATCGAAGACGTTTCGTAGGAGACAAAAGAAGGAGAGTCTACGAGGGAAGGGTCAAGGTGCGCCCTCTTCCATGGGGAAGGGGACGCACTAGACCAACATACGGAAAGCTAGGCGCGCTCGACACCTGACTTTTTGACCGTGGCTTTCCAGACCTTCGCAGGCAACCAGGAAGGACGGTTCGCGGGGCTCTCTACTTGAATTCGTTTGCCATTGAATACGTGGATACGGTTGGTGCCACGCTCACGGAGACGAATACTTGTGTATCCACGGTTCGCCGCTTTCAAAGCAGCGCCACGGGGTTGACGGCTCGAGAACACAATGTTGCTGTCCGAACCATTTACTTGCAAAACAAAATTTTTCTTTCCATCAGCCATGAATTTTATCCCCTTCATTCGCTAAGGTTGGCTAAAGTGGGTTTCTGTATATGTGGGTCTGTGACGCGTTTTCGAGATCAATTCAACTACAAAACGAAAGAAAGTTTAAAAAAGCATGCTGGCGCAGTCCCTCATTCGGCTGCAACTTGTTGGAAATAAAGGTGACTCGCCGATTTCAGGAGAGGTGGATTTTTTTTCGAAAAAACGGTGTACTGCGGCCAATTAAGTCGGATCTGGGCTGTGGAAAAATGCCAGAAAGCGCGTCTTGACACCATCGGTTGGGAATGGCAACAGGCGGTGAATCGAGGTTTTTTATGGCCGATTGGCACAAAAACGGGGTGTTTTGGGGGATCTGTTGGGTCCTCGGATGTGTCCTATTGACCTGTTGTAAGGGAGAGTCTCCGGACTCCACAGTGACCATATCGGCTGCTTCGAGTCTCGCGGAGGCGATCCAGGACCTTCAAGCAGCGTATAGCCGGCAGCATCCTGAGCAGGCCCTCTCTATTAATATAGGGGGGTCGTCCTCGCTGGCTCGTCAAATACTGGCTGGGGCTCCTGTGGATGTGTTTCTGTCGGCCAATTCCGATCAGCTGGATCGATTGGTTCAGAAGGGTTTTGTTCGTCAACGGCGCGCTTTTACGACCAATCGATTGGTCGTGGTTGTTCCCGTAGGGAGCACCAGCAAAGGGCCATATACCTCTCTTGGGCCGATTCTGGAGCAAACCACAGGCCCCATTGTGATCGGGGACCGTGCGGTGCCTGCGGGCGCCTATGCGCACCGTGCGCTTGAGAAGTACGATCTGTTGGATCGGAACCGTTCGCGCCTCGTCCTCATGCGGAACGTCCGCCAAGTATTGGGTGCGGTCGCGTCCGGAAACGCAGAGGTGGGGTTTGTCTATGCGACCGATGTGGATGTCGCGGGTGGCGATGTTCGCGTGGTTTGGGAGGTCCCCGAGGGCGACGTTGGGTCGATTGTCTATGAAGCTGGACTCGTCCGTCGCGATGGGGCCGGTTCGGCCAACGCGCAGGCTTTCTACCGGTGGCTGCAGAGCGAACCCGCCCGTTCTATTCTCCAAGCCCGTGGGTTCGAGCCCATCCAAGAGGGAGATAGGACACCATGATGACGGTCGCAACGGCTGTGTCTATCGGTGACGTGACCTGGCTCACGGTGCAAGTGGGGCTCGTGAGTACGGCTCTCATGGCTCCGTTGGGTATCGCAATGGGGTACCTAT
>Ga0310121_10003777_pt1 | contig 13703 bp, 14 predicted proteins | sample CB27_Tmax_986_MG_FD_203504 | JGI IMG/M metagenome (GOLD analysis project Ga0310121, IMG submission 203504) | Marine microbial communities from Western Arctic Ocean, Canada - CB27_Tmax_986 | ecosystem: Environmental > Aquatic > Marine > Oceanic | place: Canada: Western Arctic Ocean | collected... | reverse complement strand
TTGCGCCCGGTGTCGCCCGCCCGGTTGAGGGGATTTTCCTCCGGCGCTCCCGGCTCATTCCTCAAGCTTGCGGGATATTCAGGACTCCTCGCTAGTTTAATTAAACGTACTTCAATTTCATTGTCGGCAGGCAGTCGGTGTCTCAAAACGGGTTTTCTCAAACCGGTTCACCCCACGCTATGCATTCCTCTTTTGCGGCTGCCCTGGTCGCAATACTCGCCCTGCCCGGCCTCAGTTATTCGCAGGAACCTCTCGTTCCCGTCGAAGAGCCGACTCCTCCCCCGGCCCCGGCCCCGACCTTCGTCCTGGTCATCGCCCGCCCGGAAGCGAGCGATCTCTATGTTGCCGCCAGGACCCGCATCCGCGGGGATGATCTCCTGGCTCGCAACCCCGGACTCTTGCGGGTTGAGGAAGCCGCTCCGCCCTATGACCTCGGGCGGGCCGCCGGCCTCGGGTGGGATTCCATCCGGCGCTCGAACCTCCCGGTGGCGCGCACCCTGGATGCCATTCACCTCGCGGTTGTCCCCGAGCCGGGAAGCATCCTCCTCGTGTCATTGTCCTCCCTGCTCCTCCTGCGCCGCCTCCGCTCCCGAACCACAACTTCCCTGGACGGTTTCGACCCAAATCCCCGATGACAGGATAGGATCTTGCGTGGTCGCGGCTTTACCCAAGACGCGGCGGCGTTTGAAACCGCACTAGCAGCACTCGCAAGTTCACCCTTGCGGGGAAGGCTCCATCCGGGTGACCGGGTGGAGCCTTTTAGTCGAGCGCCCAGAACGGGACGGATCAACGATGACGGATTGCCCCGGGCGCTCCCACCCCGTAATCTCTCCCCCGTGCTCCAGTTCCGCCTCTTCGGCATTCCCGTCAACGTCGAGCCATGGTTTTGGGCAACGGCCTTCCTGCTGGGAGGAGGGCTCGACATCCGTGACAAGAGATCGCTGCTCTTTGTCGGCCTCTGGATGATCCTCGTGTTCGTCTCGATCCTCGTGCACGAGCTGGGACACGCCCTGAGTGGCCGCCGGCTCGCGGGCGGCCGTCCGGCCATTCGGCTTTGGGCCTTCGGCGGGCTGGCCTACAACGAGGGGGGCCGGTTCACCAAGAAGTCGCGCCTCATCATGATCCTCGCCGGGCCGGGAGCCGGATTTCTCCTCTTCGGCGCCGTGGTGGCCGGGATCCTGATTGCATTTCCGGGCAGGTCGGGCTGGGAACTGACCAGGGCCCTCGTCGTCGGTGGGGTTCCCGATGATCCTCGCGCCGCGCTGTTCGTGCTCAGCGGAACTCCTACCGTCTTTGTTCTCTATTCCCTGCTCTGGATCAATCTTTGGTGGGGACTGGTCAACCTGCTCCCGGTTCATCCCCTCGACGGCGGGCAGTTCGCGGCGGAATTCATCTCCTCCCGCCGCCGCGTCCATCTCATCGGCCTCGTCGTTGCAGCCGGAGTCGCAGCCGCCGCCCTCGTTCTGAAAGAGGTCTTCGTCGCCCTCTTGTTCGGCTTCCTGGCCTGGCAGAATTACGAAAACATGAAGCGTCTGGCCTTCTGACCTGAGCGGCCGCTGCGTCCGAGTCCGTCCCGCGGCGGCTGGTCGTTGTCTGTTCGCCAAACTAGAAGAACACCAGTCGCAACCCCGCAATCATGGCGAAGATGATCACGAGCCATTCGAAAGCACGCTGGGACACGGCCCGCACGAGGCGTCGCCCCACCAGGACTCCCAGCAATACGGCGGGCACCAGCTTCGCGTTGAAGACGAGGCTCTCGCTGTTTATGAAACCCATTCCGCCCAGGAATGGGAGTTTCAGGATGTTGATGAGCAAAAAAAAGCGGGCCCCCACCCCGATCAACTCCATCTTTTCAAAGCGCCGCGAGAGAAGATAGAGCTGAAACACCGGGCCCGCGGCATTCGCTACCATCGTCGCGACCCCGGCGACAAATCCGGCTGCCAGTCCGGCCTGCCGCGAATGGGCCACGCGCTCGAACCAATCCCGCGCAAACCTTCGCAACAACTGCGTGCCTGCCATGAAGAGAATGACTCCCCCGATCGCCGATCTCGCCCGCTCGTCGGGAATCCAGCCCAGGATGAAATAGCCCGCCGTGCAGCCCAGCAGCGCCGGGGGCAACAATTTCCACACCGGTGCCCAGGACGCATACCTGCGAAAGAGCGGGTAAACCGACAGGTCCGCCAGGATCAGCATCGGGAGCAGGATTCCCACCGACGGTTTCCCGAAGAGATCCGCCATCACGAAGACGGCAATGAGCCCGATCCCGGCAAATCCGGTCTTCGAAATCCCCACCGCGAGGGCCGCCACTCCCGCCAGCCCCCACTGCCAGCCGTCCAGCTCGGGAAAATCCATCCGGCCCCTTCTCGCCTAAGCGCGCTGCGCTGGCAAGCGCGGGAGGACCGCCCTCCCCCCGGACCCGCGACCAGATGGTTCTGGACTAAGGACGCTGGGCTCTTAAGTTCCGCCCCGCATGAAAATCGTCGTCGCCTATTCCGGAGGACTCGACACCTCCGTCTTGCTGATGTGGCTGAAGGAAACCTACGCCGCCGACGTCATCGCCTTCTGCGCGGATGTCGGCCAGGGAGAGGAACTCGACGGCCTCGAGGAGAAGGCTCTCACGACCGGGGCCAGCAAGTGCTTCGTGGGCGATATGCGGGAAGAATTTGCCCGCGATTTCATCTACCCCATGTTCCAGGCCAACGCTCTCTACGAGGGGCGCTACCTCCTGGGCACCTCCATCGCGCGCCCCTGCATTGCCAAGGGCATGCTTGACATCGCAGCGCAGGAGGGCGCCGACGCCATCTCCCACGGCGCCACCGGCAAGGGCAACGACCAGGTGCGCTTCGAACTCACCGCCGCCCGTCTCGCTCCCAACGTGAAGGTCATTGCGCCCTGGCGCGAAGCCCGCTTCCGCCAACAGTTCCCCGGCCGCTCCGAAATGATTGCCTATGCCGAGTCCAACGACATCCCGGTCAAGGCTTCCATGAAGAAACCCTACTCGATGGACCGCAACCTCCTGCACATCTCCTTCGAGGCCGGCATGCTGGAGGATCCGTGGTTCGACGCCACCACGAAAACGGACCGCGAAATGTACGTCCTGTCCGTCTCGCCCGAAGACGCTCCGGACCGTCCGCAGTATCTCCAGCTCCTCTTTGAAAAGGGCAACGCCATCGGTTTCCAGGCCGAGGGTCACGATGAATTGTTGGAGAGCCTCTCCGACGTCGCGGTGGAAGGCGAGCGTGACGGCTACGCCCTCCTCACCCCCTATGGCATGATGCGGGTCCTTAACACTCTCGGCGGCCAACACGGAATCGGTCGCGTCGACATCGTCGAGAACCGATTCGTCGGTATGAAGTCGCGCGGCATCTATGAGACGCCCGGGGGCTCCATTCTTCTCGCCGCCCATCGCGATCTCGAAGCTCTCACCATGGACCGCGAGGCCATGCAGATTCGCGACAGCCTCATCCCGAAGTATGCGCAACTCGTTTACAACGGCTTCTGGTTCGCCCCCGAGCGCGAAGCGCTGCAGGCCCTCGTCACGGAAACCCAGCAGACCGTCAGCGGGGAAGTGCGCCTCAAGCTTTACAAGGGCAACATCATGAACGCCGGCCGCCGTTCGCCGCTCTCCCTCTACAGCGAGGATGTCGCCACCATGGAAGGCGGCGCGGAAGACGCCTACAACCAGGACGACGCCACCGGGTTCATCGCCCTCAACGCCCTCCGCCTCAAGGCAAGCGCCCGTCAGGGAAACCGTTGAAGAACAGAAGCAGAGCCACGACCATGACGTAGTCGGCGAAAAGCGGCTTCATGCCACCGCCAGATTCATGATGTCTTCCTGCGTCGCGCCCGCCACGTCGCGGATCTCGCCGGTAATTCTCCCTTCGTGCATGACGAGCACACGGTCCGCCATCCCCAGCACTTCCGGCAACTCCGAGCTGATCATGATGATGGCCTTTCCCCGCATCGCCAGCTCGTTGATCAGAAGATAGATCTCGTACTTCGCCCCGACGTCGATGCCGCGCGTCGGTTCGTCGAAGATGATGACCTCGCAGTTGCGCTGCAGCCACTTGGCGAGAACCACTTTTTGCTGATTCCCCCCCGAGAGGTTTCGCGCCAGTTCGTCCTGGTGCGGAATCTTGATCCGCAAGGTGTCGACGAACTTCCCGAGGCTGGCCCGCTCCTCTTTCCTGCTCACGAAGCCGCCCCGCGAAAATTGCGAGAGATTGGGCAATCCGAAATTCTCCCGCACGGATTGAATCAGGACCAGTCCCTGGCCTTTGCGGTCTTCCGTCAGGAGCCCGATTCCGGCGCGGATCGCATCGCGCGGGCTCCGCAACCGCAGCAGCTTGCCGTCCAGCGAGATAGTGCCGGCCTCCCGCCGGTCGGCGCCGAAGAGCAGACGCACCGTCTCGGTCCGTCCCGCGCCGACCAGGCCCGTCAGGGCCACGATCTCCCCGGCCCTCACCGAAAACGACACATCACGCACCGCCCGGCCCCGACTCAAGCCACTCACCACCAGCCGATCCTCCCCGATCTGCGGGGAGTGACTTGGAAATTCGTTCTCGATCTTCCTTCCCACCATCAATTCGATCAAGGCCTCGCGATCGAGTTTCTCCGTCGCCCGGGTGCCCACGTGCTCGCCGTCTCGCAACACCATGATCCGGTCCGCAATCTTGTAGATCTCATCGAGCCGGTGGCTGATGTAAATGATGCCGAGCCCTTCGTCCCGCAGATCGCGCACGATTTCCAGCAACCGCTCGACCTCCTGGGGCGTCAAGGTGGCGCTCGGCTCGTCCATCACCAGGAGGCGCGCATTCAACGAGAGCGCCTTGGCAATCTCCACCACCTGCTGCTGCGCGACCGTCAGGCTGGCACAACGCTCCTCGGGATCGATCCTGGTGCCCAGGCGTTCGAAGAGGTCCTGTGCCAGGCGCCGCTCCTCGCGGGCATCGATCAGCCCTCGCTTTACTTTTTCCTGGCCGAGGAAAATGTTTTCCCGCGCCGACAAGTGCGGGACGAGGTTGAATTCCTGGTAGATGATCCCGATTCCCGCCTGCTGGCTGGCGGCGGGGGTGGAGACGTCCGTATCCCGCCCGTTGACCTGCAGGGTTCCCGCGGTGGGGGGATGTGCCCCGCCGAGAATCTTGATGAGGGTGCTCTTTCCCGCGCCGTTCTCTCCGAGGAGCGCCAGCACTTCGCCCCGCTCGAGGGTGAGGTCCACCCCCTTCAGGGCATGCACCCCTGGAAAGGACTTTTCAATGCCGCGCATCTCGAGAAGAGGCTCGGTCGACTCAGGCTCAGGTGGGCTGTCCATCACGGGAGGAGGGCAAAAAAGGGGCGGGCCTTTCGCGCCCTCCCCGCACGGAGCTTGTCGCCCCGGAAGGCGATGATGAAGCCCATTCGCGCCTTTTTTTCCGCCTCTGCCCATCCTCGCGGTTGGGATCACTCCCGGCCGGCGCCGGGGCCGTGGACCTCGGCGGGGCGATTCAAATCGTTCGCCGGGGCCTCACCGGCGCGACGCCCAATCCTACCGCTCCCGGCGGGCGGCGGCTCTTCTCAATGCGCCACCAACCGGTATTCCCGGCTCATCGGTGCATGCTCCCGGCTCTCGCGTTCCTCCATGCGGCCGCTGCGAACCAAGGCCTTGACCACCAAGTTGGTGCGCGCCCGGCTCAAGCCCCAGGAATCGGCGAGCTGCTCCAGCGACCTCCAGGGAGTCCGCGAGAGCGGGAAGTGCTCTGTGCGTTTTCTTCTCATCGTTTGGGGGGGTATCTACAGTTGTGAGACGAATGCCTTTTCTACGTTAATCACGTTATTTCATTTCTTCCCTTTCGCAACGAACTGCCTCCCGCCCGCACCCCCAAAAACCGATGGCGACACCCCGATTTCCGTGCTATGGTAAACATTACCGGTACCGGTTTTCGACGGAAACTGTGGCTCCTCTCCCGCCCCGCCATAACATGTGCCCGTGAGCAAGGGACTCGTAAGGGACGACGACGGCCTGACGCGCTGCTGGTGGGGCGCCGACCCGGAGGATTATCGCGCCTACCATGACGACGAATGGGGACGGCCCGTCGCGGATGACCGGCGCCTCTTCGAAAAGATCTGCCTGGAGGGATTCCAGGCCGGCCTCAGCTGGCTCACGATCCTCCGCAAGCGGGAGAATTTCCGGAAAGCCTTCCTTCGGTTCGACTTCGCAAAGGTGGCGCGATTCACGGAAGCCGATGTGACCCGCCTCCTGCAGGACCCCGGTATCGTCCGGCATCGGAAAAAGATCGAATCGACCATCACCAACGCCCGGCGGGCCTGCGCCCTGGCCGAGGAGTTCAGCTCTCTTGCCGCCTATTTCTGGCAGTTCCAACCCCCCCGGAACGAGCGCCCCCGCCGCATGACAAAGGCCGCCCTCTTCAAACTCGACAAGACCCCCACCTCCACCTCCCTCAGCGCGGATCTCAAACGGCGAGGGTGGTCGTTCGTGGGACCCACCACCGCCTACGCCTTCATGCAGGCCATGGGACTGGTCAATGACCACCTGGAAGGATGCATGGCCAGGGACGTCGTCGAGGCAAAGCGCCACAGATTCACCGTCCCGTCCGGCGGGGACCACTCGTGAGGCGCCGGAAGGAAATTCCAGTGACCGCCCCCTGGACCGTCCCGCTGCACCCGGGGAGCTTCGCCCTCAGCGCGCCGACACCTCGATTCCCGCCTGGCGGGCCTGCTCCCGGGCGCGCCGCTGGGCCTCCCGGATCATGCGCTCCTTCCGAATTCCGCGAAGCAGGGCCAGGAGATCGTCCGAGAACAACCAGCCCATCTCCGCGGCCGCGATCTTCTTGTCGGCGCCCTCTTCGTTCTTCGGTTCCGCTCTGTAGAGCCAACCCTTGAATTACTTTTTGCCCTCTTCGTCCTCCACCATCACCGGCTCCAGGTCGCGCATTTCAATCCGCGCCGGGCTCTTGCGTGGAAAGACACGATCGCGCTCCGCGTTCACAAAGGAGAGAAGAACCAGCTCGTTGCCGGTCTTCCGCAGCTGCTCGATCCGGCGATCGTAGGGATGAACAAAGAGTTCGTAGTCCAGGTTCCCGCCCGTCCAATGATACTTCACCCGGTACTTCAGGTCGGTCCAGCCCTTCCCGAATTCCCCCTCACTCACTTCCTCCTGCACCACCTCGCTCTCCTCTCCTTTCCCCTCCTCCTCACTGTCCTTCCCGCTCTTGGCGAGGATGAACAACAGCACCAAGGCGATCAGCAATAGCAGAAAGGCGAAGCGGACCACGTTCCATAGTGTCCCGGCAAGGAGGTTCCCAGTTGACATGTGATTGAAAATGAAGGGATTAGCCCCTGGAACAGCAGGAATTCCGCATATTCAGGAGTCCCGGATCGTCTGGAAGTATAGTTAATCAACTCCTTTCCAATCAACCCCAATCCCCTCCGTTTCCATCCATTTCGGCCCTTCTGGCCCGACATTCGCCCCCGGCCCTCTCTCCAGTTCCTCCAAATTTGTGAATTTTTATAGGTAATACGGTAAAGTTGATCTTCTGCTTGAGTTTTGTAAAAAAATCGGCAGGATTCGTCCCCCGCTATGAAGTCTCTCTTTCTCACCGCGTTCCTCTCGATGGGGGTGGCCCATACGGGCGCTTTCCTGGAGGTTTGGGAACTGCCCCACGTGAGAGACCACTTCACCTGGCAGGATCTGAAGCGCAAGTTGAACAACACGTTCGAACTGGACAAGAAAGCGGATTCCCTCCGCAACGCGCGCTACAAGGCGGCCGAGAAAAACTACGCCCTCTACAAACCGGCGCGCGCCCCCAAGGCCACGGTCCAGAAGACGCGCTACGCCGAGCCCTGGCAGAAGATGGGGAGCAAATCCACGACACGGAGGTAGCCCCAACTCCCGGCGGAGGCGGCCGGAGCGGGTCGGGTCAGCCCCCGGGGCGCTACGGAGCGCGGACCAGGATCTCGACCTTCCGGAACTGCACCGGATGGCTTTCGGATTGCAGGGAGATCGTCCCCTCTCCGAGCAAGGTTCCGTCATCGTGCTGGGGCTTTTTGTACTCCATCACGAGTTTGCCGTTGATGTAATGCTTGAAGGATTCGCTCCGGTTGACCTCCACCTCGCAGGTCACCCATTGATCGCCCCGCATGGTATCCGATTTGGAGCCGATGCAGTGGCGTTTGTCGAGTTTTCCTCGGTAGAACACCTGGGTTCCGGGGGTGCAGAGATTGGCGGTGGTCCGCCTCCCGGTGGCACCGCCGGCCAGCAACTGCACTTCGATGGAATTCGGGAACTTCTGGTCGAGTCCCATACTTTTGGAGCTTTGCCCGTGGCACATGATGCCGCTGTTGCGCAGCGCCCAGCCGGGGCCGCCCTTGACCTGCTCCCCGATGAAACGGTACTCGACCCGGATCCGGTATTTTGAGTAGCTCTTGTCGTAGAAGAGGTGGCCGAACTTGTCGTCCCACTGTTCGTACTGGTCGTAATTTACGGTCAGGAGGCCATCGACCACCCGATAGGTGTTCTTGTGGTTTTCTCCCAACTTGTGCCCACGGATCTTGGGCGTCCAGCCGGTGAGATCCTTTCCATTGAAGAGGCTGATCCAGATATCCTCCGAAGTCTTGCTGCCCTTGTCCTCCTCCGCCACGCCCACCGGCGCGAGGAAAATGGCGCTCAGGGTGATCGCGAAAATCGTGCCGGCTTTCATGGGATGACTCCAATCAGGGCTTCGGGACCGGCGCAGGCTTGGGCGCGGGCGAAGGATCCGGCTTGGGGGCAGGGTCCGGCTTGGGGGCAGGGTCCGGCTTGGGGGCAGGCACGGATTTGGGGACGGGCACAGGCTTCGGCACCGCGGCGGGCTTCGGCAAGGGGACGGGCGCAGGCGCCGGCGCAGGTTTGGTCCCCGTCCCTGGTGCGGGCGGAGTCGGAATGGGAGCCGGAACCGGAGCAGGTCTGGGCGCCGGGATGCTGTAGATCTTCAGAAGTTCCACCTCGAAAATCAGCATTCCCTTCGGGGCGGTGGGAGGTGGGTTCTCTCCGTAGGCGATATTGGCCGGGATCCACAGCTGGCGGGACTCTCCTTCCACCATCATCTGGAGCGCTTCGGTAAAGCCCTTGATGGTGCGTTTGAGCGGGAAGGTTGCGGGGCGGCCGCTCGTCATGGAACTCGCCACCATCTTGCCGTCCGTAGTCCAGAGGGTGTAATGGATGCGGACGTTGTCGTAGGGGCTCGGCTTGGCGGTTCCGGTGCCGGGGCTCACGACCTTCGTGGCCAATCCCGATTCCGTGACCTCCGCATCGGCCGGCGCCGCCTCGAGGTCTTCCGGGGTAGGATGGGGACGCAGGACCTTGAGGAGTTCCACATCGAAGCAGAGCATGCCGCCCGGGCGTCCGGACCCCGGTTTTGCTTCACCATAGGCAAGATCGCCGGGGATCCAGAATCGGCGCTTCTCCCCTTCCACCATCAACTGCAATCCCTCCGTCCAGCCCTTGATCACGCCGTTCAGCGGAAAGCTCGTGGGCTGGCCGCGCTTGACGGAACTGTCGAACATCTTTCCGTCCGTCGTCCAACCCGTGTAGTGAACCTCCACCGTCTCGGTGGCTGCGGGCTTGCTGGTTCCGGTGCCTTCCTTGAGGACCTTCCACGCCAGTCCGGACTTGCTCTTCTCGGCATCCGCAGGAGGGGCTGCCACATCGGGCGGCGCCGGAAGATCCGGCTGGACGGGGGGAGGCACAGGAACGGGCGGATTCACCGCAGCAGGCGGCGGAGTCCCCGGCTTGGGCGGAGTCCCCGGCTTGGCGGGATCCGCGGGTTTGGGGGCCGGAGCACCCGGCTTCGGCGGTTCGGCCGCGGCGGGGGCCGGCGGCTTCTCCGCAGGCTTGGCAGGAGCGGCCCCCTTGGCGGGGTCCTGGTTCTCATTCTGCGCGAGCAGTCCCATGCTCAGGGCACACAGGGCAAGGAACGGGATAAGGAGACGAGTCTTCATGGTGTTGGCGCCAAAAGTCACGCTTCCAGCCCTCCCTGTCAATCGCACACTCGGGTCGCTGGGCCGGACCGGACCGCAGGCAAGGGAGAATCGACTTTCACTAGTTTGCTCGGGGGCGCTTTCCTGCCTCGGGCACCCCTGCCGCCGCCCATTTCACCCCGTTCCCCAGCAGCTTCCGGAAGAGTTCCGACTCAAAATCCGACGCGTGCCCCAACGAAGTGTAGAACGATCGTCCTCCGTCCTTTCGCTGGAAGGTCCACATCACCGGTTCGGCCTTTGCGATCCCGTCGGCCTTTGCCATTATCAGCGGCGTCGCGCCCTTTTGCAGCGGAGTGTTGGTGTAGAGGGACCCCCCCGTGACAAGGCGGGCCTCCCCAATCCCCTCGAAAATCGGGTGCTCGGTTCCCTCCACCCGCCAAGCGGACGTTTTCAGATTGCTGGGGTGGTGACCCGAATAATTGCCCCCAAAAACCTCCGCATCCCACTCCTGCCAGCTCTCGTGGGCTTTCGGCGCCTGCTTGCCCCGCAGCGAAAAGGCGTGACTGGCGGTGCGGATTCCGACTACCGGCTTGCCCGCCGCAACGTGTTTCCGCACGTAGGCCAGGTCCTTCGCGAGCAGGGTGCGACGCCGGACACTCACGAAGAGGACATCCGCATCGGCCACCGCTTCGATTCCGGGAAACTTGTTCAGGTCCTTCCCGTCGCCATGCACAAACGTGCACCTGAAATCCGAGGATAGTTCCTTCTCCGCAAATGCCGGCAGGGTCTCGGCCGTATTGTATTCATGCTCCCCGATCAGGAAAACGACGTGCTGGCGCGGGTCGCTTGAAAAGCGGTAGGGCGCCCCGCCCAGGATCTGGTCGCTCGTGGCCGTGGTGCAGACGTACTTCTCGATGTGCTCCACCACCAGGTCCGTGCCCCGGAAATGGCTGACCTTGGGCTCCATCTTCGGGTTGTACATCGTATCGGTCAGGTCCCGCATCAGCGCCACGTTCTTCCCGTTCTTCGCCATCTGGCGCAGGCCGAAGGGCCGGCCCAGCACACACATGTTGGTGTGCACGCCCAACAGGATCACGTTCTTGACTCCGTGCTGCTCCAACAGGTTCCAGTTCTCCGTCCCATTGTCCGTGATGGCGTCCTTGGCGGAATCGATTTCGAGGGCCTCCACCTGCCGGGTCCAGGGCGCTCCGGGATTGCGGCCCATCGACGTGAGTTTCTTCGCCCACGCCGCGTGCTCGGCGGGATCGTCGTCCTCTCCGCCATCGGAATGATCGATCGGGTAACCCGCCTTCTCCTCCCGCTCATCGATCCAATGCATCCACTTGTCGATACCCTCCGGCACCCTTTTCGCCCGGGGGGCTTCCTGCGCCCGCTTGCGAGCCGGATGATCCTTGTAGAACTTCATGCACGACGATGGCGCGTGCACCACCAACGACCCGCGCCGCCGCACTTCCTTCAGGAGGGCATTCATGCGCGGCGCCATCTGCCCCACGCGATCGACCGCGTTCTTGCAATGGTGCAGGTCCCACATGTCGCAAACGATCACGGCCGTCTCCTCCGGCTTCCAGCGCTCCCTTCCCTCCACCATTCGGAACTTCCCGGGCTCCACTTCCACCCGCTTGCAGAGGCGCATCTCGTAATCCTGCGCGAAGCCCGAGGACGCCGCAAGAACCGGCAGAATAATTGCAGCAATGCGTTTAGTGAGTGTCATAGGGCAGGATAGGATCCGCTCCCCCCTCGCAGCAAGCCAACATCCTCGGAAAGTCGCGGGCGGAACCACGCGAATTCCGTCCAATCGCCCGTATTCAACGCGGTTCGGCCATTGCGCCCTCCCTCCAAACCGGTTACAAATGCGCCATGATTTTGAAACCTCTGGCCGTCCTGGCCGCCGCATCCATCGTCCTTGCCGCGCCCACCGCCACCGCTGCGGACATCCGAATCAAGGTCTCCAACAAGGTCCTCACCAAGAAACGGGATGGAGACACGCGATCCAACCAACGGCAGCTCCTGGTCAAGATCGATAATCGCGAACGATCCGCTTACCAGGGCGTCACCATGGAATGGACCGTCATCGCCCGCAATATCGACAATCGCAAACTCAGTATCGCCGGCTCGGGATCCAAGCAGGTCGATATCCCGGCCAGTGGAGAAATCGAGGTGAGTTCCGACCCCTTCTCGTTCTCCAAGACGGAAGGCAAGATCAAGCGGATCGAGGAGAACCGCTTCCGGCCTGATCGCCCGCAGTTCAATGTGGATCCCGACACCGGGACGCGCTACGCGGGTTACATCGTCGTGCTCAAAAAGGATGGCGAAGTGATCGCGGAAGCCGCCACCGCAGGGATGAAGAAACGAGTCCGGGGGCTGACCACGAAAAAGTAGACCCGCGCCGCTCGTCGCTTCTCCCGCGCCGCTCGTCGCTTCTCCCGCGCCGCTCGTCGCTTCTCCCTCGCCGCCCGTCGCTTCTCCCCCGCCGCTCGTCGCCTCTCCCCCGCCGCTCGTCGCTTCTCCCCCGCTGGCCCTTCTTTCTTCAACTTTTCGATCAGTTCCTTCGCCTTGCGCGGATGGATGTGGAAGGCATTGAACTTCACGGTGCCGTCCGGGCCGGCAATCACTGTCCACGGCGTTCCACGGGTGCGGTAGCCAGCCATGATCCTGGAGCGGCTCGCCTTCGAGCCGCTGTGGGCGACCGGAATGCCCTGCAACCCGTAACGCTTCACGATTTTACGGGCGGCATCGGGAGAATTGGTCCCGAACCCTTCGAAGACGGTCTGGATGGCAATCAGCACTACCCTGGGATCGGCGCCGAACTCCTTCACCATCGCCTGCAGCGCCGGGAACCCCGACGAATGGCAGCCCGGTCACCAGGACTGAAAACAGTACAGATACACCACCTTGCCCTCGAGTTCCTTGAGGGTGGGCCCTTTCTTCACGCCCTTCGGCAGGGACACCCACTGGTCCACCTCGAGATGCGGAATCTTCTTGCCCGCAATCCCTTGCGCCGCCAGAGGCGCTCCCGGCCCGCCCAGCGCCAGGACGCTCACCGCCGCCATCATCCAACCCAGGGTCCGCGTCTTTCCGATCACGTCAGGTGCGATGCCGCGCTGGCCCATTTATTCCCCGGTCTTTCCTCTCCCTGCACGGATTCGTTGCGAACCCGTCGCGGATCGTTCTGAAACTTCCAGACGCTTCCGCTCCCTGCGATTTCTGCTTAACCTCCCGGCCATGAGCCCGGTCGATTTCATCGTCACCTTGTTTCTCCTGATCCTCCTTCAGGCCGTCCTCGGCTTCGACAACCTCCTCTACATCTCCCTCGAATCGAAGCGCGTGCCCAGGGAAAGGCAGAGGTTCGTGCGACGCTTGGGCATCGGTCTCGCCATCGGGCTGCGCATCGCCCTCCTCTTCTTGGTGGTCAACCTCATTGCGGGTTTCAGCGATCCCTGGTTCGACCTGCGCCTGGGAAGCGAAGTGGCGGTCGAGGCGCATCATGGTTCCGAGGCCAAATCGATCCGCAACATCGTGGATGGCTCCTTCAACCTCCACGCCCTCGTCGTCCTCTTCGGCGGAGCCTTCATCATCTATACCGCGGTGAAGGAGATTTTTCACATGCTCGGCACCCACGACCTCGCGCACGGGGAATCCAAACCCCGCTCGGTGGGCATGAGCATTTTCTGGATCGTGCTCATGAACCTGGTCTTTTCCTTCGATTCCATCCTCTCCGCCATGGC
>Ga0310121_10003776_pt1 | contig 13707 bp, 10 predicted proteins | sample CB27_Tmax_986_MG_FD_203504 | JGI IMG/M metagenome (GOLD analysis project Ga0310121, IMG submission 203504) | Marine microbial communities from Western Arctic Ocean, Canada - CB27_Tmax_986 | ecosystem: Environmental > Aquatic > Marine > Oceanic | place: Canada: Western Arctic Ocean | collected... | reverse complement strand
ACACCGCAGTACATGGTCGCCCAGGGCATCGAGCCGATGCCCGAGCTCGCCTAGACGTCAGCGGGACAGCATGACCAGCTTTGGCGTCCAGGCCGAACAGGTCGACCTGCCGCGGGGGGCGTATCACAAGACGCCCCGCACCTACGTGACCTGGGACGGTCGTCCGGTGCTCGGACTCAGCCAGAACGACCACCGTGCGTACCTCTTTCCGGTCTGCACCCCCGCCGGCGTGCCCGTCACCAGCGAATCGCCCACCGACCACCCGCACCACAACTCGGTCTGGATCGGCGCCGATCACGTCACCGCGCTGTTGCCCTTCGGTAACGACCGCAGCGAAGAAGCCACCTACAGCTTCTACATCAACCAGACCTTCCAGGGACGCGCCGCCGGGAGCATCGTCGCCGACGCACCAGCACACCACGAAATCGACGACGACGCTGTGCAACTGGTCCAGAAACTCGACTGGATCGGGCCGGCCGAATGGGGAGCACCCTCGGGACGGAAGATCGCACGAGAACTCCGCACCACCTGCATCCGATTCGTCGATGGCAACTCAAACAACCAGGCCGCGTTCCTGGTCGATCTCACCTCGGAACTCTCGCCCACCGAGTGGGCCCTGAGAATCGGGCCGACCCGACACGCCTACTTCGGAGTCCGGCTGGTCGAACCGCTGCGGCCGGCATTGGGAGGCCAACTGGCTGACCCGAGCGGGCCTGTGACCCTGGCCGACATCGTCGGTCAACCCGGAGCGTGGGTCGGGGCCTCGGCCGAAGTCGTGGCCGGGCACACTGCCGGAATCGTGGTGGCCCGAGATTCGGACACCGCCAGGATGCCCTGGAGCCTGCACGATTGGGGCACCCTCGACGTCAATCCACTCGGAGCGCTGGCCCGCGAACTCGCCCAGGGCGATACTCTGACCTGCCGCCTGAGACTGCTGGTGCACGACGGACTCTATACTGCCCAACAGATCGATCAACTTCTGAGGCCCTGACGATGACCCGCATCCTGCTCGCTTTGCTGCTCACCCTGACACTGGCCCCGGCCACCTCGGCCGCGTTGCCCAAAAAGCCGACCGCCGTGCTCGACCTCTGGCCCGACGGGCCGCCCGATTCCAACGGACTCTCCGGTCCCGAAAAAGGGACCCGCTGCGTCGGAAACATCAGCAAACCGACCCTGCTGGTCTACCTGCCCGAGGGAAAGACCAAGCCGACCGCGGCGGTGGTGATCACGCCCGGGGGCGGCTACGGCGTGGTGTGTGTCGAACCCGAGGGTTATCCGATCGTCGAGTTGCTACTCAAACGAGGCATCGCGGCGATCATCTGCAAGTACCGACTGCCCAACGGGCACCACCTGGTACCCGCCAACGACGCACGCCGAGCCATCCGCACCATCCGCCACAACGCCAGGAAATGGAACATCGATCTGGGGCGAGTCGGAGTCTGGGGGTTTTCGGCCGGAGGTCACCTGGCCAGTACCGTCTCGACCGTGTTCGATGCGGGCCAGGCCAATGCGTCCGACGCGGTCGAACGACAATCCAGCCGACCCGACTTCTCGGTGCTGTTCTACCCGGTGGTCACGATGATGGACGGAGCGGTTCACCAGGGCTCACGTCGCAACCTGATGGGTGCCGACCCGAAGCTGTCGATGAAGGAGAGGTATTCGAACGAGGCTCGAGTCAGCCGTCGGACGCCTCCGACCTTCATGCTGCACTGCACCGACGACCGGGCGGTGCCGGTGGAGAACAGCCTGAGGTACTACCGTCAACTGGTGAAGAACGACGTCCCGGCCGAGTTGTTGATCTTCGAAAAGGGAAGCCATGGCCCGGGCGCCTTCAACAACAACCCGTCGTGGTTGACCGCGTTTGATCGGTGGCTGAAAGCCCGAGGCGCCCAGTAACCGACGCCGCGGCGGGCGACTACGAAGCCTCAAACAGCTCGCGCATCGGTTGCCCCTCGGCCAGCCGCCACGGGCGACCCGTCCTGTCGTGGACTTCACGCTTGGGATCGATCCCGAACCGCCAGTAGATCGTCGCCGCCAGGTCGGCGGGGGTCACCGGCAGGTCGGCGGGGTAGGCACCCGACGCGTCACTGGCCCCGTAATAGGTCCCGCCACGAACTCCACCACCGGCCAGCAGAACCGAGTAGCAATCGGGCCAGTGGTCTCGTCCGGCGGTGCCGTTGATCTTGGGAGTCCTGCCGAACTCGCCCAACGCCACCACCAGCGTCGTCTCCAGCAGGCCCCGGTCCTCGAGATCTTCGATCAGAGTCGAGAGGGCCTGGTCGGCCTGGGGCAGCAGGAACTTCTTGTGCTGGTTGAAGTTGTCGCGGTGCGAGTCCCAGTTCTGACCCTGCTGCAGGAAGTCGTAGATGTTCACAAAGGGCACACCCGCCTCGACCAGCCGCCGGGCCAGCAGCAGGTTCTGACCCCGCATGTTCCTGCCATATCCCTTCTCGGCCCCGTTGCCGCCTCCGCGAGGGATCTCCTTCATCATCCCGTATCGCTCACGCAACACGGTCGGCTCGCTGTCGATGTCGAGTGCCCGAGCCACCATCGGTGACTGGATCAACTCGTAGGCCCGTTCGTAGAACGTCTTCAGGTCCGTCATGGCCATGGTCGTGGCGGCCGCCGGCAGGCCGGCGTCGAATTGGTCGAGCAGGCTCCGCCGACCGGCCAAGCGTGAGGCGGTGAGCGTCTCGGGCGACTTCAACGCCTTGTTCGAATACGTCAGCGTCTTGGGATCACCGGTGATCTGGAACGGGTCGAACGCCTTGCCCAGGAACCCGCCCCCCTGGCACGGCGTGGGGACGACGTTGTGAAAGACCCACGGCAGAGCGGCGTGGGGAATGTCGATGTCGTGCTGAGAGTTGAAGAAGTTGACCACCGCACCGTAGCTGGGAAAGAACTGGTCGATCGGCGCGAATTCCTCGCGGTCGCCCATCGGACCCTGCCGGCCGGTCAACGACTCGGTCGACGCCGAATCGTGCAGCCGGTTGGTGTGGTGCATGCTGCGAACCACCGCACAACGGTCCATCACCCTGGCCATCCGGGGCAGGTGCTCACAGACCGGCATCCCGGGGGCGCTCGAGGCGACCGGCCGAAATTCGCCCCGGATCGCCGAGGGACCCTCGGGCTTCATGTCGTACGTCTCGAGATGACTCGGGCCACCGTAGTAGAACACGATGATGCACGATCGGATCGCCGGCTTGGAGGCCGGACCTCCTGACGCAGAAATCTCCCGAGCCTGCAGCAATCCACTCAGCGAGAGACCCAGTCCGCCGGCGGCCAGCGACGACATCGCCTGGCGTCGGCCGATCCGAGCAAGTGAGGGGCTGATGATCACAACGCGGATCTCGAAGAAACGGCCAGGACCGGAGATGGCAGGCTCGAAGCGTCAGTCTAGCACGACATGCACGGGTTGGGACCCCCGGGCTGGATCTGCTCAGCAGTCGGTATAGCCCGCCTGCGGCAGGTTGAAGAACCGAGAGCCCGGGGTCAGACGCCGCCTGTGATACGCCGGAGGCGGACCACAAGCGGGGCCTGAACCCTTCGGCCAGACAGCGTTGCCGGAGAAAAAGGGGTCAGGCCCCGCCACGGGCGGCGTCTGACCCCAGATTCCCGGTTTTTCAACGGGCTGCTAGCCCAGCAATTCCGGGCGCAGGCTGCCGGTCCCGGCGATCGGATGAGGCTGGCCGTTGCGATCGGGCATCGTCGTGTGAGGGTCGTGGCCCAGCAGGTGATACAGCGTGGCCTGCATGTCCTTGGGAGAGATGGGTGTCTGGGCGACATCGCCACCATCGGGAGTCGTGCGGCCGACGACCCGACCGGCCGCCGTTCCGCCACCGGCAACCACCGACGTGTAGGCCCGCGACCAGTGGTCTCGACCGCCGCCGGGCTTGGAGTTGAGCTTGGGGGTCCGGCCGTGTTCGCTCATCCACATCACCAGCGTCTCGTCCAGCAAACCCCGGTCCGACATGTCCTCGATCAGTGCCGAATACGCCAGGTCGAAACCGGGCAGCAGCAGTTCTTTCAGGCGGGGATAGTGGTATTGGTGAGTGTCCCAGGCCCCGTTGGCAAACTGGCCGAAACAATCCCACAGCACCGTCACGAATCTCGCTCCCGATTCGATCAGCCGCCGCGCGGCCAGGCAGGTCTGGCCGAACAGCGTCATGCCGTATCGCTCTCGCAGGGCCCGTGGCTCACGGTCAATGTCCAGGGCATCCAGAACCCGGCTGGATGTCAGCAACGACATCGCCACCTCACGCTGCCGGTCCATCGCCTGGACCTCCAGGCTGGCGTCCAGGTCGCGGCGTCCGCGTTCAAACTGTTCGAGCAGTGATTGTCTCAGGCCCAGCCGTTCGATCGACAGATCCTTGGACAGCCGTGCCGCCGGCGACATGCGGAACCGCCCTCCAGGCGTCGTGCCACCGAACGGGTTCTTGAATCTCTTGGTCTGTGGCACCGTGTTCTTGGGGGCGACGTGCAGCCCCGGACCGTCGAAGTCGGTCCAGACCGGGTCATACCGGTTGTTGAGGAATCCCGAAAAGACCCCGGCGTTGACTGCCGGATTGTCAGTCTGCGAGTTCATCAGCCACGGCAGGCCGAGATTGCCCGGCATGCCACTCGGCGGATGGAGCCCCTGCTGTGCGTCGAGGTATTCGACAACCGAGCCGACATAGGGCCAGTGCTTCAGGTCCCGGGCCTTGGTCTCCAGTGCCGGCGTGTAGGTTGGGATGCCGGTCACAGCGTACGCCACACCGTGGAGCGGGTACTGGTGCGTCAGCGAACGGGCGACGGTCACCTTGTCCATCACACCGGCGACCCGCGGCAGCAACTCGCAGACCCTCAGCCCCGGCAGGTTCGATTCGATCGACCCCAGTTCGCCCCGGATCTCGACCGGCGCGTCGGGCTTCGGGTCGAACGTTTCGTGGGTGGAGGGCGACCCGTAGGGGAACAGCAGGATGCACGACTTGGCCGAGCCCAGCCCGGGCGATTGTGATGCGGCGGACTCGGCCGCCATCACGTCGCCCAGCCCGATGCCCAGCGGTCCCAGCGCACCCACATGGAGCAGGTCGCGACGCGTCAGGCCGTCGCAGAGCGTGCGGGGATTTCCCTGGATCCTCAGCATCGCGCGTCGGTCATCCCGTGGGGACTCGGGTCGTGGCAACAGGTACGCATTGTCATCCGATCACCGGGTCACGGCAAGCACGGATCCACCCGGCGGCGGCTAACGGATCATGATGCACGAGGGGCTGGGAATCTTGATCGGCTCACCCACCGACTTCAGTCCACCACTCTTGCTGTCGATCCGGAACACGGCCACGTTGCCGCTGGGCATGTTGGCACACAACAGCAGTCGCCCGTCGGGAGTGATCGCCAGGTTCTGCGGCCCCTTGCCGAGGCTGGGAACGATCGCCACCGTCGTCAGCTTGCCGGACTTGCCGACCCGGTAGATGGCGATCGAGTCGTGACCCCGGTTGGTCCCGTAGACGAAACGCCCATCGGGAGTCACCTTCACGTCGGCACAGTGACTGGTGCCGTCAAAGTCGGCCGGCAGAGTCGAGAGCGTCTGGCGTTCGATCAACACCCCGCTTCTCTTGTTGTAGTCCAGCACGGACACCGCGTTGGAGAGTTCGTGGATCACGTACACCCAGCGGCCGTTGGGATGAAACGTCAGGTGTCGGGGACCGGCACCTGACGGGGTCCGTACGAAGGGCTGCCGCGGAATGGTCAACTTGGCATCGTCGTCATCGAGCCGGTAGCTGAGAACCTGGTCGAGTCCGAGATCGGCCGAGAGCACGAAACGGTTGTCCGGGCTGATGACAAAACAGTGGGCATGCGGCTCGGACTGCCGCGTGGGATTCACGCTGCCGCCCTTGTGCTGCACGAAGGTGGCCGCCTTCCCCAGCGAACCATCCTTGCCGATCGGCAGTGAAGCGACACTGCCGGAAGAGTAGTTGGCGACGACCAGTGTGCGACCGGTGGCGTCGACATCCAGGTAGCAGGCCGTGGTGCCCAGGGCTGACTGGCGATTGATCAGCTTCATGCGGCCGGTGTCTCCGTCGAGCCGAAACGCCGCGATCTCGTCGTTGACATCGTCACCGAAATCGTCGGCATGAATCGAGTAGAGGAACTTGCGGTCCGGAGAGAGGGCCAGGAAAAACGGGTTCTCGACGTTTGTCGTGCGGTGGACCGGTTTCACCTGCCCGCTTTTCGTATCGACCCGCAACGCGTGGATCGCTCCCGCGTCGCCCTTGCCGAAGGCCGACACGAAGACCAGCAACTCATCGTCCGCGGCCAACGGCATCGCCATCACGCTACAGATCAATCCCAGTGCCATCGCGGAGCTTTTCCATCGGTCGGACATCTTTGCTTTCCGTTCTCATCGTGGGTGTCGTTCGATTGCCGTGGTTTCTCGTCCCCCAGCTTACCAAACCCGAGTCGACCTCTCGCCGCAGCAGCGAATCGAAAAACGGACCGCGAGATCGTGCGGCTGCACACAGCCCCGAACTCCTGTCTGTGGGCCGACGACTAGCCCGCCTCCTCCAGGCACTCCACCAGTTCGGCCACGCCACCGATGCGCCCGCAGACGATCGCCACCTGCCCAAACCCGCGACCGATCGCCACCGCGTCGTCACGATCGATCCCCACCACCAGCAGGCTGATCTCCGGCTCCCAGTCATCCCCGTCAGGGACACCCCGCCCCTGGAACACGTCGAAATATCGGCCGGAGAGTTCCGTCACCAGTGCCTGGTGCCGCGAGAGATTGTCCTCCGACGACAGCCGTATCGACCCGGGATTGGCCGCGGAAATGAAGGCCCACGCGGTGTCCGGTTGACCGCTGTCCAGGTGTCCCCAGTCGGTGGCCGGTTCACCGATCCTCAGTTCAACAAGCGTGCCACCGACATCGGCCTCATAGGCTGTGTCGCGATAGGCTGCCAACAAGCGGTCACGTCGGTCGTCACTCACCGTCCCGGACTCCCGCCGTTCAGAATCGCCAGGCCGGATGTTCGGCTCCGGTCGAGCGAACCGTCTCGACATACAAACCCGTCTGCTTCGCCGGGGCCCGACCGGAATGTTCTCCCCGGTCCATGATTCGGTAGACCAGCAGATTGTGCCAGTGGCCATCGGCCAGCCGGACCACCGCTGCATTGGGATGATCCATGAACCAGGGCTTTCTGCTGGGGGTGGGCCCGAACTGTTCGAGCGCATCGCGAGCCAGTACCGGGTCGAGCACTCCGTTGCGTTCCTCGTTGAGCGGCCACAACACCAGCCGGTCCCGCTCTCGCCCGAGGGGATTCGACACCAGGTAGGGAGTCCCATCAGCTGCCCGGTTGAGCGACACCGGAGCCTGCCCCTTGGTCTCGGGACACTCGAGGATCCGCTTCCAGTCCACTCCGTCGGTCGATCGCCAGACCCGCAGCACGTGCTCGTCGTAGGACTCATAAGCAAACCGCGCCGAGAACAACAGCGATCCGTCGATGTCCCGGATCAGCGTCGGCTCGATCGCCACCAGTCTCACCTCGACGTCGTAGACCACCTGCTTTTTGGAGGTCTTGCGATCGGCCATAACCGGAGAAAATTCGACCGGCCGCCAACGACCGTCCACGCACTTCCAGCGGGACACGCCGACCACGTGGGGTTTGGCAAACCACGCCCGGGTATCACCGGTCGTCGCCGCAACGGCCATCAACAGGTCGTCTCCGTCGGGAATCCCCATCCGCAGGCTGGGGCAGTAAATCTTCCACTTCGTCCCGGCCACCTTCAGGGGACTCGCCTCGGTGAACGTCTCGGTTCCTGTCACCGAGAACCGCTTCCCATCAAACGCCAGGTGCTGCAGTTCGGTCGTACGGACCATTCCCCTGGTCTTCTCCCGCTTGTCGTACGACCCGTCCGGCTTCATCGGGAAATCCAGCGCCTCGCAGAAACCCACCCCGGTGCCGGCGTGAGGATGAGGGCTGCCATCGGCGCGACGGGCACCGAAGGGGACAAATCCTCCCTTCACACCGTGCTTGAGCACGACCCGCCACTTGCCGGTGATCCGATCGGCGTACCGGGTCGTCCGCGTCACGGGCACCGGCCTGGCCCGGTTGATCTTCGCGGCGTCGTCGAAGATCACCGCGTCCATGCCGGCTTCAAAGTCGCCCACCGGAAACCCCTCGGTCCTCAGGTTGCACATCAACCCCGCCTGGGTGGGTCCGGCCTGGAACAGGTACCCGGTCCCGTACCGGAAGCCATCACCATCGGCGGGCACGACCAGGTCAGCCGGACCTCGACTGACGGAAACAATTCCCCGCTTCCCATCCGACCCTGCCGGTTCGGACCGGGTCGCATGCGGGAAGACTGCAGCACCGGCCGCTGCCGCCATGCGACTCAAAACCACTCGCCGAGAGATTCTCCCCATCACATCGCTCCTCCACACTCCACTGCCCAATATCGGGATTCCTGATTCAAGACCCTCGTAGAGAACAGACCGAATCCCGCCTGTACGATCCATCAACCAGCCGCCGGCTTCTCCTCGGATCCCGGCGGCGCGAAGACGTGCAGCGGAGAGAAATTGGCAACGTAATTGCCCCGCTTGTCCCGTACCGCTCCGTTGCCCTGGCTGTTCCGGTTGGATGCGGTCACCACTATCCGTCCGTCCCCATGAACCGCCAGGCTGTGGCAGTTGGACATCTTGGTTGTATTGAAGAACGGCTTCTCCTGGCCCGGCTTCAACAGCAGGAACTGTCCGGAACCCGGCTGTCCGCTGGTGACCACAGCCCAGTACCCACCGGGATGCCACGCCAGGTCGAATACGAACCCGTGGTTCTTGGCTCCCAGGCGAGCCGTGTGCCGGATCTTCAATCCCGGCCAATCCAGCCAGTGGATCGTGGGAACTGCAATGGCTCGTCCGGTCGCCTGAGGCTCTCCACCGGCACAGATCAGCGTCCGCCCTCGATCGTGGAACCGCAACAGCCGTAATCCGCCGACATCCTGGATCCGCTTGTAGAAATGCATCCCTGCCAGTGACGTCTCGCTCACGCATTTTCCGCCAGGCAGTTCGAACCGCCTGAGTACGCCGAACAGGTCTCCGGTCACGATCACCTTCTTCTCCGGGTGAATCGCCACGGCAAACACGTCGGCCGGATGGTCTTTCAACTGGTGCAGCAGCTTGCCGTCGACGGCTGACCACACCCGGATCACTCCGTCACGGCCGGCCGTCACCAACGCCTGGCCGTCGTCTGAAACCGACAGCGAACGGATCCAGCCGTCGTGAGCCTGTTCGTGATGCCAGGCAATCTCGGGTGTTCCAGCAATCCCGCGCGTCGCCTGCAGCCGGCCCCAGGTGTCGGCACTGAAGACCAGGTCACCACCCGGCTGAACCTCCAGCCACGAAACCCACCCGTGGTGTCCCTCCACACGGTCCACCTCGACGGTCTGCTCGGCACACAGGTCCCATCGCCGAATCGACGCGTCATAACCACCGGCCACCAGCATCCGCCCGCACGCGGTGAAACGGGCGACCATCAGTTGCCGGTCGCAGTCGAGCTTGAACAGCTCTCGCGGCTCGGGCGGCTTCTTCTCGGTGGGCTTTGGCGCGTCGGCCATCTGTGCATCTCCGGCCCAACGGGCCTCAAATCAACAACTCGTCGACCTTGTGCATGTCATCGTGGGCAATCGGCAACGGCTGGGTTCCGTTCATGTACTGGGCCTCGGCCGAATCGAGACCGACGGCCGAGAACCAGGTGTGGAACATGTGACCGATGTCGTAGGGGGTGCTCTTCACGTCGGTCCCGTCCGCAAGGGTCTCGCCCACCACGGTCCCGGTGCGGATCCCGCAGCCGGTCATCGCCACGCTCCAGGCGTTGGGCCAGTGATCGCGGCCGACCGAGCCGTTGATCCGAGGCGTCCGCCCGAACTCGGCCATCACCACCACCAGCACCCTCTCGTCGAGACCCCGGTCAAACAGGTCCTCGATCAATGCCGAGATCGACTGGTCGACTTTGGGCATGCGGCTGGCGTGAGAGTTGAAGTTGTCGCCATGAGTGTCCCAGCCGTAGGAGGTGACCTGGACAAACCTCACGCCCGCCTCGATCAACCGCCTCGCCAGCAACGCGTGCCGGCCCAGGTCGTGAGTCCCGTACCGCTGCCGGTCGGTCTCCTTGAGTTGCTTCTCGTCGAACAGCTCGACGTGCTTCATCAGTGTCTGTGCCACGTCGTAGACGTAGCTGTTGGCCTCGTTGAAGTCGCCCCGTCGCCGGTCGGCGAATTGGCGATTGAACTTCTTGCGGAGTTCCTGGCGGACCCGGTCGGCGTCGGAAGTGATCGAATCAGGCCGGACGAGGTTCGCCGGCGGCTTGCCGTCACCCAGGGCCAGCGCCCCATACCTGGCACCCAGGAACCCGGCATGCTTGGAAATGAAACCGCCATTGCCCGGCTTGACCCACACGTAGGGCGGCAGACCGCTGGCGGTGGGGCCCATCAGCTTGGCCACCGCCGAGCCGAAGAAGGGATAGGTCACGCCGCGGTTGCGAGGATGACCACGCATGATCTTGGGGACACCCGACGAGTGATTGGCGTCCTCGGTCTTCATCGAACGGACCAACGCCAACCGCTTCATCTGGCGGGCAAGCTTCGGCATCAACTCGCTGACATGGATTCCCGGCAATGTGGTCGGAATCGAACGAAACGGACCGCCGAAGGGAGTGTTCGGTTTCGGATCCCAGCTCTCCAACTGGCTCATCCCACCATCGAGCCAGATCAACAGGATCTGCTTGTCGTTGCGTGCTAGTTCATCCGCCACGGCCGGCTGCAACAGGCCTCCCAGCCCGGCCGCACCGGCCCCGCCGGCCGCCGCAGACCCGGCTGCCAGGGCCCCCAGCATGCGACGCCGCGACCAGCCGTGCTCCCATGGGCGGCAGTGACTCATCCCATTTCTCCGAATGCTCCGAATGCTCCGACACCGATCTCTCGGTCAGTGATTGACACAGAACTCCGTCGACGTCAGCAACGCCCAGGCCAATTGGCCGATCGCCTCGGCGCGGGCCACACCCTCCTTCTTCTCCAGCAGCCGCTCGACCGCCTCGCGATCCGAGCCGCTTGGCCTTCGACTGACCACCGCCAGGAACAAGGCCTCGGCCGCCTGCTTCGTGTCTTTCATGCTCGAGAGTCGCTCGATGAGGTTGCCCGTCCGAGGCTTCAACAACTCGAGCACCTTCTCGTCGTGCATCAGGTACAACGCACCCTTGACCGTCGGAGCAAAGTCGACCTCAGGCTCTCGAGGCGGATTCGCAAACGTCTTCAGGAACTGCTTCTGCAATGCGGCCAGGCTCTCGGTCTGTGCGACCACCTGCTCGAGCCCCGTGCCCGTCTTCGGCTTCAAGCGACTGATCTCGCCAGTGGCGATCATCGTGCTCCAGAAGAGCTGCTCGGCGGAGAGTCGCTTCTGGTTGGCCACGGCATAGGTCGTCGCATCCGGCAACGGGCCTTCGCCCGGTAGCCGCGAACTCCGCTGGTAACACTCACTTCGCGCCAACTGGCCCAGCAGCCACTTGATGTCGAAATCGTGAGCCGTGAATTCGGTGGCGAGCCGTTCGAGCAGTTCGGGGTGAGTGGGGGGATTGGCCGAATGGAACAGGTCCAGCGGTTCGACCAGGCCGCGACCCATCATCACGAACCAGAGGCGGTTGACGATGTTGCGAGCGAACAGGGGGTTGCCCCGGGCGGCCAACCCGCGGGCCAGTTCCTTGAGCGGACTGAACTTCAGCACGCCGGGGGTCTTGGCCTTGCGGTCCGGAGCCACCGAGTACTCCTCGCCCTTGGGAAATGTCTGGATCGGCACGTCTCCGGCGCCGGGGATCCTGAGACCGGTGGTCCGCGGATCCATCGTGAAGACCGACTGGAACTCCTTGTCCTTCTTCATCACCCGCTCGGTCACCGCCGGGAAGCTGTCCCCGCGGCGGGACTGCATGTTCTCGAAGATCATGTGCAGGCCCTGGAAATCGACCTGCTTGTAGTCGTCGATGCTGACGTGGTCGTGACACTGAGCACAGCCGAGATCGACTCCGGCGAGCAGCCGGCCGACATCTCGAGTCAAGCCCGGCACGTCGACCGGGGCCATCGCACCCTCCTTGGTCAACCGCGCCGTCAGGAAGTAGGCGGCTCCCCGCAGGTTCTCATCACCGGAATCCGGGGCCAGCATCGCCCGGGCCACCTGGTCCCACGGCAGGTTCTTGGCAAACGCATGCCGCAGAAACTTCGTCCACTCGACGTGGTCACCTCGTCGCTCCATCAGCATCGCGTGGAACAACTCCTGCATCCGCCGCGGGTAGTCCTGCCCGGCGAGCAACGAGTCGATCAGCACGTCTCGCTTCTTTGAGCTCTTGTCGTCAAGAAATCGGGACGTCTCGATGTGGGTCGGGATCCGGCCGGCCAGATCGAGCATCACTCGGCGCAGGAACTCGGCATCGTCGGCCGCGGGAGCCCTGACCGCGTCGCCGGCTTGTGCGTCAATCAGCCGATCGATCGCCGCGTGCAGCGACTCGTCGGCGGCGTCAACCGCTGGCGCGGCAGAGCCCCCCAGGCTGATCGCACACAAGAACACCCATCGGCGCATGATTGGTTTCCGGTCCAGAAACTGTCGCGGGACCACCCATGATACTCCGCGACGGCCGTCCGGCGACATGAAGGAACCGGTGTAGTACCCCATCTCATCGCCGCCGAATCACGCGAAGCGGGACCAGCCGACACGACTTGCATCCTCTCCCTTTCTTCGACGAGAATCCAAGCTGCCGAAGCGCGACCGCACCGATCAGCCAGGATGCCAGAATGCTATCTGGGCGTTGCCAACCAAAGGGACATGGGCCGGCCAAGGTCATCGGGACCTGGCTGTTGATTTCCGTCCTGGTCTGTGCCTTTCCCGGTGCCATCAAGGCCCAGCGCGTCTCCGGCGGCCTGCAGGCTCTTTACACTTTCACCGAGGGCAAGGGCAACCTGATCAGCGACCGTTCGGGAGTCGGCCGGCCGTTGAACCTGGCGATCGAGAAGCCGGCGACGGTCAAGTGGCAAAGCGGTTCCCTGCTCATCCGCTCCTCGACCCGCATCGCCTCGACCGGCCCCGCCACCAAGCTGATCAACTCGATCAGGAAGTCACGTGCTGTGACGCTCGAGGCCTGGATCCGTCCGGCCAACACTCGCCAGGATGGCCCGGCCCGGATCGTCACCATCAGTGCCAACCCCAACGTCCGCGACATCACCTTCGGCCAGGACGCCGGCCTGTACAACGTGAGGCTGCGGTCAACAGCCACCTCCACCAACGGAGAACCCTCGACCTCAACCCGCCCGGGCACCGCAACCGTGGCCCTGACCCACGTCGTCTACACCCGCGACCCCGGCGGCACCGCCCGCATCTTTCTCAACGGCAAACCCGCCGCCGCGAAACGCATCAGCGGCGATCTGGGCAACTGGGACGCCCGCTTCCGGCTGCTGCTGGCCAACGAAGGCTCAGGCGACCGCCCCTGGCTCGGGTCGTTTCACCTGGTAGCACTCTACAGCCGCGCGCTCTCGCCCCGGGAAGTCCAGCAGAACCACCGGGCCGGAGCCGCCGCGAGCAACCGGCCGCCGGCTGAACTCGCCATGCAGCAGAGGCAGCAGTTCTTCGAAACCCGCATCGCTCCGCTCCTGGCCCGGCACTGCCTCGACTGCCACGACAGCGTCGCCGCCAAGGGT
>Ga0310121_10003774_pt1 | contig 13709 bp, 13 predicted proteins | sample CB27_Tmax_986_MG_FD_203504 | JGI IMG/M metagenome (GOLD analysis project Ga0310121, IMG submission 203504) | Marine microbial communities from Western Arctic Ocean, Canada - CB27_Tmax_986 | ecosystem: Environmental > Aquatic > Marine > Oceanic | place: Canada: Western Arctic Ocean | collected... | reverse complement strand
ACCTCGGACGCCGCTGTCCCGGGGGTGCCGGGGATCATTGATCCCGTGTCCAGCACCCGGTTCCCCTGCAGGCCGCCCCCCCGGACGCCCACCATGCCGAGTCCGTGGCACTCGGCCGCTGTCACCTGGTTGCGGTCGAAGCGGATGTCGAGGCCGGGCATGCCAGGGTGGTTGAACTCGGCCCACGCGCCCCGGACGCAGCGGTCAAAAGTGCAGTCTAACACCCGCACACGCTGCGCAGTGGTATCCGGAGAGTTGGCCGATACCGACACGCCCTGGCCCTCCATGCCGTGCAGGCCGTCGTCCACGGATTGGAACGCGACTCCCTCCACGACCACGTCCTCGCTGTTCCGGTCCGGGGCGTTGCCCTTGAATCCATCCGCTGCTGGCGCATGGATCTGGATCCCGTTGTTGACCAGCCGCTCGAATCGTCCGCCGCGCACGCGCAACCGTCTTGGCTTGTAGAGCTTGAGCCCCTCCTCGATGCCGTCCCGAACCGTGACGTCTACGAACATGATGTCGTCTGAGCGCACCATGAAGAAAGCCGACACCGTGTCGCCGGGTTGGAACGAGGCGGCAGAGAGGTCGAATGTGCCACCTACCACGGTGAGTCCGGGGGAGCGTCCGACCTCGTCGCGGAACATGTGGGTATTGGTTCGCGTGGCCTTCACGAGCTGCGCGCCGGTCGCCACGAGCACGACACCGCTGCGCGGGATCTGAGCCAGATCCACCGCATCGAAGAGCCACGAGCCCGCTGGCGGGATCACTAGCGTGCCGCCCTCTGGCGGCATGTCGGTGAGTGCCTGGAGCAGGGGACCGTCGTTCAAGGTTGTCCCGTCACCCCTGCCGCCGTAGGCGGGGTCGTCGAGGCGGCTCGCCCAGCCCCCTCCAGCGCGCAGAGCGCCGATCAGGCCGTCGGTCCGCTCGCGACCGGACGCAAGACGTGCGGCTCCCAGGGCGCCCAGAACGAAAGTTCGTCGCTTCATCGCTACCGGAGGCCGTCCTCCAAAGCAGTGGCCGCGTCGGTGGACGAATCGCGGTACTTGACGATCACGGGCGCGTACAGCTGTACGCCGTTCTCGTTCGCGAACGAGCCTTTTGCGGGTCTCGTCCCAGGCACAACCACCGCTCCCTCAGGGACGGTGAGGGGTTGCTCGGCCGAGGCCCGGTGCACCTCGTTCCGCACCAAGTCGTAGACCGCGGTGGAACGGGTCAACTGCACACCAGGGGCGAGCACGCACCGCCGCTCCACCATGGTCCCCTCGAACACCCCCACGTTCCCGCCGACCATCACATCGTCTTCGATGATCACTGGCCGAGCGCCCACCGGTTCGAGCACACCGCCCAGTTGTGCGCCCGCGGACAGGTGCACGCGCTTCCCTACCTGTGCGCAGGAGCCCACCAGAGCGTGCGAGTCAACCATCGTTCCCTCGTCCACGTACGCCCCCACGTTCACGAAGGCGGGCGGCATGATAATGACGTTGGGTGCGAGATAGGACCCTTCTCGGATCGAAGTGCCGCCCGGCACGATTCGGATGTTCTGTTCCTCTCCCTGGACGGCGCGCAGCGGCAGCGTATCCCGGTCGAAGAAGAGGAACGTGGAGCCACTGAAATTGGGGTTGGGGGCGGTTTCAAATGGTTGGAACCGGCGGGTTCGACCAAGACGGAAGGCCAGCAGGATGCCGCGCTTGACCCATTCGACGGCGTGCCAGTCTGTGGGTCCCCGCTCTGCGGCACGTACGAGCCCGGTGGACAAGGCTGCGAGGAAGCGGCTCACCGGCTCGCGAGCCTCCTCGGGGTCGGGCGGCAGCGCCGCGGTGCTCAGTCCCTCGATCTCTGAGCGGAGAGCGTCCGTGTCTCTGGGGGTTGGACCGGTCACCGAGCGGCCTGAGCGGCGGTAGCCGCTTTCCGAGGCGTTTTCTCGGCGTCGCCCCCGGACAGGGCGACACCCGCCCGTTCCAGTGCCTGGCGCAGCGCGTCCCGGTGTTCCGCGGATAGCTCGCACAGGGGTGCTCGGAAATTGGCCCGGCCTCGTCCCATCATCTCGAGCGCGGTCTTCACGGGGACCGGATTCGTCTCGATGAAGTTCATCCGCACGAGAGGGAGAAGGTGGTAGTGCATTTCGCGAGCGGCGTTCCAGTCGCCGGCAAGCGCCGCGTTCATCATTCCGCTCATCATCTCGGGCACCTCGTTGGCCGCTACGCAGATCGCGCCGTCTCCGCCCAGCGCCATCATCGCGAACGTCAGGTAGTCCTCTCCGGACAACACGAGGAAGCCCTTGGGCCGGTCCCTTATGATCGTCATCACCTGCTGGATGTCGCCTGAGGCTTCCTTCACGCCGGCGATCAACTCGTGGCTCTCGGCCAGCCGCAGGAGCGTATCGGAGGTGACGTTAGAGGCGGTCCGGCTGGGCACGTTGTAGACGAACACAGGCACACGGGCCGCATCGGCAATCGTCATGTAGTGGCGATAGAGCCCCTCTGGGGATGGCTTGTTGTAATAGGGCGACACCGACAGAATGGCGTCGGCGCCTGCGGCAGCTGCCGCGCGGGCGCGGGCGCACGCCTCCTTGGTGCTGTTGGTGCCGGCACCGGCCATCACCGGCACTTCGCCAGCGGCCGCCTCCACGCAGCGCTCGATCACCTGAAGCTGCTCGCTCGGCTCCAGGGTCACGCTCTCCCCGGTGGTTCCGCAGGGGACGAGGAAGTGGACCCCCCCCCCCACGCAGAAACGCACGTGTTCGTCTAACGCGTCCAAGTCGAGCGACCCGTCTTCCCGCATCGGCGTGATCAGCGCGGGGCCCAGCCCCCGGAACCGGTTCCGATCCGCTCCCATGTCTCCCCTTTAGGTCAGCGCGGGCCGAAGCGCTCGGCCAGCATGTCGTCGATGCTGAAGAAGCCCTCTTTTCCCTTCACCCACTCCGCCGCGGCGACCGCTCCGCGCGCGAACCCGTCCCGGCCTCGTGCCGTGTGCCGTACCACGATACTGTCGGCCGGTCCCTCGAGCGCCACCTCGTGCGTGCCAGGGGTCTCGCCTGCGCGAGCTGAGCTGACCCACAACACGGAAGGGTCCGGGACTCCTGCGGCCGGCTCTTCCCGCCACGATGTCTTCCGCCCCAGGGCCTCCAACAGGACCTCGGCCAGATTTATGGCGGTGCCGCTCGGATGATCGACCTTGTGGCGGTGGTGCGCTTCGTGAACGTGAACGTCGTACTCCTCCAGTACGTCCGCGAGGCGTCCTGCCTCGCGGGCCAGGCGCAAGAAGAGCTGCACCCCTAAAGAAAAATTGGGTGCCCAGATGCATCCGCTTCCCGCGGACTGGATCGCGGCCTTGACCTCGTCCATGTGTTCGTACCATCCCGTCGTGCCGATGACCAGGTTCACCTTGGCCTGGGCCACGCGGTGGGCGTTCGCCACCACTGCGTCCGGGAGGGTGAAGTCGATCGCGACCTGCGCCCCCGCCAGGCTAGACCGCGTGATCGGGTCGTCCAGATCCAGCCGCGCCACCACGTCGTGGCCCTGTTTCCGTGCGACCGCCTCGACGGCGTGTCCCATCCGCCCATAACCGATCAGTGCGAGCTTCATTGTAGCTCGGTCCCCCGGGCCAGTTCACCCCGCGCGCTCACCCTTGCGCTGCCGCGTTCGCTGCCCGGGCGGTGAGGCCGCGCGCATGGCATAGCTCCGCGTTGAGCAGAGCTGCGCCGGCGGCGCCGCGGACCAAGTTGTGCGACAGCACGAACATCTTGAGGTGATGCACCTCGCAGGTTCGGATCCTCCCGACCGTCACGGTCATGCCGTCTCCCCGGTCCCGATCCAGGCGGGGTTGGGGCCGGTTGTCGCCCTCGAGCACCTCGATCGGTTGAGCTGGGGCTCCAGGCAAGCCGTCGTGCAGGATGCCCCCACGGAAGCCGTTCAGCACGTCGCGCGCCTCCTCGACCTGCGGCGGGCGCCGGAAGCTCAACGACACCGACGCGAGGTGACCATGGGCCACGCCGACCCGGGTGCACGTGGCGCTCACCCGCATCGCAGCGTCCTCGAAGCCGGTCTCGGAGGATCGGCCGAGGATCTTCCTTACCTCGTTGCCCAGCTTCTCTTCCTCGCCGGCGATGAAGGGGAGCACGTTGTCGAGCAGATCTCCCGCGGAGGGGCCGGGACGTCCCGCGCCCGAGATGGCCTGGAAGGTAGTCACCACCGCGTGCTCCAGCCCGAAGGCTTCATGGAGGGGATGGAACACCATCGCGATGCCCGCCACCACGCAGTTGGGGTTGGTGACGATGGCCCCTCCCGACCGTTCGATCTGGCTGCGCGCCAGCGCTAGGTGGTCCGGGTTCACTTCGGGGATCATGAGGGGAACGTCCGAGTCCATGCGGTGGCTCGACGCGTTGCTCACCACCAGATGCCCCGCCTTGGCGAGGTGCGGCTCGAGTTCCTCGGCGACACCGGACGGTAGGGCAGAAAGCAGGATGGGCGAGCTGTAATCGGCGTTCGCCGACTTTACTTCCATCGTCGCGGCCCCGCCCCACAGGGGACCGCCGTCATCGTCCGCCACCAAACGGCCCAAGGGCTGGCCCTTGGAGCGGTCCGAAGCTCCCACCTCGCGCAGCCGGAACCAGGGGTGGCCCTCGAGCAATCGCACGAGCCTCGTCCCCACCATTCCGGTGGCTCCCAGCACGCCCACGTCGATGCGCTCCATCTCGCCCTTCACTCGCTGGTTTCCTGGGAAACGGATGCGTGGAAAAATTTAGAGAGGAGGCCGGTGCCCCCCGATTAGCCCCCTACCCCTGGGTGCGCGCCGCGGTCCGGGGGCGCGTGTCGCTGCGGCAGACTTGGCCGCCGATGGTGTCAGGTCGGCAGTCATGAGGGGGCCTGAACTCCTTTCAACCGAGCACTTTGGCAGATGTCGTTCGGCACGTGTTGTGCTCTTGATAGGACCCGGCAAAGAGGGGGACGGGGGTAGGGCGGGATCCCCGCATCGTCGGAGTCCGCCAGGACACCGAACTCAGGAGGCTAACATGGCAATCACACGATATTCTTTCCGTAATAGGTGGCAGGAGCTGGACCAGCTCACGAGCCGCTTTGGGCGGGTCTTCGGCGGCGAGGTACCGTCGCCCGCTAACGGCAGCAGCTGGCTGCCGGCCGTGAACGTGGAGGAGAGCGGAGACGAGCTCGTCCTGACCGCTGAAGTGCCCGGAATGACCCGGGACGACATCGATATCGAACTCGAGAACAACGTTCTTACGATCAGCGGGGAGACGTCACACGAGGTTAATCAGGAGGACGATGAGAAGCGCTATCACGTCTGGGAGCGTCGCTTCGGAAGCTTCCGGCGCTCGTTCACATTGCCGCGTACAATCCGGCCCGAGGACATCGCGGCGGAGTATCGAGACGGCATTTTGACCGTGAGCATGCCGAAGGTCCCGGAGGCCAAGAGCCGAAGGATCCAGATCGGGACCAACTGATAGTGGCTCGCGAGGTAGCAGGGGAGCAAGCCCCTCCGACCCCTAGCTCCCCATGCGCCTGCTATTAGGAATACCATCCGTGTCAACGGATGGTGACGTATCGCTCCATGCGCGTGATCTCCTCCTCGTCCACGTATTTGGCCATCTCGCGTCGCCAACGTTCGATCGCGTCATACGGCCGATACTCCTCGAACTCGTGCGCCATCCGGGGGCCCACGCCCGGGATCAGGAGGAAATCCTCCTCCGCGGTGCTGTTGAGGTCGAGTGGCATCCAGATCTGCGCATAGGCGGCGTCCTTCTGCTCGTCGCTCAGCCCGTCCCCCACCACCGCGTCTACGGCCACCATGTCGTCATATGGGCGGCCGGCCACGATCGTGTCCGCGAGGGCCGCATCGATGCCAGGGATTCCCGCCAGCTCCTCGTGGGTGGCGGTATTAGGATCCAGAAACGCCCCCTCCGCCAACGGCGCGGTAGCCGCGGGTGCCGACTCAGTCGGTGCGGCTTGCTCTTCCGGAGCATCGGCGCCGCCGCAGCCGAGGACCGGAACTAGGGCGGCACAGAGGATCGACCCGGTCAGCGTGCGCTTCATCTTCCCTCCTCGTCTTGCGTGGATGCCCCGGGACGCAGGGCAGGATGGTGACGGCTCCAGATAATCCCCAGGAGTCCGAGCTGAACAAACGCGCCCGGCGCGAGAATTGGGATCGCTCCGCGCAGCGCCCCCCAGAGCAGAGCAAACCCACTCGCGGACGGAGCGATCTCCAGCTCGAACGTTGCGTTCCCTCGGTAGTGGAGCCAAAGTCCGACCAGGCCGGTCAGGACGGCGGTCCCCATTGCCGCCTGGAAGCCCCGAACCCTGCGGCGGGTGGGACTATAGGTCAAGGCAGCGCCGACGGCGAGGCCCCACCCCAGCACCGCGAAGGGGAGGGTCTGCGTCCAGGAGTCGTAGTGTTCCATTAGGAACAGCTCGGCGATCAGACCGGCAGCGCCGAACAGGACCAGCCCCAGCAGCAGGGAACGCACGCCGAATCTCTCCTGGTTAATGCTCAGGTGGACACCGCTAGGGGTCAACTTCAGCGGGGGCGGCGACGGCGGTGATAGTCAGGATTGGGCAACTTTAGGGCCGGGCACGACGCGCGGGCAACCAGGGGGCTCGGGCGTGACCCCGATTTAAGGCGCTCGAGATGTGGCGGGCATGGCTTTCCTGAGCTATTTCTCCCGTCCCACTTCACTGCCGCTCCCGGAGGCATTCTCATCATGGCGAAAATTGAATCGCGGTCTCGGATCTTCGTCGGACTGCTCTTGATCGCTCTCTTCCTCGTCGCTGGCTGCTCGGACCAGGGCGAGAATTCGGATGCAGCCTCCGTCACCGTCTTCGAGGGGGTGCGGGTCATCGTGGGTGATGGTAGCGATCCGATCGAGGACGGCGCGCTCGTTGTCCAGGACGATCGGGTGACCCAGGTAGGTGGGCGCGGGGAGATCCAGGTGCCGGATGGGGCCGTCCGGGTCGACCTGACCGGCAAGACCGTGATGCCGGCGATCATCAACTCGCACATGCACCTCGGGGCCACCCGCGAGGAATTGGTCGGTCAGCTAGAGCACAACGCGTATTACGGTGTGGGGAGCGTGCTGAGCCTGGGTCTGGATTCGAGTGAAGTGAACTTGCAGGTCCGGAACGAGCTCCTTCCCAACGCGGCCCGCTATCGTACCGCTTGGAAGGGCATCACGCGGCCCGAAGAGGGCAGAAGCGAGGTTCCATACTGGGTCGACACCGAGGCGGAGGTTCGTGCGGCGGTGCAGGATTTGGCTGCGAAGAATCCGGATTTCGTCAAGATCTGGGTCGACGACCGGAATGGTCAGTTTCCGAAGATGACCCCAGCCCTTTATGGCGCGGTAATCGACGGGGCCCACGAGCAGGGGCTCAAGGTCGGCGCCCATATTTTCGCGCTCGAGGACGCGAAGGGCTTGCTGCGGGCTGGAGTGGACATGTTCGCCCACGGGGTGCGGGACATGGACATCGACGACGAGTTCATCACGCTGGTCCAGGAGAGCCCTCAGACGGTTCTCGTGCCGAACATGGGCAATCGCGGGGTCGCCACTGACCTGAGCTGGTTGAGCCAGACGATTCCTGCCGCGCAGCTGTCGGAGATGCAGGCTGGTGCCACAGACCGGCCGGCGGCCCAGGCTTCATACGCCATCCAGGCGCGAAATTTGAAGAGACTCGTCGAGGCGGGGATGAGGATCGCCCATGGATCCGACGGCCGTAATCCGTGGGCGCCCCACCTAGAAATGGAGGACATGGTGGCGGCAGGAATGACTCCGGCACAGGTGATCGTGGCGGCGACCCGCAATTCTGCGGAGCTGCTTGGCCTGACCGACGTCGGCACCCTCCAGCCCGGCAAGATCGCCGACTTCGTCGTGCTCAACGCGAATCCCCTGGACGACATAACCAACACCCGCCGCATCGATGCGGTGTACCTCCGCGGCGCGCGGGTCGATCGCGCGGCGGTGAGCGCGCGGTTGCTGGGAGCGGCGACGATGACACCCTGACTAACTCAGGTCAGGAGGGACCCTCTAAGAGCTCCGCCAGCGAGCGGGCGAGTTCCGGAGTAGCTGCGCACAGCACCGAGCCCGCCTCCAGGTTCACGGCTCTGCCGTCCACACGCGTAACCGCCCCTCCTGCCTCTTGGATGAGAAGCACGCCGGCCATGAAGTCCCACGGCTTCAGGTCGAGTTCCCAGAAGGCATCGAGGGCGCCCGACGCCAGGTACGCCAGGTCCAACGCTGCGGCCCCTCCGCGGCGAACGCCCGCTGTGCCCTTGAGCACACGCCCGAGCTGGGCGAGATAACTATCGAGAACGTGCAGCGTCTTGAAGGGAAAGCCGGTGCCCACCAGCGCGGTGCGGAGATCGTGCGGGGAGGAAACCGTCACAGGGAGACCGTTCTTGAAGGCGCCGCCGCCCTTGGTGGCCCACCAGCGCTCGCCCGTCGTTGGACACTGCACCACTCCGGCTTCTGGGATGCCCTCCACCAGCACGGCGATAGATGTCGCGTACATAGGATGGCCGTGCAGGAAATTGGTGGTGCCGTCGATCGGGTCGACCACCCAAAGCGGTGCTTCGGCCGCGGCCGTCGCCGGGGCCACATCTCCGTGTTCCTCAGCTAGAATGCGGTGATCGGGATGGCGCGAGCGGATCACCGCGAGCGCCGCGCGCTGAGCCTCGACGTCGGCCGCGGAGACGAAGTCGCTCACACCCTTGAGGGTCGCATCACGCACGCCGATCCGTCCTGCCCAGCGGCGCTGGACCACGGCGGCGGCTTCTGCGGCGGCCAAGGCAGTGACAAGAAGGGGATGCATGACGAGTCTTGAAGGGTTCGCGGAGTCCTACCGGTCTGCCTAACTTACGCCGCTAAGATGCCCCCGCCATTGGATCAATGACCGAGCCCACCACACCGACCCGTCGCGGTAGGGTCTTCAGCGGCATGCAGCCGACTGGCGAGGCCCACCTCGGGAATTACTTGGGCGCGCTGCGCCGCTGGGTCGAGCTGCAGGAGCGCTTCGATTGCCTGTGGTGCATCGTGGACGACCACGCCATTACCGCGGGCGGCGATCCCAAGGACCTGCCGAAGAAGGTCGTGGACCTCGCGGTCAGCTTCCTCGCGGTAGGGCTGGATCCGGACAAGTCCATACTCTTCGTTCAGTCGGACGTGCCGGAGCACACCGAGCTCGCGTGGTTGTTCAACGCGGTCACTCCGATTGGAGATCTCGAGCGGATGACTCAGTACAAGGACAAGGCTCAGCGCCTCGAGTCTGTGCCGGTTGGCATCCTCAACTATCCGGTGCTCCAGGCCGCGGACATTCTCCTCTACAGAGCGGACGCAGTGCCGGTGGGAGAGGACCAACGTCAGCACCTGGAGCTCACGCGCGAGATAGCGAGAAAATGGAACGCCGCCTACGGAGATTTTTTCCCTGAACCCGAGGCGATCATCGGCGAGGAGGGTCGCATTCTCGGCCTCGACGGTAACGCCAAGATGAGCAAGTCGATTGGGAATACGGTGGACATCCTGGCCGAGCCGGATAAGGTGTGGGCGCGGGTCCGGACCGCCGTCACGGACCCGCAGCGGGTGCGCAAGAGCGATCCGGGACGTCCCGAACTCTGCAACGTATTCTCGCTGCACCGACACTTCTCGACACCCGAAGTGGTCGAAGACGTAGCGCACCAATGCCGCGGCGCGCTGCGTGGGTGCGTGGAGTGCAAGCAGATCCTGGCCGATTCGATCGGTACCACCTTCGCCCCGATGCGGGAGCGGGCCGCGTCGTTACGGGCTCAGCCCGAGCAGATCCGCGAAATCCTAGAAGACGGCGCGGCTCGGGCGCGGGTGATCGCCCGGGAAACGATGGCAGTGGTACGGCAGCGGATGGGACTCGATTGGAGGGCGTCGTGGACTCGATAGCCGGTTGGCTGACCGGGATGCAGGACTGGGCTGCCGCGCGGGACGTGTTGCGTCTCGATCTGCTCGGCAAGCTTGCCCTGGCGACGATACTGGGTGGCGTGATCGGATGGGAGCGTGAGGCGAGCGGCAAGGCGGCTGGTCTCCGCACCAACATTCTGATCTGCTCGACTACGACTGCTCGTGGGGGCTCCCAGGGCTCGGACGCTTTCGCGTCAACATCCTGCGGCAGCGGGGCTCGTTCATGATAGTGATGCGCGTAATCCCGATCGAGGTCCCGTCCTTCGAAGACCTGAAGCTCCCTCCGATTCTGGCGAAGATCGCGGACCACGAACGGGGGTTGATCCTGGTGTCGGGAGTGACGGGCTCGGGCAAGAGCTCTACCATGGCCGCCATGATCGGCTGGATCAACGCGCACAAGCAGCGCCATATCGTGACGCTCGAGAACCCGATCGAGTTCCTCCATAGGGACCCAAAATCCTCGATCACGCAACGCGATATTGGCACCGACACGCCGAGCTTCGTGGCAGGGCTGCGCACTTCGTTGCGCCAGGATCCCGACGTGCTCCTGATCGGTGAAATGCGAGACAAGGAGGCGATTGACACGGCGCTCAAGGCGGCGGAGACCGGGCACCTGGTCATCTCTACCGTGCACACCAAGAACGCCGTGCAGACGATATCAAGGTTGATCGCCGTGTTCGAGCCCGCTGAGCAAGACATGGTCCGTATCCGTCTTTCCGAGCAGCTGCAGGCGGTGGTCAGCCAAAGGCTGATCCCGACGAAGGACGGAAAGGGGAGGGTACCGGCGTGCGAGATCATGCCGGTCACGGGGACCATCCGCGATTGCATCGGAGACCCCAAGCGCCTAGACGAGATCTACGACCTGATAGAGGAAGGCGGTGCAGTGTACGGATCGCAGAGCTTCGACCAGAACTTGATGGATCTGGTAAGGAGCGACCAGATAGACTTCAGGGTCGCGATGGCGGCCGCGAATAGCCCTGCCGACTTCGACCTCAAGATGAATGTGCTCGGTTCCGACGGTGCCAGTAGCGCGCTGCCGCAACAAGGGTTTACCGACGATATGTCACGCATGTTCGGTAAGTGACCCCCGCGCGACTGTCACAGAGCGTTGACGCTCCCCTGGCTGCGCTCTAGCTTTCCCAGAGGATACACTAGCGAGGTTCGTCCCCCCTGAGGGGCGGACCTCCTTTGTCTTCTATAGGGGGTGCGTGCGGTATGGCCACCGGCCAGTGCACGGTCGTCGTCGGCTGTCAGTGGGGCGACGAGGGCAAGGGAAAGATTGTCGATGTGCTGGCAGAGGACGTGGACGTGATCGCCCGTTACCAAGGCGGCGCGAACGCTGGACACACGGTCCACGTGGGTGAGGAGGAATTCATCCTCCACCAGATCCCATCGGGGATCATTCACCCAGGGAAGCGCTGTCTCCTGGGCAACGGCGTGGTTCTCGATGTGCTCCAGTTCTTCGAGGAATACGAGGCTTTGGCTGAGCGGGGCATCGACCTTGGTGGCCGCATCGGCGTGAGTGAGCGAGCCCACCTGCTGCTCCCGTTTCACAAGGCTCTCGATCACGCGTCAGAGGACAGGGCGTCAGAGAAAATTGGTACCACGGGGCGCGGGATCGGCCCGGCCTACGAGGCCAAGGCCGGGCGCCGGGGCTTGCGGGTCGCCGATCTGGGGGGCGGAGAGCGCATGGAGAAGCGCGTGCACGAGGCCCTCGAGCGCGCGCGGCAGCGCATGGGCGGCGGCCCAGACGGCTTGGAGTCCGAAGTCCGTGAGAGCCTGAAGTTGGCCGAGCGGCTGTCGTCCCTCGCGACCGACACCGGCCGAGAGCTCACTGAAGGGCTCCGGGCTGGGAAGCGGGTACTGCTCGAAGGTGCTCAGGGGACTGCCCTGGATCTGGACCACGGCACATATCCGTTCGTGACATCATCGAACACGACGTCGAGCGGTGCCGGTACAGGCGTAGGCATCGGACCGACCGCGATCGACTCGGTCGTGGGGGTGGTAAAAGCTTACACGACTCGGGTGGGTAACGGACCGTTGCCAAGCGGCTTCGAGCCCGAGATGGACCAGCACATCCGGGACCTGGGCGGCGAGTACGGCGCCACCACGGGGCGACCCCGGCGGTGCGGATGGTTCGATGCAGTTCTCGCCCGCTACTCGGCCCGCGTCAACGGGCTCACGGGAGTAGCGGTAACCAAGCTCGACGTGCTCGACACCATTGCGGAGATCTCGATCGCGGTAGCCTACTCGACGGAAGACGGCGGTAGCACTGGGGAGTTCCCAGCCGATACATGGTCGCTGGAGTCTGTCCGGCCGCGCTACGAAACTCATCCAGGGTGGCAGGCCGATACCACCCGAGCAAAAACCTTGGCAGACCTACCGAAGAACGCCCGAGCCTATCTCGACCGAATCGAGGAGCTCACGGGCGCCCCCATCACTATGGTGTCGGTCGGAACCGAGCGGACGCAGATCATCCTCGTCTGAGGGTGCCTCCCGCTTGAGCACGCGGCACCCGCAGCCTATCTTACCAAGCTCTGCCGACTCTAGGGAACTCCCGGGGGCGGCCTCGCGCGGGTTTTTCGTTGACGGCGCGGGAGGGATGACCGCTGCCGGGTGCCGATGTTCGAGGAGCTGAGCGAGAAGCTGGAAGGGGTCCTCGGGACGCTCCGCCAGCGTGGGGTCCTCACGGAGCCCATGATCCGGGATGGCCTGCGGGAGGTGAGGCGTGTTCTCCTCGAGGCCGACGTCAACTTCCGGGTGGCGAAGGACTTCCTGGACAGGGTCCAGGTGAGGGCCCTGGGTGGCGGACTGGTGAAGTCGGTCACACCCGGCCAGCAGATCGTCAAGATCGTGCACGACGAGTTGGCGGGGCTACTTGGATCTGAGCCGTCGAGCCTCAAGTGGAGTTCAACTCCTCCCACCGTGATCATGTTGGTGGGGCTCCAAGGATCGGGGAAGACGACCACAGCCGCCAAACTGGCGAAGCGGCTGGAGCGCGAAGGTCGCCAGACCATGTTGGCTGCCTGTGATCTGCAGAGGCCCGCTGCGGTTGAGCAGCTCCGCACTCTGGGGGAGCGGATAGGGGTACCGGTTCACGCCGGCGAGTTTGGAACTGACCCAGTGGTCGCTGCTCGCGCGGCGGTCGGGGAGGCGAAGCGGGAGCAACGCGCTGTGCTCCTGGTGGACACCGCGGGCCGGCTCCAGATCGACGAGCCGCTGATGGGGGAACTCCGGCGCATCAGGGATGTGCTCGTGCCGCAGGAGATCTTGTTCGTGGCCGACGCCATGACGGGACAGGAAGCAGTCCGGATTGCCGAGGGGTTCGACCAGGCGCTCGATCTGACGGGCGTGGTGCTCACGAAGATGGACGGGGATGCGCGCGGTGGGGCCGCCCTTTCCATCCGCGGGGTCACAGGCAAGCCGATTAAGTTCGTGGGTGTGGGCGAGGCGCTGGACGACTTGGACGCGGCTGACCCGCAGCGCATGGCCGGCCGCATCCTCCAGATGGGGGACGTGGTCGGCTTGGTCGAACGGGCCGAGCGGGCGATGGACCTGGGCGATCAGGCTAAGTTCCAGGAGAAGGTGCTTGGAGAGGGGAAGTTCACGCTGGAGGACTTCCTCATCGCGATGCGGCAGGTGCAGCGGATGGGTCCCTTGGAGCAGCTGCTCAAGCTGATCCCAGGGGCCGCGAAGATGAAGCTTCCAGTGGGTCAGATGGATCCGAAGCGGATGAAGCACGTCGAGGCGATCATCCTCTCGATGACGCCGGGGGAGCGGA
>Ga0310121_10003773_pt1 | contig 13716 bp, 8 predicted proteins | sample CB27_Tmax_986_MG_FD_203504 | JGI IMG/M metagenome (GOLD analysis project Ga0310121, IMG submission 203504) | Marine microbial communities from Western Arctic Ocean, Canada - CB27_Tmax_986 | ecosystem: Environmental > Aquatic > Marine > Oceanic | place: Canada: Western Arctic Ocean | collected... | reverse complement strand
CGTTTTTCGCTTTCCGGCCGACTTGGATCACGGTGGCCCTGGCCCCCATCTCAAAGCGTTCACCTTCGCCCCCACAGGGTTCAAAGACCACCGATGAGGAACCGCCCTTTGCTTGGCGCGGTTCCTCGCGCCGCATAGGCTGCGGTTCCGAAGCGGCTGGTTCCGGAGCGGCTGGTTCCGGAGGCGGCCCACCACCGGCACCCGCAAAATATGAACTGGCATCGAATTCATCCGAATCGGGAGCGTCTTCGTATTGCGGCTCCTCATGCGACTCCACAGCCCCTCGTCGACGAAGGAAGAAGACAACCCCGGCTGCGCCCCCAGCGAGAACGAGGATCAGGATCAGAATCCAAACCCATGCGGAAGAGTCACCACTCTTTTTGGCGGCAGACGACGTCTCTTCATCCTCCGCTTCGTCGTCGTTGTCCTCGTCGTCGTCATCATCCTCGTTGTCCGACTTTCTTGAACGTCGCGTTTTCTTTCGTTTGCGATCTCTTTTCCTTTTTCGGGCCTTGTCCTCGGCATCACCGTCCGAATCGCGATCGTCTACCCGTTTTTTTTCATTCTTCGTGCGGCCAAACTTCTCCTGGGCGAGGAACGACTCGCCTTTTCGGGCTCGATCGATGTTTTCCATGACCTTGGTCAGTGCCGCTGGAAGCCCTACCACAGACGCCACTTGATAATACCGACCATCGGTTTGTTTACTCAGCTTTTTCAGCAGAGTCCGATCCACTGTGTCGCCGAATGCAATGGTGTGAATGGCCACATCGCCTTCCTTGGCTCGATTGATCTCGGTGGCCAACAGTCCGGAACTTCCATCGTCCCCTCCGCCGTGGATGAGTACAATGACACGAACTTTATTGATATGTGGGGGGGCCGCTAGGTGCCCATTGGCGAACGACAGCGCCCCTCCCAAATTCCTCACAGACCCATCAAACTTTAGCCGTTCGAGGTACGTCGTTATATTGTCGCTGGCTTCGACCGCATCGACTGGCCCAAAGGATTTCTTGTATCGTTTGTGCACACGGCAAAGCACCAAGACGTCGTCAAAGCTCTTTTTTCCAAGCTCTCCAGCAAACACTCTCATCGGCTCGGTGATCTCCGACCCCGCCATGGCCTCATGCCCATCGAACAACAACACCACAAACGCAGCCTTGGATTCCGCACGCACCAGCGCTGGCGCCGACACCAACAGCGCCACCAAGACACAGCAAACCGGGATTCTCGTCCACATAGAAATCACCCGATAATAGCCTTGAGAAAGACGGATGCGCAACCGGCTACCTATCCGAAGAAGTGGCACCGGATAAGCCGGGCAATAAAAGGATCTCTGCCGTCTGAGTCTCGGCACCCAACCCATCGCTTGTTGCACCCGCCGCAACAAGGATCGCATGTTCCGTCGTCAAGAAGGACCCGCTGGAACCGGAGCGTGGATGGCTCAAGAAATCGGTCACCAAGAATTGCTCCGAATCCCCCTGATACCACGACAGCGCCGAAACGGGCGCGACACCACCGGCAACGCCGTACATCCCGCCCACGAGCACCGCACAGTTGGCTGGTTCAGCCACGCATCCGCCCGGCAACACGATCGACTGGTGACCTTCTCTCGGTATGGCCAAGGGGGCCAAGACACGGAACGTGTTCGTTAGGGGTTCGAAGAGCTCCACCGAGTCGAGGGTTTGTGGATACTCCACCATGCCACCCTCTCCCAATTGAAAGTTGCGCCGACTCGATGTGGCGCCGCCCACAATCAACAATCGGCCATCGTCCAATAGGGTGGCCGTGTGCCCAACACGAGCCTTGTTCAGTCGTGCGGGGAGCTCCGTCAGCAATCCAGTGCTTGTGTCATAGACTTCCACAAGATCCGTGGCCACATCCTTGCGCACGTAGTTCTTGTACTGAGTGGCATCACACCCCTCATCGTCGCACCCATATTGCGTGCACAGAGGCAGTTGAGACGAGCATTTGCATCCCACCGTTTGCCGCGAACAACCCGCTTTCGTAGGCAACGAATCGATACCCCCACCGATGATCAAAATCCGCCCATCCGCCAGCAAAGAAAGCGTGGGGAGGATCCGCCCATACTTAAGCTCTTGCCCCACCCGCTTGATAGCGGCATCACCGGGGCGAAAATACCACATGGAGGAGCGATCGGCCTTTTGCACGACTGCCGTTGGTGAATTGGTCGGATTCTCGTCCACCTCGCTGTACAAGCCTTCCAAGAAATCATGCTGTGGTCCTGGACGTGTGTATTCCCCCCCCACCAATAGAATGGTGCCGTCCAAGAATGAATTGGTGCCCGTCACGGCCATGGATGCTTGGTAAGCACGAGGGCCCGGCAATTTCGGACCGGCTTCAAAGGTGTTCGTTTCTGGATCATAGACATCCGTTTCGCGGATCGCACCGGCTGCCGTGAGTCCACCCGCAATCAACACATGACCGTGTTGAAACGACCCGGGCGCCTCGATGCGAGTCGCCGTATGAAATGCACGACCCACCATCATTGGACCGACCAACGTGGATTGACCCGACGAGGGGTCTACGATCTCCGCCGTATCCATGGCTTGAATGCCCGCATGGCCACGCGTGGTCGCTGCCGCGTCGCCGCCAGACAACAACACGGTCCCGTTGTTCAACACCGTCGCCTGGTGCGACACCCGTCCTTCCATCAAATGCACACCGCTGCGACCCGTGATGGTCTCGTCACCATCGTAGAGTGTATCGTACCGATAGCTCGCGATACCAGCCCCGTGGAGCCAGCGGACGGTCAAGGTGTATTGCCCCGCTTCGTCGATGGGCAGAGCCGGAATCAACAACTCGGTGCCCGCGCCGATCCCCGTCCACAGCACAGTCCCGTCCGCATCGGTGACCCGGGCGTCGATGCCCGCAAGATCTCCCAATGACCAAACACGAAATTGTACAATCTGGGTCCCTGCTTCCGCTGTGATGTCGACGACCAACCCCAAAGATTGATTCGCTTTCGTCCCATTGCGGGTGTAGGAATGACCCTCGGTCAGATGCACAATGCCCGCCGGCGTGTTCGCCAGGTCACTACACCCCGTGGTCAGACTCATGACCACGAATAGGACTGTGCACACCTCAGTTCGCATGGCGCTCTCCCGCGGCAATTCGCCTGGTATCATAGCCCGTCTGGCCTTTCCAAGCTACCGAACCCATGGTACACAGCTATCATGCGATTTGCTTGCATTCGGACTCTCTTCGCCATCCTTCTCGTGTTCCAGGGCTGTGTGGACGAGAACACGCTGACAGCCGCGTACGTGGAATACGATTCCGAGTTGTTCTATGTCGACGCAGCCACCGATTCGATCACCTTGTCCTACGATCCGAGTCAATCGCCCGACGTTGACCCCATCGCCAAGAGCATCGTCTGCGGCAAACTGGAAGTAGACAAGAGCTACATCAGCCTGAGCGACTTCTCCGACGAAGGCGATGGAGAATCGTTTCAATTCCAGGCCACACTCGTCATCGACTCGATGGAACTGCCGCTCTTCGCGTGGAGCGGAACCCTGTCCAAAGGAAGCAAGCCCGTCCCCTGGACCCAACCCGCCGCCAATTTGGCCTCAGACGCCGTGGGCGCGCTGAACGACTTGCTACCCGGCGACGACCCGTCGTACAAGATCCGGTACGACTTCACCACAGAGAACGAACAATCGCACGTGCAATTCCAAGTCGTTCACCGCGTTCTCATGGGGACCACCGTGGGCGATTGCAACAGTTCCGACGGATAAGTTGTCTCGGGGGCTGGCGCCTCCGAACGGACGCATCATTTCATGGCAAATCCATCGTTCCTCTTCCTCCGGCGTTTCGTGAAGCCCTCACTGAATGCGGTCGCAATACTGGCCGGCGGTGTATTGTGGATCACACCCGGATGCGTAGACCGTGACGCTGCACCGCCCAGCAAAACCAGCGCCGGCACGCAACGGACCACCACAACGTCTATGCCCACTGCGTCGGTTCAGTCCCCTATTGTCGCCCGCATTAACCGGCGCCCAATCTATCGCTCCGACTTAGACAAAGTGCTCGGTGAAGGGAGCAAACCCTCGGTGAAGGCCGCCTTGCGCGTACTCGTCAAACGCGAACTTTTGCTCCAAGAAGCAGACGGTTCCGGGCTGGGCGCGGGGCTTCCCGCCAAAGCGCAAGCCCGAGCGGACGCTTTCCTCAAACGCCACTTTTCAAAACGCGTGCTGTGCGCGCATTTCACGGAGCGTGAGTATCGCGAAATGTACATCGTTATGAAGCCTCGCTTTGTGCGGGGAGAGCTCTTTGAAGTGGCAGAACTCCATTGGCGATGCGATCACAAAACCCAGGACGACCAGGAGGGTTGTCGCGCCCGAGCACACCAACACGCTGACCAACAATGGAAACCCATTTTGGCTGCCGTCCAGACGGTCCAGGACCTGAAAACCCTTCAACAAAAAGAGAGCGGAAATCCATCGCTCGTCTACCGAGAATCGGTCGTCCATAGGGCAGGAGCCGGACATGCCAACGCGCCCACGCACGTCGCTGAAGCCATCGCCAAACTCACTCCTAGACAGTCTACATCCGTCAACGGCCCCGACGGCGCGCGATTAATCGTCGTTGTCCACAGACGCCCTCCAGTCAATCGACAACTCGAGGACCCAGGGGTTCGCTCCGAGATCCGCGACGAATTGTGCCCACGTACCGTTCAATTCCACCGGAACAAATACGTGCATGATCTCATGCGAAACGCGTGGCTTGAGATCGTTGTAGACCAGCTGCCTGACACCAGTGACGTGCCAACCAAAACGACCCACGGAACCGCGGCAATTCTGTTGCAAGAAACCGCCGGCCGCTAGGCGCGATGAAGTAACGGGGTTAGACGCGCCGATCCAAGAATTGCTGAACAGCGCGGGGTAACTCCGCCAAGTTGGGCGTGATCATTTGAATCATCCAATCTTCAATCTTGGAGCGGAGTCGTTTGGCCAAGATGCGGGGGACACCAGGCACCCGTTCCGGATGCACAATCAACGTACCCTGTAGCCGAAATTGGCTGTGACCATCGCCATGAGGCTCAACAGCGTTCACTCCTCCGCATTCAAAAAGCCGGGCGAGGTAGGTGGTCTCCAGATGCCATTCCACTTGATGTTCGGCATCCACCCAACGAGCATGGTCGTGCCACGCCAGCATCTTTTGGGATACAAAAGGACGCACCGCCGCCGGCGCAGAGCGATCGTTTGCTTGCCAATGATTGAGCACACGGGTCACACCGGGAGACTCCTCTTCCCGGCTGAGTTCCTTGATGGCCGTAACCTGCGGCAAATAAGGCGCAAGGTCCGCCGTATGATCACGCAACACCTCGTAGACGCTCTGGATAGGATGGGAAATCACTTCAATGTGTTCAAATTCCACGGTCACCCCTCGTTCGCACCGAGATGGCATCCCGGACGAAGAGTGTCAAGCGTCGCGGCAAAGCAGGGTAGTCTTTGGGGCGCCCCACGGTTTCTATTGACGACCTGCCCGCTCATTTCTACGATCGGCCAATGAGTTCGCCTCTACAACGCGTTGAGCACGAAATTGAACGGTGGGACCGCCGACTCGTTCGAAGTTTTGAAGCAGCCTCAACCGACACAGTGGATGGGTTGGAGCACTTGATTGGGCTGCATTTACCGGACTCCTATCGCCGACTACTCCACACCATGAACGGGGTCCTGTTTCCAAACGGTCGTCTCTACTCCGCCCATGAGGTGGGTGCAGAGTGGAAGGCGTTTCAATCACAAATTACCCCCTTGTATGAAGCCGATCCTGACTGGCCACGTAGTCAGCAGCCTCCTGCAAGTCTTCTGCCTGTTGGCGCAGGAAGTGACGGACAATTTCGCTTGCTGGACCTTCGCACGTCCGGGCCCGAAGTGCTCTTGTGGCAGTCCCACGGTCGAGACTTTGTTACCACACACACGACCGCAGAAGCCTGGCTCCTGACCGAACTCAATCAACTCGCCTTGCACCATGACCACAACGGACGCCCTCGACCCATTCGAGGCCGGCAGGGAGCCACCATCCCCAGACGCTCGCTAGAGATTCATCTGAGCGAGGAGCCCAATGGTTCGTACGCAAAGCTTCAACTCGCCCATTGGCATGCCCAGTACAACACGCCCGAAGAAGCACTCTTCGCATACCGCGCGGCCACGGAAGGCACGCCTCCATGGGCTGTCACCCATTTCTATCTCGCCCGCTGGGCCATGCTCACAGGTCGAGCAGAGGAAGCTCGCCACGCGTTTCGACGTGCCTTGGCCATTCCGATCGACGACAACCCGCTAAAAAACAGCTTCCGGCTGGGCTATCGCCCGACAGCACACATGTGCTTGGCCCATCTCTACCAACGGGCAGGGCAACATCGGAAAGCGACCGAGCAGTTTCGCGCTGCGGACGCGGCCACCACGCGGTATGGATTGGGTGACTACGACCAAACAGACGAGTTCCGGCAGCTACTCGAAGCGGCCAAAACGAGTCGGATCACGCCTTTCCACTCTGAATGTTGAGTCGAATTTCAATGCCGTACGACTTGAGCTTGTTGTAGAGTGTCTGCCGTGTAATGCCCAACTGTCGGGCGGCTTCCACCTTGTTGCCTCCGGATTGTTCAAGCGCGGCCAAGATGGCCTTTTCTTCCAACTCGGCCAGTGTCATGCCCCGCAAATCCAAGACACAATCGCCCGACAGGCCCGTGGTGCGAGGACTTGAGCCATCGGTCAGTTCCGGCTTGTGCGTCAGGTGTGCCGGTGTGATGGTGTCTCCATCACAAAACAAGCATGCATTCATCATGCATGCTTCCAGTTCACGCACGTTTCCTGGCCACGAATACCCCCGGATCTGGGCCAACGCGCCTTCGGTAATTTTCTTCGGGGGGCCTCCAAAGTCAGCCGCTGCCGACCGCAAGAAGTGCTGAACAAGCAATACCATGTCCTCCTCACGATCCCGGAGCGCCGGCAGAGACACTCGCACCACATTAAGGCGGAAGAACAAATCCTGACGGAACAGCTTCTCCTGGACCATCGCAGAGAGATCTCGATTGCACGCGGCGACGATGCGCACATCCACCTTGTGTACCCGTGTCGACCCCACGGGCGTAAACTCGCCCTCTTGGAGCACGCGCAACAACTTCGCCTGCATGGCCAAGGGCATGTCTGCCACTTCGTCCAAAAAGAGGGTGCCCCCATCCGCCACCGAAAAGAGGCCTTTGCGTTCTCGATCAGCCCCGGTGAAGGCGCCTTTGGCGTGACCGAACAGTTCGCTTTCGAGCAGTGTCTCTGTCAACGCGGCGCAGTTTACCGACACAAATTGGCGGTTCTTACGGCGGTGACCATTGTAGTGAATGGCCTTGGCGACCAGCTCCTTGCCTGTGCCGCTTTCTCCCTCAATGAGCACCGGAATGTCCGTGTCCGTCACCCGATCCAACACATTGAAGACCCGCTGCAGTGCCGGGCTGGCGCCAATGATGTTCTCGTATCGGTAGCGCGTCTCCAGCTGGCTCCGCTGTTGTTCCAGATTCTTTTCCGCCTCCTCCAAACGCGCTGCCTGATCGGTTACACGCTTCTCCAGTCGGCTGTTGAGATCTGCAATTTGCTCATGCGACCGCTGCAATTCGCTGTTGGCGTGCTTCGCATCCTCATGAAGCGATGCATTGGTGATGGCCACTGCGGCCTGATCCGAAAAGGAACGAAGCACCTCCGAGTCCACATCGGAGAACGTGCTGGTCTGAAATCGGTTGTCCAAATACAACACGCCGATGACCTTGCTGTGAACCTTGAGTGGAAAACACAAGATGGAACGCAACTTCAATGTATGAACGGAGAGCATCTCACGAAAGCGATCATCGGCACTGGCGTCCACAGTGATAACGGGCTCGCCACCGATTAACACGTCCTTCGCAATGGAATGGGAGAGCCTGGATTTGGAGCTTCGAAGGGTCTCCTGGTCAATGTTGCGAGCAACACGCACCTCCAATTCGACCTCTTCGAGATCATCTGGATCCACGTCCTTGGGAAGCAGAATGATGAACCCCCGCTCGGCACCGGTCAGTGACACTGCGGAGTCGAGAATGAACTCCAACAGTTTCTTCGGATGGTGTTCACTGGCCAATCGCCGATTGATCTCCATCAGCCGCATGAATCGTTGATGAACTTCTTGTGCTTCAATGGTCAATTCTTGGTCCTCCGTATCCACCAACGTTGCTTCCCGTCGTAGTGTTGCGCGTTCAGATTCGGATAAGAAATGCTCCTGCGCCGTACCGGACAGTGCGGACGCCTGCAAATCGATTCGTTCTAGCGCTCGCTCATAATGCGTACGAGCGGTGTCCAACTGATCGCAGTGTCGAGCAATGCGCGCAAGAGCGCCTTCACAACGCCACGCCAGCGCGTCTTGGCCGCGCTCAGTCGCCATCTCCAACGCCTTTGTAAGGGCTGCGCGCGCTTCCTTCGACCGGTTCTCCTGACGATCCGCTTCGCCACGTAGAAAGAGCGCCCACGCCAGATGTTTTTCGGCACCGGACACTCTGGTTTGCTCTTCGACGGCAGTGGCATAGTGTCGCATTCCGTCCGTGTCAGCGTCGGTTCGGGCCACCATGCCCAAGTTAACAAGCGTTTCTCCCACCTCACCGGTGGCGCCCAGTTCCCGTAATTCATTCACCGCGGACGTCAACTCTTTGCGGGCCTCGTCCAACTGATGTTCCCCGTGGTACACCATGCCCCGTACCGCTCGATTGTACGCGACCAACAACGCCATTTGGTTTCGCGCAGCCTCCACGGCAGCACGTTCCACCCAATGCCTCGCCTCCGACAGTTGGCAATGTTCGACCAGCAAGTTCGCGAGGTTGCTGGCGGCTTTGGCCGTACCTGCGCCATCACCCAAGAGACGGGACGCGCGCAAGCTGGCCCGATAGTGATCCGCAGCCTCCCCGGTCCGACCGGTGACCTGCAGGACGGTTCCAATGTTCATCTCCGTCACGGCCATTCGCTTGCGATCGCCTGCCTGCACCGCCAGCGCTAGACTGTCTCGATAGGCCTTTTCGGCACGGGCGTAGTCGCCCTGACGCTGATGAACCAGCCCCATACCGGTCACTGCACGGGCACATGCACGCAAATCACCCTGGCGTTCGGCCGCATCCCGAGCCGCTTCAAATGACGGCAGCGCCTGGTCCATTCGGTCGGTGTAGTAATACACCAGGGCCTGAATGTCGCTGACCTCGATCAGCAAGGACTCATCGATCCCCTTCTCAATCACACGGGAGACGCTCCCCAGCGCAGCCTCGTATTGGCCCATCATGAGCTGCGTGCGGGCCAACAACACCTCCACTGCTGAAGAGGCGTCTTGTTGACTGGCGAGCGTGGAGGCCAACGTCAGCGCACCCGGGTAGTCCCCACGGTCATGAAGAACCCGTGCCAAACCCAAGGTCGCTTGAGCGCGCGCATCGTCCGCGAGTGTGCTCTCGTTGCTCAATGTCTCGAGCTCAGAAAGCGCCTCGTCAAATCGGCCCAAACCACGAAGAACCTCCGCACGCCGAAGCCGTAACGCGGCCTGAACACTGGAATCGCTGCTCATGGCGGCCGCCCACGACAGGCAACGGGCCTCCACGTCACCGTCATGACACATCCGGGCTTCATCGGCCGCGCGACAGGCAACGACCTCTCCTCGTGCGGCTAGTTCGCTCTCACCCAGACAGACCGCTTCGTGGGAATGACGCGCGACTACCGAAAGGCCAAATCCGTCCACACCTCGTTGTTCCAACTGGGCCAAGAGTGTGTTGGCAATGTGAGTGTGCAACTCCCGCCGTCGCTCGTCCGGCAAGGAGATACCTGCTCGTTCTGAAGCGTATCGCGCTTCCGACAGATCGGCTGCGACCGTAAGGCCGATCAATTGCCGGTCTCTAAGCGCGTTCAGATCATGATCCAGTTGCGCGTCGTCATGATCCGGCAATAGTGTGCTCAAGATCGAGATCGGTGCAGGTTTTCCGAGGACGCGCAAAAGCTCCAGCAACGCACGTACACTGGGCTCAAGGCCTTCTTCTCGGATAAGGAGTGCATCGCGTATGGAGTCGGGCATGGGCCCATCCAAGGCCTCCGGGTCTACCTGCAGGCAGCCGGACTCCACACGCAGTGTACCCCGTTCCACCATCGCGCCAAGGACGGTGACTACGTGTCCAGGAAGACCTTCCGTCAGCCGATACACCCCTTGGCGAAAGGCCTCCGGCAACGCACCCGCCATGGGCAGGAGGTGCTGTAGCCACGAAGCCAGCTCATCCTCCGTCAGCGGCTGGAGGTCCTGTTCAATCACATGGGGCGCCGTGGCGACATCCATTGCCCCAGCGTTACTCCTGGAAGAGACAAACAAACCCAGCCGAGGTCCGTTCTGGGGATCCAACGCTACACTTTGAATCGCACCCAGCTGATCAATCAGCACCCGAAGGGTCTGAACAGTGAGCGCGTCGGCTTCATTGGCGTCGTCCAATATATAAAGTGTGGGCCGCTGTTTGGCGGCCTCCAACAACTGTTCCACCGCCGCTTCAATGGCATCCAAGTGGTCACGCGCCTCCTCCATGGGATCCTGGTCGACGCCCACGCCGCGAAGCCATGTACGGATCGGTGCGAACGAATCGCCAAAGACAGCGCCCGCATGAACGACCCGAAGACCCGCCACTTTGGCTTCGCCGCCAATTTCCTGGAGCAAGCGGCTGCGCCCTGATCCGTCGGCTCCCGTCCACCAAACGCAAAACACGGGATGCTGTACTGGCTCCTCCGCAATAGCACGAACCCAATGCCGGGCCGTCTCCAAATGAGCGGATCTCCCAACGACGACGCCGCTACACAAATACCCTTTAAGCGTCTCGGCGGTTTCCGACTCCAAGTCCATCCCCAAAGCCGACGACAGCCGATCCAACGTCTCTCGTGCAGAGGCAGGACGATCGTCGGGACTCTTCTCCAACAAGGACAGGAGCACGGCGTCGACGGTGGGGGGAAGGGCCGGATTACACGTGCTGGGAACCGCTGGCACGGTCTCCAAATGCGCCCGAATGAGTGCTCCGGCGTCCTGATTATCAAATGGGTGCACACCGGTGAGGGTTTCGAATGCCGTGATCCCGAACGAATAGAGATCGGCCTGCGGCGACAGCGCCTCTCCCCGAATGCGCTCCGGGGCAATGTACCCTGCGGTACCAGAGGCCCGTCCCGAGGCTTCGCCAATGTGGCCGGCCAATCCGAAGTCGATCAAGCGCACGCTCGGCACGCCGTCCACCCACTCCACCAGGACATTGGACGGTTTGACGTCACCATGAACCACCCCACGCGCATGCACGTACTCCAAGGCACGCAAGAGTTGAATGAGTAATCGTCCCCGACTGGCCGTTGATCCGTCGACGACCGCCTCGTCCAATTGCTGACCATCCACAAATGCTTCCACCAAATAGGGGCCATCGGCCTCGGTACCGAAGTCAAAGACATCTGCTAAGTGGGGGTGCGACAACTGGCGAAGGGTATCGAACTCCTTCGACAACACCGTCACATCGACGTCGCCGTGAAGTCGCTTTAGGGCCACAAGCCGACCCTCTCGGTGCCGGTCTTCCGCCAAGAACACGTCGCCTTCTCCCCCAGTCTCAATGGTACGAAGGACGCGATATCGGGTCGAAAGCATGCCCCAAGATGACAAATTATTTTACATGTGTCTAGAGATGCACAAGATTTCATGGCCCCGTTTCCACAGTAAAATAGACCTATTCCCATTGTTTACTAAGGGTTATGCCTACTATTTAAACTGGCAGGGATCTTGCTCCTAGTACATGTTGTCTTGCCATCGGTTTGCCTTGTAAGCTGCTGGGGCGAAACTCCTGGGTTCGGAGGACAAGGGATTGAGACGAGTGTTGACCCACAAAACTTGGATCGGAATCGTGCTGTGTTTCGGCATGGTGGGGTGTGTGGTGGAGCCGCTTCCATCTCCCATTGCACCGGATGGCACGAAAATCGTGTTGTCGAGCCTGACCGCCGACTCCGATGAGTCGACCGAAGGCTCCGTCGCTATCCTGGGATTGCCCGACGCTGTGAATGGGTACGGAACGGTTCGCATCGTCAATGAAAGGGACATGAGGACCGAGTTTATTCAGAGCACGGTGGAAGGTTCCTTCGTCGGGACCCTGCTGGCCAAGGGCGGAGATGTCCTCATCGTGAGCTACTTGGTCGAAAGCTTCGAGAGCCGGACGATCGAAATTACCGTCCCGCAATACACCACCGAAAAGGAGCAGGACGGCCAACTGGCAGGTGCTGGGCCGAGACAACCGAACGACGATTTTGACGAAGCGGTCCAGGATCCGGCTCCCGAGACCAACGGTGAACCTCCTCCCGTGCCCCCCGTTGCGGATGCGGCCGAATCGCTCTTTGAGCTGCTCGGTGACGGACTGGTGCGGGTTCAGTCCGGCCCCGACTTTATCGGTCCCAACCACACGCTCTTTGTGGGTAACCTGGTCACGGGCGAAACGTTTGCGACCGTCGCTGATGCCGAAGGTGCCGTGGACATTACCTTCCCGGCTGAGCCCGGCGACCGGATTCTTATGTTCTCTGCATCCCCCGACGATCCGGCTCAAACGAGTCCTGTCACCGAATACCAAATCCCATTTGAATAGTCCGAAAATGAATGCGTAGACGCTTTTGCGGGAAGCTACTTGGACACCACGCCCAACGGTTTGAGAACGCCCTCCGAATAGACCTTAAACGCGGCCTTGTCCTTTGCATTCTCCCGAGCACGAGCCACGATCACATCGCCTTGTTTTTTTCCTTGGTCGAGCATCGCGTTCACTTGCTTGAGCTCTCGTAGCACCTGACCGCGGAAACCGTTCCAACTCCCCCAACCGACGCTGATCTTGCCGTTGATGAGAAAGGCGGGCGTTCCCCGTGCGCCGAGCGCTTCGGCCATGGCACTCTCACCCTGAATGCGAGTGCGGAGCGAAGTGGATTCAAAGTCCTTCTTGAAACGATTCATGTCCAGTCCCATCCGCTCGGCATACGCAAACAAGCTCAGTCGATCCAGCGCGCGCTGGTTCTGAAAGAGGACATCGTGGAAATCCCAGAACTTTCCTTGCGCATGAGCCGCCAAGGAGGCCGCAGCCGCAGCTTCCGCGTTCTTGTGCATCTTGAGTGGGTGTTGATAAAACGTCACCCGCACATCTCCTGGCCACTCTTCAGCGATCTGGTGGGTTGCCTCCACCGCCCGCCTGCACACGGGACACTGAAAATCGCTGATCACTGTCACATGCACCTTGCTCTTCTTGGGCCCAAAGGCCGGCGCCAACTTCGGATCGGTGCTCGCCTTGACTTTGCCACTCACCGTACGCTCGGGAGCGTCATCGGGGTTGGACGTTCGGCGTGGCGGTTGTGCCGCAGTACCGAGGCGCGTTGGGGGTGGAGGACTCGGCTGAACGGGTACCGGGGCAGGCTGAACGGCCACTGGCGCGGGCTCTACCGTCGGTTCTGGAGTCGCTTCGGCCTTACCGACCGGAACCGATGCCGAGGTCACCGTGGCCAACCGATTCGTGGACCCACTGGGCGACGTCGCTGTCGCTGTCGTAACGGCCAACGTGTCGATACTGCGCGCAAAGAGAAACATCCCTACGGCCGTCGCGGCCAACAACACAGCGCTAAGCTCTCGTGGTATCATCGTGGAATCCTACGTATTCGCCCGTACGATACGAAACACAGGGTC
>Ga0310121_10003771_pt1 | contig 13724 bp, 6 predicted proteins | sample CB27_Tmax_986_MG_FD_203504 | JGI IMG/M metagenome (GOLD analysis project Ga0310121, IMG submission 203504) | Marine microbial communities from Western Arctic Ocean, Canada - CB27_Tmax_986 | ecosystem: Environmental > Aquatic > Marine > Oceanic | place: Canada: Western Arctic Ocean | collected... | reverse complement strand
TGGGTTTTGTCTTATAGCCCGTTGTAGCGTACCTTTCGCAGCCGTACAAATAGCATAAGACAACCGAGGGCCAACAAGACTCCTCCGGGTTTGAGTCCGCGAGATTGTGGGCCCGTCACAACGCAACCACATCCATCGTCCGCCGGGTTGGCGAGGTTGGGGGTCGGTGGGCAGTTGGAACCCACGCATTGCGTCGGTTCACACTGGTTGTCTACTGAACAGGTAAGCCCATCGCCACACTCGCCACAAATTCCACCACACCCATCGGCGCCGCACTGCTGACCATCACATTGGGGCTGGCACGTTGAGGTGACACACTGGCCGTCTCCGGTGCAATGAAAATCTTTGGGACAGACGCCGCAGACATTGCCGCAACTGTCGGGACCACAAGACTTGCCGCTACAGGACGGTACACATGCTTGGTCACTGTTACAGTCATACGAACCATCGGCGGCCATGGCGCAAACCAGTCCTTGAGCTTCACAGTTAATTTCACCGAGACTGCCCGCGGTCGTGCACCATTTCAGAAGATTTCCTTCGCATATCCCGCTGGACGGAATGCCGTCACAAGGATCCACGACATTGGCCGTACACAGTCCGTTGGTGCATGTTTCCGATTTCCCGCAGACGCCGCAGTGACCACCGCATCCGTCATCCCCACATTCTTTGTTGGTGCAATCTGGAATGCACGGATTGACCGCAGCACATTGGCCAAACTTGTCGCAGCTCTCTCCGTCGGGGCAGGTGCCACAAAAACCATCACATCCGTCGTCGCCACACTGTTTTCCTTCGCATTTTGGCTGGCAATTGGTGGATGTGCAAACACCTTCAATGCACTCTTCGCCTTGTAGGCATAGGCCGCATTGACCACCGCATCCATCATCCCCGCACAGCTTTCCGGTACAGTTGGGAACACAGACGATCACACACTGTCCATCTTGGCAAAGGCTTCCGTCTGCGCACTGTCCGCAACTTTCACCGCACCCGTCGTCCCCACACGTTTTTCCGGCGCAGTTGGGTGTACAAGTGTTCGGAGGATCCCCTCCGCACATCTTGGGATGCTCCGCGGGCCCCTCACCACCTTCAGTGTTGCAGTTGTACCATTGGTTGTTGCTGTCCCATCCGCATTCGCCCGCGTCACAGTCCATGGTGAAAATCGTGTTGTTTTCACACCAATTGAGTTCGTCGCCGTCACAGCAGCCTTCGAAGGAAACGCCATCACAAGGATCACCGGGCGTGGTGTCGACACATTGCCCCTCACTGCATGTCTCTTCCTGGTTACAGTTGCCGCACACGCCGCCACAGCCGTCCGGGCCACATGTCTTGCTCGCACAATTGGGCGTGCAGGTTGGATCGGGTGGGTAGCAGTTGTAGTTCGGTGGTGTCGACCCCTCTTTGGCTTTGCACACCAGGTCCAGGGTCGAACAATCAAACTCCAAGATCTCGTCGTTGTCACACCACAGCAAGATGTTGGCTTCGCACACACCGGCAAAGGTAATGTCTCCACAGCCTTGCACTTGTTCGATGCATAGATTGTTCTCACAATTTAATCCATCGTTGCAGGCACCACAATTTCCGCCACAATCATCGGAGCCGCACTCCTTGTTGGCGCAGTCTGGTTGGCAAACGCATTGGTTCGCGACGCACTGTTGGGAATCCTCACACGAGCCGCAATTTCCGCCACACCCATCATTACCGCACTGCTTTCCGTCGCAGTTTGGCTGGCACGAACCTGCGCAGGATTTTGGGTTGTTACCCGTCGGATCTTCCCCCGAATATCCGCATTGGTACCATCCTTCGCCGCTGTTTCCATTGGCGTTCCAGCCGCATGCTGAGGAACAGTTTTGTACGACGACTTTAGCGCTCGCGCAGTACTTCAACTTCTTGTTTTCACAACACCCTTCAAACGAGACCCCGTCACAGGGGTCGTCATACACGCACGTACCATCCATGCACTGCTCCTGGTCAGCACAAAGGCCGCATTCACCGCCACAGCCATCGGATCCGCATTGGGAACCGTTGCAGGTCGGGACGCAAACCGAACCGCATGCCATTGGAGCATTGGATGGACCGGCTCCCGAGCCACCACAGGCATACGCCTTAATCGTATCGTTCCACCCACAGCCCGTGGATCCACAGGACTGGGTGGTTTCGCTGCCATTCTTGCAAATATGCAGTGTGTTTCCATCGCAACAGCCTTCGAAGGCCAAGTCGCAGGTATTGCCGCCTGTGTCGCTGGGCTCACACGAGAAATCTCCGTTGCAGATGGACGTGGCAGCCGGCTCGGTTTGGTTCAGGGAACCGTTGGGGACCTTCATGGTGATGCAGTGAACGGCTCCACCCGAGGGGATGATTCCCGTGGAGTCAATGGCAACATGCTGCCATGTTGGCATCACTTGTTGCCAAATCGACATGGCTGCTTGCTGGTAGGTGGTTGAGTCTGTGTACACCGGGATCAGGTTTACGCCGTTGACGAAGAGCGTATTGGCGTACGTACGCCATACGTCCTGGTTCGAGTTGGACGGCATGGGAATTCGGGTGACCGTCAACGAAGAGCCGTCATTGAGCGTCGCCGCGTTGAGGATGTCGGCATTGTCATCGAGGATGCCTTTGTTCGTAAAATCCTGCGACGATTTGTACTCACTGAGCACCATGCTGTTTTTGGACGTCAGTTTGGCGAACATGTCCGAGTGGGTTGTGCCCTCGTTTTGAAGCGGCTTCATGACGGTTTGGGTTTGGCAACCGAGATACTCTTTTTGATATTGGTGCACTTTGCTTTGGCTCACACCGCCGTACCAATAGACGCCTTGTGAGTAGTAACAGTTGCCGTATCCATCGGTGATGTAGGTGCCGCCTTCCCAGGAGAGCGGTTGGCGATAGACGTTCGTTCCCCAACTGTTTGCGATGTGCGTGGGGATGGCGTCGTCATACACCCGGGCGTGGTAATACTTTGGGTCCACAAACGACACGGTTCCGTCAGGCGAACGCACCGAGAGTGGGCCATAATCACGCATCCAGACGGAGTTGTTGGGAAGGTCGACGTAGTTCAGACCAGCGGTGCTGACTCCGTACTGACTGACAGCCGCTTTGAATTGCTGTTTTGATCCATCGCCGTCGTGAACGATGTAGATGCCAATGTTGGTGGGAGCAGATGCGGCGATAATGTCTGCGAATAGCTTGCTCGAATACCCCGTCCACGTGAGCAACAACGCTTGACTATCGGCCCATTCCGAGGAAGCTCGCATGGGTGTTTTTGGCGCATTTGTAATGCCGTAGGTGCTGGGATAGGACCACTTGTAGTTGTCGTATTGATCCGCTTTGCCGGCCCCATCTCGCTCGCCCGCCAATGGATAGGCCGGAAGCATCGGTCGCTTGTTGGTCGACAACCTGTCGGTTTGTGGAGCAGAGACGGGTTCGGAGTTCACTCCTTCTCGAATGTCGCTGCAGGCGAGGCCCAGGCATAGAAAAAGAATCAACCAGCTAGTACTACCTACAGTCAACAACCATCGCATCGCTACCTCCGCATCCAACCGGCAGTCATCTTGTGCGAAGCCCCTGTTGCGAGTCAAGGAACAAATCGGTGGAATCATGGGATTTCCGCCCTTCAAAACGGCGTCTTGACACGACCACCAACCGCCCGTTAGCGTCCCTTTGTACTATGCACGGACGGAACGGCGCGCGAATGCGGTTTGGGTACCAGAATCAGGACAAGTGTTTGTGGCGTCTGAGTCGTTGGCGAGGACTCGGTCTCACGGGGTGCATGATCGTGGTCTCATTGTTGTGCGTAGGATGCGTCCCCAAAGGGACGAAAAATCCCGACGCAAAACGTGATTTCTTGGGTGAATTTGAGCGACTTAAAACCTCCACAAGAGGTCAGTGTGCATGGTCAAAAGGCTTGGCGACATTGGCCAGTAGCAAGGTGGATGAGTTGTTCTACATATCCGAAGACTTTCGACCGGGCAGAGTCCGTTGGCGGCGGTTTAGGAAGGCACTCAGTGAGTGTTGGAAGAGCGATCTGGAGAGTCCAATGGGTGTGGAACCCATCGATGTCTCTGGGCTCGCAGCCCATTATGATGATGATGGCCTTTCTGACCACAAGGAGCTGCTTGCGGCCACAATCCGTTTAATCGAATCGTACAGCGAATGTGGTCCTCTCAACGCCGATGAAATGTCCGGATTCGATGGTCGGGGTGTGTCGGACGAAGGCCGGGCATGGGCGAGGGATCGCATGATGATCATGAATGAGATCCGCGTCATTGTTCGTGGTGAGCTCGCGCGGCGAAGTGAATCGATCGATTCCATGATGGAAGGCGTCCGTACGGAGAGTGCGACTCTGTCTGAGAAAGTCGATGAAGTGTCGAAAACGCTGGAGTCGGACTATTCAGCCACGACATTGGAGAAAGAGCATGTGCGCAATCAATCGACGACGATTCGGAGTCGGCTCGCGGCGCTGAATGATCTGCTGGTGCGCTGTGAACAGGAAGTGCGGGCAAGCACCACAGATTTATCCACGTTTGACCAAGTCATTGAAGGGGCGATCAGGCGAATCGGTCGTCGACGTTAGGGTTCATCGTTTGTGTCGGGGAAGTGGGCGAGCGCTTTGTGAATCCACAGCAGCGCCCTTTCGCTGTCTTCCTCGCGTGTGATAATGCAGCCCCAGCCGCGCGTTGCTTGAAACAACCCATCAAAGGTCGTGTCTCGATACGATTGGATGATGTGTACGATGCCCTCCGCTTGGAGTACATCATGGAGAACCTGCGCTTCGATTTCGTTGGATAGGACGTGAACGCGCGCCAGCGGCCCATCCTCGGGCAGGAATGAGCCCGTTTGTCCTCGAAGCCAACGTGTTGTCAGCGTATCTGTGCTCATCCCATCGATCTCCCTGAAACGCGGCCAATAACCAACACAACTCTTGCTTTCATCATAAGGCTTTGACGGTCGAAAGAGGAGGAGTTTTGTGTGAGGTTACGACGAGCCCGGAATGATGAGTCCTCCGTCCTCATCGCCTACGGGGGTCGACGAATGCGGATCCCTGGAGTTCATCGCCGCCACAAACGCCTCGGCATCAAAGAGATCGGTTAGCGCTTGACGGGCCCATGGGATTGTCAACACCGATTGGCCCACATCCATGAGCGCGTTGGCGGTCGCCATAGCAACGTGTGACAAGTCTGTTTTCTGCTGTACTTGGAGGACATAAGCCGCGTCCAGGAGACGATTTGCCATTCGATGCCGAAAATCGGTGTCGAACGTCTCTTCCACGATTCGTTCCAACTCAGTCAGTACGCGTTCTTTGCGCTGATGATCGTTGATCAGAACAGGACTATCCATGGCATTGCGAAGTCGTTGGCCGGTCTCACGCGTCCATTTTGGTTCCATGATGGGTCGATCGGCGGGTCCGATGCGGTACGTGTGTGGTTCACGACGGGTGTCGGTGTGGCCAAAGAGCTCGGGACCTCGGTGGATAAGGTTGGGATCAACATCAGGGATCCGAGCGTAGATGGGGTGTTCATCGTCTTGGCTTGTGTTTCGAAACAGGTCGCTAAAAGCGTGGTAGTCTGATGGGAATTCCTTGCCCAATTGTCGATGAATTTCAACCGCTTCCCGAAATCGAATCCGTACCAATGCCGGCTCAGCTTGTACGAGAAATTCCGACGATTGCACGTTTTGCATTCGTCCGATTTCCTCCACCAGATTCGACAACTTTGTTCGACTCACATTGGGGATGGCAAGAAAGTTCGCCAAGCCGGTGGTTTCGTGGGCCAGGGCATAGACAGCGGCCATGGATCCGCTCGTGTGTTGACCGGTCAAAATCAAAAACCGGGCACCCGATGGATGCGGAACACTCATGTAGGACGGCAACGCTTCGCGCGCAATCTTGATGGTGCCCGCATGACCCGATTCATCCGACCAGCGTTTCCCTTGAGATCGGAGTCGATGCAAGGTCTTCCCGATGGCTTTTCGAATGCGTTTAATCGCAGTCAGTTGCGACAGTTTGAGGCCATCGTCACGGTCCACAAGAATCGTGACCAGTGCGGCCAACGCCTCCGTGGGGCAACCCACAAGCGCCGTGGGATCGCTTTGTGTGGCTGGTGTGTCTAAGAACTGACGACACAAGGTGACCCACTTCTCCTGATCTTCGGGGGGGTGTTTGGCGCCGGTCAGCCATTGAGGATCAAATGTCATAGGATGAAACTCTAGCGCAAGACCGGTCAATTCACCAGGGCACTTTTTCTGAGATGGGGGCAATTGTCCTCATCTCCAAGGATACCGTGTAAACGAAGTGCTGTTATGCATTAATAATATTTTCACATAAGAAATTCGTTGGCTTTTCATGGGATCAATCCCCGTTGTGGTGTATCGACACCAAGAGACTATGACAAGATGTCACGGTTTTTGTGGATAAGTGGGTGGTTCCCCCAAGGGGATATTTTTTAAAATATAATAAAATCCAAATGTTACAGTGCATTATCGAGGATTGGATCGAATTCTGCATTGGCAGGGGGGACCGAGACGACTCGGCAGCCAGGGCAATGTAGAAGTTGTTGTTTCTGTTATTCATGTTGTTGGTTGGCTGTTGAAAGTGGACTCGATTGGAACAGGGTTCTCGTAAGTTGCTGCTGTGGATATTGTTGAAGAGCCCTCGAATGCGGACGCTGTGTTGATGTTTTCCAATCGATCTCTTGTTGTCGAATCGTTCTCGAATTTGCGGGTGTCGGACGTGGGTTGCGTCCAGTCACACTAAAGAGGAGGGTCGATCGACCTTCCTCTTTTTTTGTCGCAAAAAACCTCCCTCGGAAAAATGCTCCACGAACTCGAACTCCTGGCCGCGTCGTAGTATGCTCACGGGTAGCTAACTACAACAGTGGAATGGAAGTGTTCGGCTTGGTTGTCCGAACAGAGCAGGGGCGTTGCCGATGTCACAATTTGAGATACCTGCTGATCAGCTCGAAACAGCGTCGGCCCAAGAGGTCTTGGAATGGGCATTGCCTCGCTTTGGGGACCGTATCGCCATCGCTTCGAGTTTTGGCGTTGAAGACGCCGCATTGATTGACATTGCAGTCCAGATTCGATCCACGGTCCGCGTCTTTTGTCTGGACACGGGCCGACTCCATCAACAGACCTACGATCTCATGGACCGTATTCGGAATCGGTATGGGTTGACCATTGAGGTTCTCTACCCCAGTACACCCGATCTTGAATCCATGGTTCGTGAGCATGGTATCAACCTATTTTACGACTCCATTGAGAATCGACGGCGATGCTGTGATGTGCGGAAGGTGCAGCCGCTACGGCGGGTCTTGTCCACGTTGGATGCGTGGGTGACGGGACTTCGGCGAGAGCAAAATGTCAGTCGAGCGAACATCGCAAAGGTTGAGGTAGATCACGCAAATGGAGGGTTGTTGAAGATTAATCCATTGGCGGATTGGAGCCATGATCAAGTGTGGGCGCATATTCGCGATCACAACGTTCCCTACAACACGCTCCATGACGAAGGCTATCCGAGTATTGGTTGTGAGCCATGCACACGGCCAGTCCAAACGGACGAAGATCCGCGCAGTGGACGATGGTGGTGGGAAAGTACCGAAACGCGGGAATGTGGCCTTCATGTCGAGGACTAATGAGGATATTTCGATGAGGTTTTTTCCACGTCGATTTCATTCGTTGGGTTGTGGATCGCAGCAGCCGAATGGGAAAAGTGCTGACACTGCGGTGCAGCACGCGGAAGAGACAGCACTGGAGGAAGCCCCTTCGCGGGTAGATAGGGAAAAAATATTCTTTATTTATTTCAGTAGTTTACGTTCTATTTTCTATAGATTTGACTTCCATGTGAGGCTGGGCGAACGTATAGTCGTCACAGAGGAAAAAACCGTGTCGTGCCATGTTTCTGGTGTAATGACCGCTCGTTGTAGTGGTCTGAATCCGGTGGCATTTGTCGACAGGTTGAGTGTGCGAGTTCTCGGGAAGTGTGTGTGGGCTGCATTAGTCCACGGCGTTAGCCGGGTGGTTTTGCTTTTGAATAGTCAACTGGTGTGCCGATGTTTTGCATCGGGCGTGGGGGTCCCTCGGACTGTTCGCAAATGCTTGCGAACAGCGGATGGGATTTTTTGCGTTAAATGCTCTCTATAAATGAGACATTTGCGCCGTTGATGAACGCGTCAAAAGAGGGGGACGCATGAATCAATACGGACGCCGCGCGTGGCTGGTCGCAATGGTGCTTGCGACAAGTGGATGCGCGGAAATGCCATCAATGACACCCGACGTGGTGGGTGAGTTGCCCGGAGAGATACGGTTTCGAACGTATCTCGGCGCGGTCACAACACCTACGATCCAAGTGACGGGCCCCATTGAGTTTACCGAATTTGTGATGACTGGACCGTTGACGCCCATCGAGATGACGTGGACGTCCAACGTAGCCGATGAGATCTTGGCAGGGACATACAAGCTCGCCGTGTACGATATGGGCAATTTGCTCCTGTCTGATCAGACCGAATCCCCTCTTACGGTCAATCTTACGTACGGCGATCACTGGCTGACCTATGAACTTCAGGATGCTGACGGCGTGCCCATTGATAGTCCCACTGCAAGGGACAGCTATGTCTTGCGTGTGTCCAAAGCGTGTGTTGTGGACGTCGATTGTGAGGACAGCTACCTGTGCACCAATACGTTTTGCCAGCCCACCGGATTTAACAAAGGGAAATGCAAGTGGACCAGTCCGGTTACGGATGTGTGCTGTGAACACGCCTATCAATGTACATACGGTGAGTACTGCGATACCACCGATGATGCGTGTGTTGTGTGTTTGACCAACGAACATTGCGATGATGGCAGCGTGTGCACAACCGACACGTGCACCGATGGCACGTGTACGAACGTAAAGACCGATCCCTTCTGTTGCGACTGTACGGTTACAAGCAACCCCAATTACACCATCGACAAGCAATGCACTGATGGGAAATTCTGCACTCAGGAAGGGTGCGATTGCGGTATTAACAAGTGCACCTACAGCGCAAAGACGTTTACCCAAGGCGCTTGTTGTGAAACGGACGATCACATTTCTTGTGACGACACGGACGCATGCAACTTGGACTTCTGTGTTGCCAATATATGTAGGCATGCGCCGCCTTTGCACGCCATCAGTGGTTGTTGCAACGCGGATGTGGACTGCCAGGATGGCAACGTTTGTACGATTGATACGTGTTCTGTGGGCGTCAATCTTTGTGAATTTACGCCGGTCAATGATCCCAACTGTTGCAATACCAGCTCCGACGTCAACTGTGACGACAACGATCCCACCACCATCGACTCCTGTATTTCCTTCCAGTGCGTGCACACCCCCGATCCCAATTATTGCAGCATCGCTGCCCAGAGCGACATCGTCATCAATGAGTTGATGATCAACCCGGGTTATGTCTTTGACACACTGGGTGAATGGATTGAGTTGCACAATGTAACCAACGATCCTGTCGACATCGATGGATGGAAACTGGTGGATCCAGGCAGCGCTGCGCCCGACATCGTGTTGGGCAACGGCACTCCGTTGATCGTCCCCGCCAAGGGGTACGCATTGCTCTGCCGAAACGATGACCCCTCGGAAAATGGTGGCGCGACGTGCGATTGGGAATATGGCACGTCCTTCACATTGTCCAACAGTGGCGATGGGGACTGGGTTGTCATCAAATCGGCCGACGGCCAGGTGCACGACACGGTGCACTACGACATCGGCCAAAACTTCCCCAACCCCAATCAAAACGCGTCTATTGCGCTGATTAACCCCCAATCAGACAACAACTTGGGCGCTTCCTGGGCTCAATCCATCGCAGACCTGGCGTGGGGTACCAGTACAGACATAGGCACCCCCGGCGCGAAGAACATCGATGTGTACTCCTTATTTGTTGTCGCCAAATGCCAGGAATCACCCGATGACATCTGTACGACCGACACGTGCCTTGACAATCAATGTGCACATGTTGCCGTCGAGAGTTGCTGCAACAATGTGGCCGATTGCCAGAAACCGACGCAATGTCACACAGCAGATTGCACCGCCAATCTGTGTTCATTTACGCCGATTCAGGCGCCTGCGTGCTGTCTCGAAGATTCGGTTTGTGACGATGGGCTGTTTTGCAACGTCGACAAGTGCATTGGATTCAAGTGTCGTCACGGACCCGACTTGTCCAAGCAAGGGACCAATTGCTGCGACACCGACAATGACTGCGGCAGCTCGAACAATCAGTGTGTGAGCAACAAGTGTGACGTGCAGTTGAAACAATGTGAGCCACCCGAGGTTAAAGCCGGACCGAACTGCTGCACGATCAACACGGGCGTCTTCGCTTCTCAAGAATGTGATGATGGGGATCCGTCCACGAAGAACATGTGCAAGGACTACCAGTGCATTTACGAGCCCGACAAGATCTACTGCGATGCGGAGGTTGGCCAGGGCGGCAAGAACAACTGTGCATTGGATCTCGATCCGTGCACAGACACGTCTTGTGATGAAGGGACGAACACCTGCTTGTTGGCGACCGATCCCAGTTGCTGCAAGGAGCACGCGGATTGCAGCGACAACAATCCATGCACGATCGATGTCTGCACCGGCAGCAACACGTGTATTAACGAAGCCAAGTTCAATTGCTGCCTGAAGACGACCGAAGCGGCCAACTGCGACGATGGGGATCCGTGCACGACCGATACCTGTATTGGCGTAACGGAGAAGAACGATTTCGGCCAAATATACCAAGTGGGTACGTGCCGCTCCGTCAAGCAAAGCGCGAGTTGTTGCACCCAAGACAGCGATTGCGATGACAAGTTTGCGTGTACGACCGACACCTGTGATGTGGGTGCCAACACCTGCAAGAACGAAGCGGTGGTGTTGGCCGAAGGCAAGGTCTGCTGTGATCCATACACGACCAAAGCGTCTGTTAATACTCAGTGCAACGACGGCAATCTGTGTACGCTGGAGGCCTGCGTCAGCAATGTCTGCACGCACGAAGACAAACCCGCAAACTTATTTGGAAAGTGTTGTGATATCAACAACGTATTGGGCCTGTCAGAGGGAAATCTGTGCGATGATGCCAACCCATGCACAGTGGACAAGTGCATCTACGGGCGTTGTCGGAATTTGGATTTTGGTTCGGCCACTTGTTGCAACAGTGACCCGGACTGTCCAGACGATGGCAACTCCTGCACAGTAGAGTATTGCTCGAATGCGGGTACCGCTGAGGGTGGCGCCTGTTCGTACAACATCGCCACTCCCTGCACCGTCACCTTGCCTTGGAGTGAGACCTGGACCGGGGCCAGTGCGGAGGACGGTCTCGACCTGAAAGGCTGGGAGGTCTGGAACAACCCTGGAGCCAGCTCGGACACCGTTGCCAATTGGCAGGTCACCAAGCTGAACCAATTGGGTGATGACGAACATGTGAAGTTTAACTGGACGCCAGCCCAACTGGGGTACAGCTCCTGTTTGCTCAGCCCGCGTATTGATTCGTCGTTGTGGACAGGTCCGCAGATATTGGCCTTCCTCGATGAGCATTTTCTGTCCATTCAGTTTGAGCATGCGCTTGAACTCAACGCGACCGACGCCAAGGTCAGTGTCTTTTCGTTTGAAGCGCCCGAGAACGCGCCCTTCCCACCCACGGACTACGATCTCATTGGTCAAGAGGGGACGGAATCGACCTGGTCCCAACTCAATCGCACGGAATACTCGGTGGACTTCATTGAGAACCTGGCCACATGGGATCTGTCCAAAGGCGTTCATTACGGGAAGAAAAATACGCGGTATGCCTTCTGCATCCAAGGGGACAACTCCACCAAGTTGAAACAATGGGAAGTGGACTTGGTTCGGGTCGGTTTCGGAAAGGCTCCGTATTGGGGGGGAGCCGGTTATGCCGAGCCTCCACAAGAGATCATTGCGGTTCTTGGTCAGAAAAAAGAGGTCATGGTCACCTGCAAACAAAATGACCAACAGACGGATCCCTATGTGGTCTTCATCAAGTTCAACATTCTGAAGGGACCGTCGCACATCAAGTTCAAGAAAGAGCAGGCGCACTGGAATTTTGACCCCAAATGCACCAGCACAACCGAAGGATTTCCTTTTGCTTGTCCAAACGGCGACACGTTCCACAATTGGATCGTCATTGACAGCGATGACTCGGATCTCGTGGGTCCCCATACGCTCAAGATCAACTGTACTGACGGGTTCTTTGAAGCGCGTAGGACCATCGACATTGAGCAACTGCTCGGTTCGGGCTACTTGGTCTGGCAACCCGCCGGCGTGACGAGTCCTGCCGGCCAGGCCATTCACGCCGCCATTCGTGCGTATGAGAACCGATCGGCACACTTGATCAAGCGCTTGGAACTCTACACACTAGACAACCTGAAAGCGCTGGACGGTGTCTTTGTTGTGCTCGGTAATCGCGGTGCCAATCACACGATGACCGCCGAGGAGATCGCGAAGCTGCAAGCCTACTTGCAGGCCGGTGGACGCATCTACATTGAGGGTGGCGAAGCGTGGGTGGATGATGCCCAGACGACGTTCCACAGCTTGTTCAATACCTATGGGGTGATCGGTGCGGATCCGGTGGAGCGCGATCTGACCGGTCGAAACTTCCTGGCCAATTCGCAGCAGGGCTACAAGAACGTTTGGCCCATCGTCACGGACAATGCCTTTGTGAATAGCTTCGTGGATCCAATCTCGGCCAACTTGGGTACCAAGGCATTCAGTATTCTGCGCAGTGGTACCGATCCGGCCGAGTTGGGCAATGTCGATGTGATGATCGCCTCGGAGCAGCAGCCGGCAAACGAAGCGCTCTTTAGGACTGTGGCGGCCTCGATCAGTTACGGTGCGCTCAAGAGCAACGCCGTGACCGGTATGTCACCGCCAACCGTCATCGAGAGGATCATCGATTTCTTTGAAAATGGCCACCCGGGTTGTAGCACCAACTGTGTACCCAGCTTGCCCGATAGCTGTGTATGTGATGACAGCGATCCGTGCTCGTTGGACAATTGCATTTTGGATACCAGTACGTGTGGGTCCAGTCCCATTCCCAACTGTACTCCGTGCCTCACGGACGCGGACTGTGACGAGGACCAAGCGTGCAACTTGGTCACCAAGATCTGCATGGAGATCCCAGGGACCATGTTCCACAAGAAACTAAACCTGGGACTCGATACTGGTGCTGGGAATACGTCGGTGACCATTCCGATGCATCTGACACCGACGCCCGGAGTGAACACCATTGCCTCGCTCAATGTGAAGTTGAAGATCAATCACACTTGGCGGGGTCAGGTCCAAATTGACGTGACCAAGAGCGGTAAGACCTACCTGCTGAGAAAACAAAAACTGTCCGACTCGGGCGACAACATTTACGAGACATGGGAGCTGGGGGTGGCCGCACCCATTACGGATCCAGCCAACGGTGGTTTCACCTTTGATGAAACGTTCAAAGGTCTGAATGCCGATGACGGTCCGATCGATGATCATATCTGGAAGGTCATCATCACCGACACGAAACCGGGCTCAGGGAGTGGATTGATCACCGATCTGTACTTCTTCATTGTGGATGAGGGGTTCTTGTGTACTCCCGAGACTTTTTTGACCGACTGTGCTGATGACACCGTGTGTACAGTCAAGAGTTGTCCCGACGGGATATGCGTCAAGAAGGCTTTTGATTGCGACGACGACAACGCGTGTACGACCGAGACGTGCGATTCGATAGTGCAATGTATTT
>Ga0310121_10003770_pt1 | contig 13724 bp, 11 predicted proteins | sample CB27_Tmax_986_MG_FD_203504 | JGI IMG/M metagenome (GOLD analysis project Ga0310121, IMG submission 203504) | Marine microbial communities from Western Arctic Ocean, Canada - CB27_Tmax_986 | ecosystem: Environmental > Aquatic > Marine > Oceanic | place: Canada: Western Arctic Ocean | collected... | reverse complement strand
GCGCGCTGTGGAAACCGTGGAAAAACGGCGACATCAAGCAGACGACTCTTGGCGTCGAGTTTTTCCACCGTTCCCACAACGCTTGGGAAACTCCTCCGGACGGAGTTTCCCACCGTTTCCACCGCTTCTACGACGAGATACACCCACCGAAGAATGAAACTCCAAGACTCCAAAAGTGTAACCTATGTGCCCGGGAGAAATTGTTGCCTATGAATCGGAAGCTACAACGGTCATGGCTCTGTCAGGGTTGCTAGCGAAGATCATGGCAGCGGCAATCCAAGTTTTTTCCTGAATGATCCGGCTACCAGCCGGGGGCCGGACTGATTCTTGTTGGCCTGTCGTAGTAAGATGGTCACTTAGAAATTCTGCTTAGCAATCAAAGGAGAAATACCACGTCATACTATTACGACTTCGATTCCACCGGCTCTACGCTCAAGCGCATGGGTGAACGCCTGCTCGACTTGAGAGAAAAGCTTACCGAGGAAGTTCCTCCCAGAAATCTGCAGGACAACCTCACGCTACTAGCCACCTGGAACATCCGCAAGTTCGATTTCAGCAAAGGAGGCAGGTGCAGCGAGGAGTCCTTCGCCTATATCGCCGAGATCATCTCAAGCTTCGAGCCGATTGCCGATTTTCTGGCTCGGAGAGCAGACGAACCGGGCAGCTGGTCCAACAACATCATCCTGCTGGGTGACTTCAACATCTTCCACAACGCCAGCGAGACCATGCAGGCAATTACCGATGCCGGTTTCCTGGTGCCCCCGGAGCTGCAGCCGGTCCCTGCCTCCAACCTGGGAAAAAAGAAGCGCCGCTACGACCAAATCGCTTTCAAAGTGCGTGCGAATCATTTGAAACCTACTGGACGCGCTGGGGTATTCGATTTCTACAAAAGCGTGTATCGGCCTGAGGACGAGGCCATCTATGCGGACACCATGGGTCCTCTATATCAGACGACTGCCAAGGGTGTGGTAAAAGACCCTAAAGAGCAGAGCCGCTACTACCTGAGCGACTGGCGAACTCATCAAATGTCCGACCACCTCCCGATGTGGGTGGGACTGAAAATCGACTTCGGCGGGGAATACCTTGCGGAACTCGTCGACCAGGGATGACTCAACGTGCCTGGCGTACAGCGTCCTACCACCTGCTCACCCGAAGATCTGCCGCAAGTCATCGCGCTGGTCGACTCTGCGATGCGAGAAGGGTCGGACCAGACGATGCTGGACGATTACCCTCTCGTCTACCTGAATTCGAACCTGGATAACATCAGAGTCATAAAGTCCGAAGGAAGGGTGGTCAGTGTCGTTCCCTTTCTGCCTCGTCCCGTGAAGATCGATGACTGCAATTTCAGCATCGGAATTATCTCTCCTACCGCAACCTATCCCGAACACCGCCGAAAGGGAGATGGCCTGGGCTGCTTGAAGAGCTGCATCGAGCGCATGGCCCAGGTCGGCTGCGAGTTATCCGTACTGTGGACGCAGGTTGCCACCTTTCCCTTCTACGAATGTGGTGCCTACCAGGCGGTACGCCACCAGGGCTGGAAGTACTCCTGCCGGCACCAGGATGCCACTCTCTTCCGGGACAATGGAGAACAGATCGTCTTCTACGACCCCACAACCACGCGCTACCTGAAAGATATCGGAAGGCTCCATAGCCAGGAAGTCTTTGGCGTGGAACGAAACCCAGTGGAGATGGAATTCCTCTTCAGCCTTCCCAAGATGACGACCCTGATCGCCCTCGAAGAGAACACGCCCGTGGGGTACCTCATCTTCAGCAGGGCCAGCAACAAGCACGGACTGATCGAGGCGGGAGGACCTGCATCCGCAGTCGAAACGCTGCTCCACCACTCCCTCTCAAGGTTGCACCCAGAGGAGTCCATTGAGGCCTACGACAATTTGACTCGTACCGAGCTCGGTGCCGTGCTCCAGAAGAGACTCTCAGATCGACGCCTCGTCGACGAGAAATCCATGATGATTAGAATCAATCACCCCTCCGCTTTTCTCCGAAGAATCGCGCCCTGGATCGAGAGCAGAAACGCCGGGGTCAATCGGGAGTTTTCGCTCGGGGTGACCGATGCCCAAGAGCAGATCAGTTTTCGCTTCACCGATGCCGGACTGCAGCTCGGAGAGGAACACCTGAGCAACCACCTGGAGACAACACGTCGAGAGCTGACTTCGTGGATCTTCGGACCCCATCCAACACGTCCCAACTCGCCCCCCAAGGTGCTCTCAGTAATCTTCCCCTTCTACTTCCCCATCTGGGTCCTGGACCAGAGCTAACCTGAAACTTCAATCACGAGGAAGCGAAGCAGCCGTCGCCAGATGACAGAGCCGTGACTGCGAAGGAGCGGTACCGGCATACCGATTCCGGCAAACAACGGACCCGTAAGACAGTGACCCGAGGTCCCTCTTTTTATGGACTCCCCACCTGTCCCGATCGGTGATCGGGGCCCGCTCCCTCACAGTCACGGCTCTGTTAGCACGCCGAAGCAACAGCGAGGCGGAATCTTAGCCCTTCCAATCTCCAAGGGATTTTGCGACACCCTCTATTCTGGATCATTCGAAGTTTCCTTACTCGAATAGGGCCAGCGCTTCCTGGGGGCGGGACTAAACTGCATCCTTTAGCTTGGCTGAGTTACCTTGTTTGAGCCCTAAGTCCAGTGACTCAACACGAGAACTCCCGTCGGAAATCTGAGGCATGCATTGACTGAGCGAAATCGCGTGGGCTAGCATTAGACATTATTCTATACTACAGAGTGCTTGTCAGACAGGTCACGGCCGCCTCCGTTTTTCTAGTGGTGTCTCTCACTCACTGGGCGTTTGGCGGAGCAAGCCTGCCGGCCCCTGCCGATACGACCGTAGATTTCACACAACAAATCCTGCCCATCTTGAGTGGCCAGTGCTATGGCTGCCACGGGAAAGCGGTCCAGATGCACGGTCTGCGTCTGGACCATCGTCCTGGAGCCCTCAAGGGCGGCGAATCCGGCACACCCGCTCTGATTCCAGGCAACAGCGGCGGGAGCCGATTGATACATTACATATCCGGAGCAGACTCATCGATTGTGATGCCGCCACAGGGTGACCGTCTTCCAGAAGCCCAGATCGGCCTGCTGCGGACGTGGATCGATCAGGGAGCGCACTATTCCGAGGAGGAATCGGCCGACAAAGGACAAGCTGGGCGCTCGTCGCACTGGTCGTTTCAGCCCGTTCTTCCTGCTGCGATCCCCGAAGCGAGCGATGGGGAGTGGGTCCGCAATCCAATTGACGCCTTCGTCCTGGAGAAGCTGGAAGCACGAGGCTGGAAACCATCAGCTGCGGCCACTCCCAGGGTTCTTCTCAGACGAATCTACCTGGACCTCATTGGACTACCCCCGACGCTGGACGAACAAGAGCAGATTCTGGACGCTCCTACACCCGAACGCTTTGACGAACTGGTCTCCGAGCTTCTGAAGCGTCCAGGTTACGGGGAACGATGGGGCCGTCACTGGCTCGACCTGGTTCGCTATGCGGAAACCAACGGATACGAACGGGACGCCACCAAACCAAGCGTCTGGAAGTATCGTGATTACGTCATTCGTTCCTTGAACCAGGACAAGCCCTACGATCGCTTCATTCTGGAGCAACTGGCGGGGGATGAGCTTCCCGATCGCTCCGCCGAGACCCACATTGCCACTGGCTTCGCGCGACTCGGTCCCTGGGACGACGAACCAGCGGACTTCGCCCAGGACCGATTCGATCAGTTGGATGACATCGTCAGAACCACTTCAGAGGTCTTTCTGGGCATGACTCTGGGCTGTGCTCGCTGCCACGACCACAAGTTCGACCCCCTCACCCAGCGCGATTACTACAGCATGGTCGCCATCTTCGACGGCCTTCAGCGACCCCGGAACGGCCGCCGGGAACTGGACTTGCCGATCGGGACACGAGAGCAATTAGCTCGATTGGCAGCCAGGGATACCGAGATCGCCCCTCTGGCCCAGGAGATAGAGCGCCTCCGCGAAGACTTCCGGTCCAGCTTCCTGGCGAGCGGTGAGAGCAAACTTCTCGAAGAAGCCAACCAGGCCTTTCTGACTGCTCCCAAGGAGCGGACAGAGGAGCAGAAGAACCTGGTCCAAAAACACTTCGAAGAGTCGGTAACTGAAGTCACGGCCGCAATGCCTTCAAAAACCCTGGAGGAGATTCACTTCCTCGAAGAGAAGATCGGCACTCTGAAAATGGCGACTCCCGATCCGGAGCGCGCCTACTTCATGCACGAGCCTAAACTTCCAGGTCCCACCCACCTCCTGTTTCGGGGCAGAGCCGCTACGCCCGGACCCGCAGTGCCCCCCATGGTTCCGGCTGTACTCGCCGATCCAGAGCCCGCGTTTCCGGACGCTGGAGCTACCAGCCTTCGCCGACTGACGCTGGCACGCTGGATCGCCAATCGCCAGAACCCCCTGACCGCGCGCGTCATCGTCAACCGGGTTTGGCAGTTTCACTTCGGGGCGGGGCTGGTCCGCAGCGCCAATGATTTCGGCGCGATAGGCCAGAAACCGACGCATCCCGCGCTGCTGGACTGGCTAGCGAGCTGGTTCGTCGAGCAGGGGTGGTCGCTCAAGAAGCTGCACCAGCTGATCATGACCAGCAACAGCTATCGCATGAGCAAGAACGGTCTTCCTGCCTATCGCGAGGAGGACCCCGAGAACCGGCTGCTCTGGCGATTTCCCTACACTCGCCTGGAGGTGGAGGTCATCCGCGACTCGATTCTCGCCGTCAGTGGACGCCTGAACCGTAAGATGTTCGGTCCCAGCATCCTGCCGGAGGTCCAGCCGGCGGCACTGGAAGGCCATCCCGACCCCGACAAGATCTGGAAAGCATCGGAGGAGGCGGAGGCATCGCGCCGTACCATCTACGCCTTCATCAAACGGCTCATGATCATTCCGATGCTGGAAGTGCTGGACTTCTGCGACACCTCCCGCAGTTCCGCCAAACGGGCTGTGACCAGCACCGCTCCGCAGGCTCTGACACTGTTCAACGGCGATTTCATTACCCGCCAGTCCCACTACTTTACTGAGCGCCTGATCCACGAGGTAGGTCTGGACTTCGATAAGCTGATCGAGCGGGCCTACAGACTGACCCTGTGCCGTCCCCCAACCAGGCATGAGCGAGAGTCGATGCTGGACTTCCTCCGCCGGGAGATGGAGGCAAGTCTGTGGGAATCGACCAAAGTCAACGATCGTGAAGAAGTCCGCCGTGCCGCTCTGCATCAGATGTGCAGGGTAATGTTTAACCTCAACGAGTTTGTCTACCCTGATTAGGTAAAGCATGTCCCAAGAAAGCAAGCGTTATCGTCCCAATCACACTCCCTGCGGCCGCACCCGAAGGGAGTTCTTGTGGGAAGTGGGAGGAGGTTTCGCCGGTCTTGCCCTGATCGATCTGCTCTCCAGCGATGGATTCTTTTTTCCGTCGGCTCAGGCTTCCTCAACTCGAAAGATGCCCGCGGCACTCCTCTCTCCCAAACCCTCCCATTTCCCGGCCAAGGCCAAGCACGTCATCTTTTTCTTCATGAACGGGGGGCCCAGCCATATAGACCTGTTCGATCCCAAGCCCGCCTTGACCAAACACGATGGGCAGCCCTACCAGGGAGAACTGTCCGTCGGCTCCAACAATCGTCCCATCGGCTACTTGATGCAGTCGCCCTTCCCTTTCAAGAAACATGGTCAGAGCGGGCTGGAAATCAGCAGCATCTACCCACATCTCTCTCGGCACGCTGACGACCTTTGCGTGGTGAGATCCCTGTACACAGACACCGCGGCCCATGCTTCTGGGGTCATGCAGATGAACACAGGCAGCGTGGTTATCGGGAAGCCCAGCCTGGGCTCCTGGCTCAGCTACGGATTGGGTACGCAGAGCGAAGATCTGCCCAGTTTCGTCGTAATGACTGATCCCAGGGGAGGGCCCATCGGCGGCTCTGCCAGCTGGTCGGCGGGGTTCATGCCCGCCGCCTATCAGGGCACGCTATTTCGCAGCAGGGGGAGTCCCCTTCTGGACCTGGCAACTCCCGACAATGTCAGTGAGCGTCGGCAGCGCCACTCCCTGGACCTGCTGAATCGCCTGAATCAGGAACATCTCAGCTCCCGGGAGCAGGAATCCGAACTGGCCGCTCGCATCTATTCCTACGAACTGGCCTATCGCATGCAGACTTCGGCCGCCGAGGTCGTGGACCTCGACAAGGAGGATGAGAAGACCAAAGACATGTACGGCTTGAACGACAATCTAACCAACGACTTCGGCCGCAAGTGTCTGATTGCCCACCGTCTGGTCGAAAAGGGGGTACGCTTCGTCCAGCTCTACTCTGGGGGAGGACACGGTCCGGAAACCTGGGACGGGCACGTCGACTGCATTACCAATCATAAGCTTCACGGCTACGAGACCGATCAGCCCATGGCAGCCCTGATTACGGATCTCAAGCGCAGCGGTCTGTGGGACGAAACCCTGGTCATCTGGGGAGGTGAGTTCGGCCGGACTCCCACCAGCGAAGGTGTCGGAAAGCCGGGCCGGGATCACAATTGGTATGGCTTCACCATGTGGATGGCAGGTGCGGGAGTCAAGGGCGGCCAGGCGATCGGGGCCACCGACGAGCTAGGATTCAAGGCCATCGAAGACCCCTATCACGTCTCCGATTTCCACGCGACCATTCTTCATCTGATGGGCCTTGATCATAAGAACCTGACCTACTTCTACCATGGTCTGCAAGAGCGCCTGACGGGCCAACGAGGCAGCCTGATCCAGAAAGCGCTGGCCTGACCGGCTGAACCCAGGGCACAAGATACAGCCAGATCCCCAATCAAGCGTAGCCGATCCAACAGAGCCGCGCACGGCGTGACCTGGCAGCAATATGAGGCCAGGTTTCGAGGAGAGAGCGGACAACAGCCAGTACCCTCTCCCCAGCCAACTCAAGACCCCATCCGAATGGTCCAGCTCGGAAAGACAAAGCGAGATCAAAACATGAAGACTCTCAAACTCATGGCCCTACTAGCCCATCCCGACGATGAGTCCCTGGGCTTCGGGGGAACCCTGGCGAAATATTCCGCCGAAGGTGTCGAAACCCACGTAGTCATAGCCACGCGTGGACAGGCCGGACGCTACGGCGACGAGGGCTTCCACCCGGGCCCCGAAGCACTCGGTAGAATCCGTGAGGCCGAGCTCCAGGCTGCCGCCCGGGAACTGGGTATCCATTCCCTCTCCGTTCTCGACTACATGGACGCAGCCCTCGATCGAGCCGAACCTGCTACTGTCATCTCAGAACTCGCTTCGCTCATCCGGCGCGTCCGCCCCCAGGTCGTGCTGACCTTTGCCCACGACGGTGCCTACGGACACCCGGATCACATCGCGATCTGCCAGTTTTCTACGGCGGCAATTATCGCTGCCGCCAAGCCATCCCTCAAAGACAGGCGCTCACGCCCCCATGCCGTGTCCAAGCTCTACTACCTGGCCTGGGGACGCGAAAGCTGGGAGGCATACCAGAGAGCCTTCAAGAAGCTCACGAGCACCGTGGACGGCGAGGTCCGAGAAGCATCCCTATGGCCGGAATGGTCGATCACGACCCGAATCGATGCACGTGAGTACTGGCCCACCGTGTGGAGAGCCATCCAGTATTACAAAACACAGCTGCCCGGTTACCCAGGTCTCGCCGATGTCTCGGACAAGCAGCATGAGAGCCTCTGGGGCCTGCAGAGCTACTATCGCGTCTTCAGCAGCGTAAACGGCGGACGCACCCCTGAAACAGACTTGTTCGAGGGGCTACGGGACGAGGAGTCCACATGAGCACCAAAGTCCCTCCAGCACCGCTTCGACTTGGCCGAGGTTCAGATGATGTCCCCCTTGGCTTTTTCCGCCGCGGAATTTCGAGCAGCCGGGCACAGACTAGTCGACCGTATCGCCGAACTACTCGTGAGTCTTCCCGCGCGTCCGGTGACACCTGGCGAGGGACCAGAGGCGGTTCGGAACAAGTTGAGAGCGAGCGCTTCCCTTCCCTGGAAGGCTCAGGAGGCGTCCGCCGTTCTGGAAGAGGCCACCGAACTGCTGATCGAGAACTCTCTCCACAACGGACACCCCAGTTTCTTCGGATACATCACCTCGTCGCCGGCACCGATCGGCATGTTGGGCGACCTGCTAGCCGCGGCGATCAACCCGAATCTGGGGGCATGGACACTTTCTCCGATGGCAACGGAGATCGAGTCGCAGACCATCCGCTGGATCTCAGAGCTGATCGGCTACCCTTCAGACTGTGGAGGGCTCTTAGTCAGTGGTGGCAACATGGGCAACTGGGTGGGACTTCTCGCAGCTCACGCCCCGGCGGGTTCCGCTTGGAAGGTTCGGGAATCGGGCATGAACGCCCCCGGAGCCCGTCACTTCAGCGTCTACGTCTCGGGAGAAGCCCACACTTGGCTCCAGAAGGCCTCCGACCTCTCGGGCATCGGGACGAACGCCATCCGTTGGATCGAGACGAACGACCACCTCCGCATGAACGTCGACGCGCTGCGGACCGCCATTACACGGGATCGCGCGGATGGCTTCGAGCCGTTGATCGTGGTGGGCACCGCCGGCTCGGTGAGTACGGGGGCCGTTGACCCTCTTCCAGCGCTGGCCAACATCTGCAGGCAGGAAAAGATCTGGTTCCACGTCGATGGTGCCTACGGCGGCTTTGCTGCCGTAGTGCCCGAAGCTCCCGAGGAGATCCGCGGGTTGGCGGAGACGGACTCGGTCGCGGTTGATCCGCACAAGTGGCTCTACTCTCCTCTCGAAGCAGGTTGTGTCCTGGTCCAACGAGCCGGGGCACTCCGCGAGGCATTTTCGTATCATCCCCCCTATTACTACTTCGGTGTCGAGGCGACCAACTATGTCGACTTTGGCCCCCAGAACTCGCGCGGCTTCCGTGCTCTGAAGGTCTGGTTGGGTCTGCGCCAGGCGGGACGCGAAGGCTGCCAGCGCATGATCTCTCAAGACATCGGACTCGCCCGAAGACTACACGACAACGTGTCAAAGCAGGAAGAACTCGAGCCGATCATCCAGGGACTCAGCATATCGGTCTTCCGCTATCGCCCCACGGAGCTCCTGGAGAAGGTGGGAGATCCTGCAACGGAGACCTACCTCGACCAGCTCAATCAGCGGATCCAGGATCGGTTGGAAAAGACTGGGACAGCATTCGTGTCCAACGCAGTCATCCGAGGCAGGTACGCATTGCGCGCCTGTATCGTAAACTTCAACACGACCGTGGAGGATGTGGACGCACTCCCCAGGGTGATCGCGACCCTGGGACGTGAGCTACACGAAGCCAGCCAATCCCCCTGAAGCCCGTTCGTATGGCGGCGGTCTCCAGGCTGCCGTGGGTCGAGCCAACGGCGCGACAGAGGAATACTTCGGACTGGAGACCGAAGCCACGTTCAGTTTTCAGGTCAGCCCTGGCCCCATTCGAGAAAGAAACTTGGAAGGATCCAGAATAGAGGATGCCACGAAAGCCCTTGGAGAATGAAAGGGTTAGGATCCCGGCTCGCTGTTGCTTTGGCATATTTACAGAGCCGTGACCGTGAGGGAGCGGGCCCCGATCACCGATCGGGGCATGTCGCGATTCTATCAGAAGAGGGTCCTCGGATCACTGTCGGCCGGGTCCGTTGTTTGCCGGCATCGGTATGCCGGTACCGCTCCTTCGCAATCACGGCTCTGTCAAACGGCTGCTCCTGCATGATTTCCTATCCAATGAAGTTTCAGCATAGCCCCGCCACCAGCTGCGCCGGATCGTACATGAAAAAACTGGTACCCCCAGGACAGGCATTTCCGATTCATGGAAGCCTGCAGCGCAAGCGAGGGGTTGGGGAACACCGCGAATCGTCTTGACTCCCCTGCTTCGCCAAGCTTCGAGCCCTTTGTCCGCGCATCTTACTGCACCCCAACCCCTCGCTCGCGCTCCAGGCTTCCATTACCTAACAATCCCAGAGTCAATAGGTTACACCCTTGTGGCTAAGGAACAGTCAAATCAAGTTTCAGCTTAGCGTTTCCGAACCCCGGGCAGACAGTACCGCCCACTGATTTGAACCCTCTGAAGGGATTGTGGCCACAGACCCGAAAGAAGACGGGAACATCAGAAGAACACCGATCGGGGACGCGAAAACGGTTCTGTTGTCCAGCTCTCTCCTCGCGGCTGGGGTTTATATTGCTAACGAGTCAAGTCGTTCGCGGCTCTGTCGGACTTCGCCGTATACGGACAGTGCCGGCACCCGGAGTCGCAGCAGTAGCCACGGCGCTTGAGGAATTCCGCGGTCATGACTATCAGACCATTCTCCCAATAAAAATCACGCCCTTCGAGAATCTCCGTTGAGGAGGGTTCAGTGTGCTCCCCCGTTTCTTCGGATTCGTCCGACATCCTCTGAACCAGAGTGCTCAGTCTGCGTCTCTGTGAACCGTCTCCGGAGAGAAGGCGGGGAGACACACCGCAATGTATTCAGCCCCTTCCGGCGTGCTGTACCGCACCCACTCACCCGGCGCCGTCACGACCGCCTGGCCCGCTCTCACCTCGAGCACGCCGCCGTCATGCTCTACCCGGACCAGTCCCTTCAGCACCACCGTAATCTCTTCGAACTCGGCCGCCTGGCCTGGCTCCAGCCAGCCAGCCGGAGCCTGCATCCGCGCCACACTGACCTGCCCGTTGCCGGACGCTACTCTTCCCGCATATTCTTCAATCCTCTTGGGCTTGTTTCCGGCTCCTTCAATCACAATGGGCTGCTCAATCAGCGTAGGCATCTTCCACGATCCTTTCTTCTCTTGCCCGTCAATATTCTCGACGGGCAGGAGTGCCCGTCCTACATTGGACACACTGCTTGTTGGTCTGAGTCGATGCCTCACTAGCACACATTCGATAGCTATTCCGGCTGCATGGGATTAGTCCACAGGGTGCGTCGCGGCAGAAAGTTCCCCTGATAGCTTCTGGCGAAGGACGACGACCAAATCCTTGCTACCCTTGGGGAACTCCTCTTCGACCGATGGAGCAATCTTTGCGTAGTCCTTGCGGAATGCCGCCAACTCCTTTTCGTTGAAGTCCAGCTCGACCGTCTTGGAGAACAGGAAGCCCTCTCCGATGGGTTGACCGTCATCGTTGAATGGGCTCCCGAAGATCTCGAGGGTGCAGCGGTTGCGGGCGTCCGCGGAGATGAAACTGCGATCCTTGGTGGCAATCACGGTGCGCACCACTAGCTTTCCCGATACGGTATCAATCGATGCCTCGAACGGAAAATCCTCGTAGAGATCGGGAAACTTGAAGGCATTGGCCAGGTCTGTGGTGGCAGCTTCGGCCGGGTCTCGATCGGCGTAGCCTTTTCGGTATCGGACCTTCAGGCCCTTTCTCTTCAAGTTGAGCTTGATCTTGTAGAACTTCCCCGCCTGCGGCTTTGTCGTGGGGACATAGCCCAGCAGGTAGTAGGCTCGGCTGTCCAGATACGCCTCGCGAATGGGATTTCCCAGATCGTTTTTGTTGGTATACAGGACTCCCCCGGTATCCTCCGACAGGGTGGCAAGGAACTCCTGGGGGGACTCCATGTCGCCTACATCGTAGAAGACACTCAAATCGAAGGGAACGACCATCAGTACCCAAGGATCTATGCTGTACAAGGAGACCTGGTTCCGATTAGCCTGGTTTACGGCGGATCGTAGCCTCTTCGTCAGACGCGAGAGGCTGCCACTGGTCCCGGATAGGTACTGCCCTATGGTGTTCCTTCCTCGGGTCACGAGTGTACCTCGGATCTCCATATTCTTTCGTCGCTCAATGATATCACCCGCTCGAAGGGCTGCGGTCAGAGGATACCCGCGGGAAAAATAAAGCACATGCTTCCGGCCAGGGAGCGACCCCAGGTAGCGGGAAAGTGCAGAGAGAGCCCGACACGACAGATCCAGACGCATCGCCAGATCTCCAAGGAACTGTTGCGCCTCCATGACGGCCATCGACTCAGCCAGAGCGGGCGAGGCCCGCCGGTTGAGAAGATATAGTCCACCCTTTCTGCAAATCTTTCCAAACTCGCCTTCTCGTGGCGGTAGGAGATCCGATCCAGCGCTGCCTCCAGTTTGGAGAAGTCCTGAGTCATCGCCTCGTCTACCCTGAACTGGGGACGAATCGTAGCCAGCATGGTCTGATCTCGTGAGTCGATCTTTGAATATAGAAACTCTCGAATGAACTCCTTGCTCCTCTCCACTGAGTTGTGATCCATGGTCTGTAGATCCAGCAGGAAGAGGTAGTAGCCACCCACTACCGCCGACGTTTCCTGCCCACCCTCGGGCTTCTGGAAAGGGTCTAAAACTTGATCCTTCTCGGGATCTTGCTCGGCGGTTCTCCTTCGCTCCAGCCTGAAGAATCGGATGTCCTGGACCTTTCCATCCTCGAGGATCTACACATCCTCGAGCTTCAGGTCGTCGACGAACTTGCCCTTTCGGTCGGTGACTACGAGGTCCACCAACACCAGATCCGATTCAGCTCGAAAGGTGGGAGCTTGGTCCTGCGGAGCAGTTGCCCCGACCTTTCCTAAAAAGGACACCAACAGGATGGGAACCAGTGTCACCATCGGGACGAGTGGCTTCCTGACTCGGGAGATCGATTCATAGAACCTGTGTCGCTCTACAGCTCCAGGCTTCCCTTGAAAACCATATCTTTCAGCTTGAACTTCCGGGAGATCTTCTGCTTCGAGATCTTGCTGATAAATTCGACCCTGTTGTCCTTGAGGCGAATGTCCTGGGAACCCCTTCTGGGAAAGAGGATACGGAGCTCAGCCCAACCCTGCTCCGCGCCTATCTGGACAACCTCGGCAGCCAACGGCGGTCGTCCTTTGATCTGGAGGAAGGACTCGACCCGGATTTCTTCCAGAATGCGGTCCTTCTCCTCGGTTGCGAGCCGTGCCATTTGGGGTGGCAAACCGGCCACGCAGATGACGAAATGATCTCACTCCGGCTTGAGAAACTTCTGTGCCTCCGGTGAAGCGAGACTCGCACCCCCGTAGCGTAGGCGCGCCAAGGCCTGCCTCATCGAAAGGGAGGTGTCCCAGCGCACAAACAACGGGTGAAAGGAGCCGAAGGCGCCGCCAGTGCTGTCAAAGTCACCTCCGCCAGCCGATGAGCCGACCTGTGCGGGCCCGCTCCACGTCATCGGACGACCTATACCTGACGAGCTTGGCACCTCACCAGCTCCTCGAGACAGCGCCCGAATCTTCTCCGGCCGGATGTGGACTTGACGTGCCCAGGGGGACTTGGACAACATTTGAGCGACCTGCTCCCAATTCCACTCCTGAAACGGAAGCTCCTCCCAGAACTTGCCCGCCTGGATTGTAGACGCTGATAAGACTAAATCTGTCGTGGCCCCAAGGATAGCACGTCTCATTTAGTGGACTGCCTCTTCAAACTGATGTAAACGAGGGCCTACGGGTTCAAAACGCGGAAATACCCACCTACCCGGCTGAGTCCCCCAAAAGGACCTCCCCAGGACTCAGCACTTTGACGGCAGGGCTCGAAGGAAAAAAACGGCGGCCTGGAGGCCACCCCCACGTCGCTCGACTGAAGTTTCTTTCTCGAATGGGGCAGCACCGCTGGGGGGCCACTAAGCTGAAACTTCATTCGGAACTCGCACCTCCAGGTCGCCCAATAATGCGAAACGTGAGGAAGCCTGAAGCGCGAGCGAGGGGTTGGAGGGCAGCGCAATGGGGGAACGAAGGG
>Ga0310121_10003769_pt1 | contig 13725 bp, 11 predicted proteins | sample CB27_Tmax_986_MG_FD_203504 | JGI IMG/M metagenome (GOLD analysis project Ga0310121, IMG submission 203504) | Marine microbial communities from Western Arctic Ocean, Canada - CB27_Tmax_986 | ecosystem: Environmental > Aquatic > Marine > Oceanic | place: Canada: Western Arctic Ocean | collected... | reverse complement strand
CGTTGCTGACGACCAGCTCGACGATTTGAACCGCCGACTCGCCAATGTCCGATGGCCGCCTGAATCGCCAGGCGAGGCGTGGGCGTATGGCACCAACCGGGGCTATCTAGAAGAGCTGGTGGCGTATTGGCGGGACGAGTATGACTGGCGGGCCCACGAGTCCGACCTCAATCGGTTCAACCACTACACGACCGTTATCGACGGGCAGCCGCTCCACTTTGTGCACCAGCCCGGACGTGGGGGCGCCGCGTTGCCGCTGGTCATGACGCACGGATGGCCGGGGACGATCTGGGAGATGCTGCCGTCGGTGCGCGCGCTGAGTGACCCGGAGGCCCACGGCGGTGACAATGCCGATTCGTTTGACGTTGTCGTGCCGTCGATTCCGGGCTTTGGATTTTCTGGTGAACCAGCCGAAGGGACGGATGTCGCGCGGACCGCGGAGCTCTGGGTGGCCTTGATGGAGAAGCTCGGGTACGAGCGATTTGGCGCGTATGGCAGTGACTGGGGGGCTGGCGTCACGCGGGCGTTGGGCGCACGCTTTCCCGACCTGCTTGTGGGAGTACACACTCCCGGTGCGCCGCCCCGGCAATCGCGACCGCCCGAGACGGAAGAAGAGCGCGACTATCTGGCGAGGGCAGAGCATTGGGGCGTGGAGGAAACTGGGTACCAACGTATCCAGGGAACAAAACCGCAGACGCTGGCGTTTGGCCTGACGGATTCTCCCGTGGGTCTGGCGGCCTGGATCACCGAGAAACTCCGCTCGTGGAGCGACTGTGACGGTGACGTCGAGACCCGCTTCACAAAGGACGAGATCCTGACCTTGGTGTCTATCTACTGGCACACGGGAACCATCGGCACCAGCGTTCGGTATTATCATGCCAACGGTCTCGGAAGCTCGCGTCCCCGCCGAACGGTCGGGCCGATTGACGTGCCTCAGGGTTACGCGGAGTTTGTCGGAATCCCGGCGCGTTCTCAGGTGCCGCGTTCTTTTTTGGCCGACCCGCCAGAGAACGTGACGCATTGGACGACCTACGATACGGGAGGACACTTCCCAGCGATCGAGGAACCGAGCCTCCTCGTCGCTGATCTTCGGGAGTTTTTTCGTCCACTACGATGATTCGTGTCGAAGCCCGAGCCTCATTGCGACATCGACGATTGGAATCCGGAGCCGGTGCCCCACTTTTCCACGTATCTGTTTGACCTCGACGGGACACTGATCGACTCGATCGGGCTCATCATGGCGTCGTATCGACACACGATGCAGCGCCACCTCGGTGCGGTGCCCGCCGAGCGCGACTGGCGCGCTGGGTTTGGCACGCCGTTGCGGACGCAGCTCGCAAAGTTTGGGCGCGATCCCGACGAAGTCGAAGCCATGACGGCGACCTATCGGGCCTACAATAACGAGCATCATGACCAGATGGTCACCGCCTACCCTGGTGTGCACGACCTTCTGGAGTCTCTCCACGCGGCGGGCGTGCCGCTGGCGGTCGTGACCAGCAAGAGTCGCGCGTCGATGGAACGTGGGTTGCGCCTGTGTGCACTGGACCATTTTTTTAGGGAGCACGTGACGACGGATGACGTCACCCGGTTCAAGCCGCATCCCGAGCCCGTGATTGAGGCGTTAGCCAGACTCTCGGCGGAGGCCTCGGGTACGGTCTTTGTCGGGGACTCGCCTCACGATGTCGCGGCCGGACGGGCGGCCGGCGTGCAGACTGCGGCCGCACTCTGGGGTCCCTTCGATACCTCCGCGTTCGAGGAAAGCGGTCATAAACCGGACTTCTGGCTTCATCACCCCGCGGAACTGCATCGCGTGGGTTCGTGAGCGACATGGACACCACGGCTGACGACCTGCCACCTGGCTACTCGACGTTTGCGTATCACGACCCGTTCGAGGAGTTGGTGGGACCGCTTGGACTCAAGCGCGAAGGTGCCGATATCTCGTTTGCCTTTCGCATCCGAAGTCACCACTTGAACACTGGCGATACGGTGCATGGCGGCATGCTCATGACGTTCGCAGACTTTGCCGTGTGTCTCGCCGCGGTGTGGGACCAGCCGGACGAGAAGTGTGTGACGGTCTCGCTCAATTGCGAGTTCGTCTCGGCGGGGCAGGAGGGCGAAATGGTGGAAGCTCGATGCGAGGTCATTCGCCGGACGGGACGGCTGACCTTTGTCCGAGGCACCGTTTTTGCCGGGGACCGCGTGCTGCTGACTTGCAGCAGTATTCTCAAACGAGTTCCTGGTGGTCGCGTCCGGGGCGCCCGGCAATCGTCCGTCGATTCGCCGTCACCTCCAGGATAAGACGACGGATGCCCTTATAATTCTGGGCTGGAGGACCGTTGATGGCTACACCAAGAAGGTTGTTTGTGCACTGCGCCACGATGATGATCGCCCTGAGTTGGCTCGCCGTGGCGCCTGCGTTGGCCCAACAGGGCGCAGCGGATGGCGAATGGCGTGTCTATGGGGGCGACATCGGGTCGACAAAGTATGCCCCGCTCGACCAGATAGACAAAGACAACGTCGCGGACCTCCGTCTGGCGTGGGAGCGAAGCGCGGTCGATCCGTCCATTTTGGCCGCGGCGCCGGACCTGAGTTTTGGCGACCGCTTCACCGCGACTCCGCTGATGATAGACGGCGTGCTCTACGCACCAAACGCCGTTGGCTTGGTCGAGGCGTTTGACCCGGGGACCGGCGAGACGATCTGGGTGCAACATCCCATGGAGGAGGGGCCGCAGGCGTATCGGGGGGCGATGACGCGCGGTGTGGCGTATTGGAAAGGCGAAGCGAGCGGGGACGAGCGGATACTTGTCCAACGCGGGCAGTCGCTGATGGCTCTCAACCCCCAGACGGGCGAGCCGTATCTCGATTTTGGCGACAACGGTCGCGTCGACTTGACCACCGGGCTCGCCGAGGGAGCGCGATACCGCTGGGGTGGGGCGCCGACGGTCATCCGAGACGTCGTGGTTCTCGGGCAATCGATGTCCGACACGTTTTTTACAAAAGAGGATATCCGGGGCGATGTCAGAGCCTTTGACGTGCGCACCGGTGAGCTTCGGTGGGTGTTTCACACCATTCCCCAGGCTGGCGAGTTTGGCACGGATACGTGGGCGGATGAGTCGTGGCAATTCACCGGGCATGCCCCGGTGTGGTCGCTCTTCAGCGCCGACGAAGAGCTCGGATACGTCTACATGCCGGTGACGTCGCCGACGAATGATATGTATGGCGGTCACCGCGCTGGTGACAACCTCTATAGCCAGAGCATCGTCTGTGTTGACGCCGAGACTGGCGAGCGAGTGTGGCACTTCCAGACCGTCCACCACGGTCTCTGGGACTACGACCCGCCGACGGCGCCAATTCTCATGGACCTCACCGTTGATGGCCGTGACATCAAGGCCGTGGTCCAGTTGACAAAGCAGGCGTTTGCGTTTGCGTTTAACCGAGTGACCGGTGAGCCGATCTGGCCGATTGAGGAGCGCCCGGTTCCACAGTCGAATGTGCCGGGCGAAGTGACGTCGCCGACTCAGCCATTCCCGACCAAGCCGCCGGCGTTTGACCGCCAGGGTGCGACGGAAGACAACCTCATCGACTTCACGCCGGAGCTGCGGGCTGAAGCTTTGGAGATTGTCAAGCGCTACACCATGGGGCCCATGTTTACCCCGCCGTCCGTACGCGGTGACGGCTCGGAAGACAACCTGGGGACGATTCAGCTGCCCGGGTCACAAGGGGGCGCGGATGTCCAGGGTGCGGCGTTTGACCCCGAGACTGGTTATCTGTTCGTTCCCTCGATCACATCGCCGTTCGTAGCGGATGTACTCGAAGGGAACCCGGACCGTACGAATCTCGCGTATGTCAAAGGCACACGCCTGTGGATGGGTGGCCCGCAGGGTTTGCCGCTCTTCAAACCGCCCTACGGACGGATCACGGCGATCGACATGAACACTGGCGAGATCGCCTGGCAGGTGGCCAATGGGAACGGACCCCGCAACCATCCGGCGATCCGGCACCTCAACCTTGGGCCGTTGGGCAATCCCGCTCGACCATCGCCGCTGGCGACCAAGACGTTGCTCTTCGCGGGTGAGGACCGGACCCTGCGGACGCGCGGTGCACGGATGCAAGAAGGCATGCCACTGAGCATCGTGACCAACTATGGGGAGCCCTATTTCCGCGCCTACGACAAAGCGACCGGTGATGTCGTCTGGGAGACCGAGCTGTCGGCGGGCACGACCGGTGCCCCGGTGACGTATATGCACGAGGGAAAGCAATTCATCGTCGTCGCGATCGCCGGCACTGAGGAAGAACATCCTCGATTTGTGGCCTTTAGCCTGCCTTAGGCTGGAGAGTCTCAGAGGCTTCGGTGGCCCTCGACTCCCGCAGTCTGCGCGAGAGGGTGCCACCGGGGCCACGATTCCGTTACATCCGCTCTTCGTCGCAGGACCCGCCGAAAAGGCATATCCTACCGGCCGGCGCCGTTCAACCGGCGAGCGCATGGGCGGCCACCGTTCACCACCATCGTGTCGGCTGCACGCGCGGCTGCACTGGTGTATCTGTCTCTAGAATCTCGTCGACGAATACAACGCGGCGGCTTCTCGGTGACCCTGGGTGGGGACGGGACCGCGCCGAGAGTAAAATCCTGAGACCGGCAGCCGGTTGCCGTCTTTCGACGCACGGGGTAATCACGATGTCCAGCTCTAGAAGAGACGTATATCTCTCATTCGTCGCGATCGCGGTCCTGGCGAGCCTGTCGCCTGCGCAGGCGCGACAGGGTGACGATTTCGTCCCTGTTACGGACGCGATGCTCCAGGACCCGCCACCGGACGACTGGTTGATGTGGCGTCGCTCCCTCGATGGCTGGGGCTACAGCCCGCTGGACCAGATCAATCGTGACAACGTGTCCAGGCTCCGTATGGTGTGGACCCGCGCGCTCGCCCCGGGTGCGCAAGAGGGGACGCCGCTCGCCTACGACGGCATGCTGTATATGCCAAATCCGAATGAGCATATTCAGGCCATCGATGCGGTCACCGGCGACCTCGCGTGGGAGTATCGACGCGACATTCCGGAGGACGTGCCGGCGGTGATGGGCGGTCTGACCGAGAACAATCGCAACGTCGCGATCTATGGGCGGTTCATCATCGATACGAGCAACGACGACTATGTGTATGCCATCGACGCGGTCACTGGTAGTCTGGCGTGGGAACAGCAGATATTTGACTACCAAGTGCATCCGGCCCGGCATTCGTCGGGTCCCATCATCGCCAACGGTAAGGTCATTTCTGGTCGAAGCTGCCGGCCGAGAGCCGGGCCGGTCTCCTGTGTCATCCTCGCTCACGATGCGATGACGGGCGAAGAGTTGTGGCGAGCCGCGCTCGTGCCAGCCCCCGGGGAACCGGGCGACGAGACGTGGGGTGGAGTGCCCTACGAGGAACGAATGCACGTGGGATCGTGGATGGTGCCAAGCTATGACCCAGAGCTCAACCTCGTCTATGTCGGTACCTCGGTTACCTCTCCCGCGCCAAAGTTCATGCTTGGTGGTGTCGACAACGCGCACCTGTATCACAACTCCACTCTCGCTCTCGATGGCGACACCGGAGAAATTCGCTGGTACTACCAGCATTTGAACGACCATTGGGACCTCGACCATCCGTATGAACGGCTGCTGGTCGACACGGCCGTGGCGCCGAACCCGAGCGAGGTGTCGTGGATCAACCCGAGGGTGCAGCCCGGCGAGATGCGGAAAGTCGTCACCGGCATACCGGGGAAGACGGGTGTCGTGTATACGCTCGACCGCGAGACCGGCGAGTTCTTGTGGGCGACACCGACTATTGCGCAGAACGTCATCAGCCACATCGATGGCGACACTGGCGATGTCACCGAGAACTCCGAGGTCGTCTTTACCGGATTGGGTCAAGAAGTGCTTTCGTGTCCCTCGTGGGCCGGTGGAAAGAATTGGCCGGCAGGAGCCTATAGCCCGCTGACCAATACGATGTATTTCCCGCTCAAGAACACCTGTGCGCGTGTGCTCTCGACTATGACCGAGGGTCTCGCCATCTATCGGCTCGCGGCCAGATTCCAGCTGACCCCGGGGACCGATTCGCTCGGCTCTGTCCGGGGGATCTCTGTCGAAACCGGTGAGACGACCTGGCTGCACGAGCAACGAGCGGCCACGCACTCGCTCGTCACCACGGGTGGAGGCCTCGTGTTCGGCGGCGACGCGCGCGGGCGCTTTCGCGCCTTCGACCAGGTCACTGGCGAAGTGCTGTGGGAGATCAATCTTGGATCACCCGTGACCGGGTTCCCGATTACGTATGCCGTTGATGGACGGCAGTATGTCGTGGCGAGCACCGGGACCAGGGTGGAGGGTTTGACCCCCGAGATACGCCCCAGCGCTGGCAACAATCTGTTCGTCTTCGCGCTCCCGGACTAAGGGGCGGGCGGCGCTACAATGGTTCGGGGGTGTTTGATGTTTCGATGGCCCAAGACCGGAACTCTGCTCGCACTCACGGTCGCCGTCGAGTCGACCCCTATGTCTACGTAAACTGGTATACGCCAAATCGAGGCAGGGTCAAGCCTCCGCCCTAGCCCGTATGTGCTCTTGAACATCGGCTTTGGGAATGGACCGGGACCAGGCACGCTGGGCCACGCCGACGCTCGCACCACGTCCACCACACGGCGGCGCAGTTGCAGGACAGCATGCGGCGGTTTGGGACGCAGCCGTTGCACATATTTGCAGATGAGGCCCCGATCGAGCGTCAGCCTCTGTGCAACGACGACTCAGGAAGGAGAGGGGAAGTCGCTGAGGACGCAGGGGTTAAGAATGGAGCGGGAGACGGGGGTCGAACCCGCGACCTTCAGCTTGGGAAGCTGACACTCTACCACTGAGTTACTCCCGCTCGCGTCAGTGGACCGAGTGAAGATTGTACTCCAGCTCGCGGCGGCGGTCGCCTTGTTCGCGCGAACTGGGCTTGTCGCGCCCGGAGACTTATCCACTGATGAGTGCGCAGACCTCGTCCCGTTTCTCTTCCATGATGGACGGGGTGAGACCTTCCAGGTTGAGACGGACCATCGGTTCGGTGTTTGATGGGCGGACGTTGAAGTGCCACTCCGGATACTCGACCGACAGACCGTCCATTCGGCACGTGTCACCGTCGGCGTACCGGGCAGCCAACTTTTCTATAGTGGCCGCCACCGCATCCATGTCCGCCATCTCCGTATTGATTTCGCCGGAGATGAAATATTTCTTTCGAAGTGGCGCGAGCAACTCGGCCAAGGTCATGTTCTTGACGGACATGAGCTCGAGGATGAGGAGCGCCGGGATGAAGCCGTTGTCGGCAAAGAAGTTGTCGCGGAAGTAGTAGTGGCCGGTCACTTCGCCACCAAAAACGGCGTTTTCTTCGCGCATCCGCTTCTTGAAGAATGAGTGGCCGACGCGGTTCATGAGTGCACGACCGCCGTGCTTGGCGACGATGTCCTTGACGGCAAAGCTCGCCCGCACGTCGTAGACGATCGTGGCGTCTGGCTGCTTCCTTAGGAACGCCTCCGCCAGGAGAGCGGTGATGAAATCGCCCGCGATAAACTCGCCGTGCCCGTCGAGAAAAAAGCAGCGATCTGCGTCGCCGTCCCAGGCAATACCGGCGTCTGCGCCGTCGGCGATGACGCGCTCGACGATGTGCCGGCGATTCTTCTCGATCAAGGGGTTGGCTTGATGGTTGGGGAATGTGCCATCAATCTCGAAGCACAACTCGGTCGTGGCACACGGGAGCCGCTCGAAAAGCGGCGGGGCCACGAGACCGCCCATCCCGCTACCGGCATCCAGCACCAATCGGAATGGTCGCATGACCGAAGGGTCGACGAACGATAGGACGTGCTCCAGGTAGTCGTCGAGGAACTGGCTTTCGCTTCGTTGTCCTCGTGACGTCGAGGTCGGGATTGAACCGGAGACGACCATATCGCGAATGTCCGAGATCCCCGCGTCCCCGCTGAGAGGGATCGCGTGCTTGCGGACCATTTTCATTCCGTTGTACTGCTTCGGGTTGTGTGACGCGGTGATCTGTGCGCCTCCGTCGAGCCCGTCACGCGCTACGCCGTAGTAGAGCATGTCGGTGCCGAGCATGCCGTAGTCGACGACGTCCACGCCTTGCGCGAGTGCCCCATCGATGAATGCATCGGCGATGGCCGGCGATGAGACGCGCATGTCGCGCGAGACTGCGATGCGTCGCGCGTCGAGGTAGGTCACAAACGCGCGACCGATCTGTCGCGCAAGGTCCTCGTTCAGTTGGTCTGGATAGACACCGCGGACGTCGTAGGCCTTGAAGATGCCAGGGTCGATTGTTGTCATGCTCTGGTGCCTCGTGATGCTCGATTCGTCTCTGCGGGTCTCAGCGGCCTGCGGGTGTCGCCTCTGCCAGCCGGGTGTGTGCGGTGATGTGCGACCCGTCCCCGATGACGACTCCGGGTCCGGCCGATGCGTGTTCGTCGAGACGCACATGGCGTCCCAGGATCGCCCCGTCAACACGGGCTTCGGTACCTATCGTGCTCTCGGGCCAGAGCACACTCCGTTCCAACACCGCTCCGGCCTCGACAACGCAGTGGGTCCCGACCACCGTTTGAGGGCCGATTCTCGCGCCGGCCGCGACCGTCGCGCCCGACGCGATGTAGCAAGGACCAACCAGCGTAGCCCCGTTGGCCACGATCGCATCGTTGGCGACGACTGTGTCGTCCGCCGGGCGACCGAGAAACGGATAGGCGGCGCAACGCCCGGTCATGATGTCGCGATGGGCTTGGAGATACTTTTCTGGGGTCCCGATGTCGATCCAATATCCTCGGTGGAGATGGGCCATAAACGTCTCACCCCGGTCGACGAGCGACGGAAAGTATTGACGTTCGATCGACCACTTGGTCTCGGAGGGAATGCGGTCAAACGTCTCTGGCTCGAGGACGTAGAGACCGGCGTTGATGGTGTCACAGGTCACTTGATTCGGTTCGGGCTTCTCGAGGAATCGACGGACCTGTCCTCGTTCGTCAGTTTCGACTAAACCGTAGGCCTGGGGGTTTGGCACGGCGGTAAGGACAATGGTCGCGCGGGCCTTGTTCTCTCGGTGAGTCCGCAGCATCGCCGGGAGATCCGTGTCGGTCAAGACATCGCCGTTGAAGACGACCAGCGTGTCATCCACGCTCTGGGCAGCGTATTTGATCGCGCCTCCGGTTCCGAGCGGCTCCGGCTCGACCATATAGCGGACGGGCAGACCCAGGGCCGACCCGTCACCGATGACTTGCTCGATTCGCTCCGGTCGATAGTTGAGGCTCAGAATGACCTCGTCGACTTCGGGAAGGGTCTTGAGGAGCTGGATCTGATGATAGAGAAACGGTCTATCAAAAATTGGGACGACCGGTTTGGGTGTGTGTAGCGTCAGGGGTCGGAGGCGCGTGCCAAAGCCTCCAGCCAGTAAAATGGCTTTCATGCTGGCGAGATCATAACGCGCTACCAAGGGGTACAATTGCTGCGCTGTTTGCTCATCGCGACCTGATCGTGCCGAATCTGCCAAACATCTTGACGTTGGCCCGGATTTTTCTGGTGCCCTTTCTGGTGGTCGTACTCCTGACGAGGTTCGAGGGCGCGGCCATTCTCGGGCTACCAAAAGAAGTCGTGGGCGCGGCCATCTTTGGACTGGCGGCGTTGACCGATTGGTTGGACGGCTATCTGGCCCGCCGACGACGTCAAATCACGACGCTGGGCCAGATGATGGACCCGCTGGCGGACAAACTCCTGATCACGGCGGCGTTGGTATCACTGGTGTGGATGGAGTTGGCCGCCGCGTGGATGGTGTGGGTCATCCTGGGGCGCGAGCTGGCGGTGACGGTCCTGAGGAGTATTGCGCACGGACGGGGCGTCACCATACCGGCGTCCGGGCTGGGCAAGCTCAAAATGATCGCGCAGGTCGCGGCAATACTCTTGCTGATGCTTGGTAACCAGGTCCTGCTGTTTTATGTGCTGGGCACGGTGGCCCTCTGGGGGGTCCTGGTGGTCGCGCTGGTCTCGGGGTTTGACTACTATCGGTGCTACAACCGGCTATTGAGCCAACCCAACGTCACCGACTTCGCCTCCGCCCGAGAGCGGGCGTCCGAATAGTGCAGACGACTCGAACTACGGCAACGCCGGTCTGGACGAGTTCAACTAGGGGGCTGGCGGCGACGAGTCGCCCTCGCCGCTCCCCTCCGATGCGCTGTCCGCCTCGGTCCCCTCGCTCTCAGGGAGTGTGTCCAGCTTGGCTTTGACGTTCGCGAAAAGCTCCACGGCCTCGGCGAGAAACTCGCTCTCCGGGAACTCGCTGTGAAGCCGTTCGAAGAGCGCGACTGACTCTTCGGTTTCTTCGCGGCGATTCACGTTGCTCAACGACTCGGCTAGATAGAAATAGACTGCATCTCGGCCTCCGAATCCGGGGTCTTCATCGAGGATTGACCGCAGCCGATCGATCGCGCCTGGCCACCACTTTCGCCCATGGTAGTACTGACCGACCAGGAGTTCCGCTTCGGATAGCCGGTCCCGCGCGCTGCGAAGGTGCGTGCGGACGACATCCATGAGGTCGCTATTCGGGTAGCGCGAAATAAATGCTTCGAACTCCCGAATAGCGCTCGCTGTATCACTTTGATCGCGCTCTGGGCCGTGCATCTGACCGAAATGCACCATCGCAAGTTGATACTGCGCGTAGTCTGTCCGCTGATTGGTCGGGTATAACGCAAGAAATTCCTGATAGGCGGTCTCCGCGGCCACCGCAGCGTCTATCGTCCCTTCCGCGAGGAACGTATCCGCGATACCGAGCCGGGCGTCCGCGCGGAGTGCACTTTGCGGATACCCGTCCCGCAGTTGGAGGAAATACTCCCGTGCCCGCAGCCAATCGTCCTCGGCCATGGCGGTTGTGCCTCGTTGAAAAAGGATCTGATCAGCTCTCGCGGTCGTGGGGTTGATGTCGGGTTGCGGCCGGCTGCCACCGCCGCACGCGGTCGTCACCAACAGCATCAGCACACTGAGTGCTCCAACGGCGCGTTCTCGTAAGTGACCCATGTTTTGCATCCTACTTATCAGTTTATCTGTTGTGCCGTTCGCTCGATCCATTCGTGCTCGGCTCGAATTCCGTCTTGGAGAGAGACTGAAGGTGAGAACCCGAGCACCTGTTTGGCCCGGGTGGTGTCAGCGTAAGTATCCCGCATGTCACCTTTCTGACTGGGCTCCCTCGTGACCGCCGGGATTCGACCCGTACACTCCGCCATCAATTTGAGTACATGATTGATGGTGACCCGGGATCCTCCCCCAATGTTATAGACGCCACCGGGGATCCCTCGGTCGGCGGCGGCGACATTCGCGGAAACCGCGTCGTCGACAAACGTGAAATCACGGGTTTGTTCCCCGTCGCCATAGAGCGAAATCGGGGTGCCGGCCCGAATGGCCCGAAGAAACCGGTTAAACGCCATGTCGGGGCGCTGGCGCGGACCGTAGACCGTGAAATAGCGCAAGGCCACGGTCGGGACGGCATAGTTCGACCAATACAAGCCGCACAAGTGCTCAGCTGCCAGTTTGGTCACGCCGTAGGGCGAGACGGGCCGGGGCACGGCGCCCTCGTGCATGGGAATATCGACCGCATCGCCATAGACGGACGAGCTCGACGAGTACACGAGACGCTCGATGTCGGTCCCGACACACGCCTCAAGCAAGGTCTGCGTGGCCTGCACGTTGCAACTGGTATACACCGCGAAGTTACGACCCCAGCTGCGTCTCACTCCGGCCTGAGCAGCGAGATGAAAGACGTGGGTGGCCCCATCGAGAAGGTCCGGCCAGTCGGCGTCCTGAATCGTGGAATCGACCAAACGAAAGCCAGGTCGTTGGTTGAGTGCCGCGAGGTTGCCCTCCTTGAGGACCCGCGCGTAGAAGTCGGTAAAGCAATCGACTCCGACGACCGTGGCGTCTCGATCCAGAAGACGTTCCGCAAGATGCGACCCAATGAATCCGGCAACACCGGTGACGACCGCCTTCACTCAAAAACTTCCTGGATCGCCTCGGGCAAGCGTCGCGGGCGACCAGATCTATCGACCGCCGCGTGTAGAGTGCGTCCAGACGCCAATGTGGCGCCATCACCCGCACGTGTGACAGAGTATCGAAACTCTACCCGCACCGGCGACAGCAGCGTCCCAACCGTGGCGATACGCAAATCATCATCGTAGCGAGCGGGTGCGCGATACTCGCAACGCGCATCGATTACCGGGAGCATTACGCCGTCGCTTTCGAGGGCGCGATAGGCGTGACCCCTCGCCCGGAGGAGTTCGCAGCGGCCCACCTCGAACCAGACAAAGTAGTTCGCGTAGTAGACAACACCCATCGCGTCGGTTTCGGCGTAGCGGACCCGGACGCGTGCCGCATGCTGAATCATCCGGCCGCGGGCACCGGCGTGTGACGGGTCGCTGCGTCCCGGAGTCGCTGAGTGGCGCCCATCGGGTCGGGTGTTCCACCCGAAGGCGCCCCGTAGATGGCGGAAGCGGCCACGAGAATTTCGGCGCCCGCCGCCACCGCGTCGGCAGCGTTGTCGGGTCCGATTCCTCCGTCGATCTCCACGGGAGCCCGGTTGCCGGCGTGGTCCAGGACCGCCCGAACGGCTCGCACTTTGTCGAGGCTGCTCGGAAGAAATGGCTGGCTGGAGTAGCCTGGATTCACCGACATCACAGTGACGAAATCGACGAGCTCGGCGACCGGCTCTAAGACACGCGCGGTGGTGCCGGGGTTGAGGACAGCGCCCGCCTTTATGCCCAGGGCGCGGATGGCACCCAACGTACGGTGTATGTGAGGTGAGACTTCGACGTGGACCGAGATCATCCCGACAAGGCACTCGCCGGAGGCCTTTGTCCCAGCCTTGACGAATGCATCGAGATAGCGTTCCGGCTCGACGATCATGAGGTGGATATCGAGCGGCACGGTCACCGTGCGTGCCAGTGCCGCCACGATGGGCACCCCAATACTGATATTCGGGACAAACCGGCCGTCCATGACGTCGACGTGGATGAAGTCGGCTCCGCCCTGCTCGACCTCCGCCACCTGGTCGGCCAGGTGGCCAAAGTCCGCCGACAATATCGACGGCGCGATCCGGATACTCACCGGCTGACCTCGATCCGAATGAGCTCGCCGGGGGCAATCTGGTAGCCCGCCTCAGGCGACTGGCGCAAAATGATCCCGGGGGGAACACCGGTATACGGATGGTCGCTCACCACCGTAATCCTGAAGCCTCTCGCGCGCAACAGCGCAGCGGCTGCGGTACCGTCAAGACGGATCAGGTCCGGCATGACATAGGTCACGCCGCGCTCTCCGCGGTTGACGAGCAGCGAGACGCGCTGGCCGGAGCTGTCACCGGTCCGCACCTGCGCGACGACCGCGTCGACCGGATATCGGCTGGATCGGATCTCTGAGAGTCCATCGACGGCGAAGGCGTTCTCCTCCAGTCGTTGACGAGCAGCCCGCTCCGACGCGCCGATCAGGGAGGGGAGTGACCCAGGTGTCAAACCGGAGCTCAGCCATACCTGGACGCTGCGGCCGCTCCGGGTCAAGAGACCTGCGCCGGGCGCTTGCTCCGCGATACGGCCCACAGTGATGGAGTCGTGCACGCGACTGACCGGGTCGATTCGCACAGAGAGTCCGGCTGCGTCCAAAAGCTGTTCGGCCTCGGGCGGGGTGAGCCCGCTGATGTCGGGAAC